>WBZO01005403.1_pt1 | contig 13053 bp, 9 predicted proteins | sample 5204261 | NCBI WGS metagenome assembly WBZO01 (sample SAMN12412400, study PRJNA552823) | activated sludge metagenome | isolation source: activated sludge from anammox sidestream of wastewater treatment plant... | place: USA: North Carolina | collected 2017-09
GACGAGGACGATCGTCGCCACCGAGATGGGGCCGGCGCTCAAGGAGCTCGGCCTCGACGTGAACAACCTCCCGCCGCTGAACAAGATCCCGCCGGACAAGATGAGGAAGGTCATGAGCACCTTCACCAAGGCGCTCGGGACGAAGTGCACCGGCTGCCACGACGGCGACGACTTCAAGAAGCCGACACCTCACAAGAAGATCGCCGCCCGGATGTGGAACGAGCTCGTCCGCGGCTACACGCTCGAGGGCGGCGGCGCCCTCTACTGCGACTCGTGTCACGGCGGGAAGCAGGAGTTTCTCGCCCGCGACCCGGGCCTCAAGGAGCTCAGCACGTGGATGGACGAGAACTTCGTCTCCAAGTTGAAGAAGACGAACGGCCAGTCCCACTCGTGCGAGACCTGTCACGGCGATCCGATGGAGGGGAAATTCCTCGCGACCTGGGCCAAGTGACGCACCCGGAGCTCATCCACAACTGCACGAATGGGCACGGGAAATAGGCGTCTCTGGCCGTTGCCTTGACTCGGGTACGCGTGTTCAGTACGCTGAACAGCGTGCAAGGTCTGACTCAACGCCAGCAGATGGTGCTCGACTTCATCCGCCAGTCGATCGCCGACCGCGGTTACCCGCCGACGCTGCGTGAGATCGGCGCGCGGATGGGCATTCGCTCCACGAACGGGGTGAACGATCACCTCCGCGCGCTCGAGCGCAAGGGGTACCTCACGCGCGAGGACATGAAGTCGCGCGCGCTGCGGCCCACCGCACACGCGAACAGTAACGACGGCGATCGCGTCAGCGTGAACGTCCCGGCCTCCGAGGACGAGGACGTCATCGACGTGCAGGTGCTCGGTCGCGTCGCGGCCGGTCTGCCTTTGTTCGCCGAAGAGCACGTCATCGACACCGTTCGCGTCGACCGCGGGCTCCTGAAGGGCGGGCGCGAGGTCTTCGGCCTGCGGGTGCAGGGCGACTCGATGATCGAGGCCGGCATCCTCAGCGGCGACTACATCTTCGTCCGCAAGCAGCTCACGGCGAACCGCGGCGACATCGTCGTGGCGCTCATCGGCGACGAGGCCACGGTGAAGTACTACTTCCCGGAGAAGGACTACGTGCGCTTCCAGCCGGCGAACAAGGCGATGGCGCCCATCCTCGTGCGCGCCATCGACTTCAAGCCCGCGATGCTGCTCGGCGTGGTCGTCGGGGTCTACCGCCGACTCTGAAAGCCATCGGTCCTGCGCTCGTCTCGACGGAGCATGACGTCGAGGTGGGGCGCGCCCGTGGGAGCCTCGGCGTAACCGACGACGGGATCGTCTTCGGCGAGCATGGCGGCAGCCCGACTCGGCCGCCGGCGCGATCTTCTTGATCGAGAAATGACCGGCTGTTACGTCTCGTAACGCCCTCCGATGCGGAGCCTGCTCCTCGCCGCGATGCTGTGCTCGGCGCTCGCGCTGACGGGCTGCGGCAGCGTCTACTACACGGTCTCGGTGAACGCGGCGCAGACGCGGCTCGAGCAAGCGCGCCTCCTCGGGGCGGAGACGAAGGCGCCCTTCGAGTACTACTACGCGCGAGAGCACCTCCAGCAGGCCCAGGCCGAGGCGGCCGAGGCGAGCTACAGCGACGCGGCGACGTACGCCGAGACCGCCGAGACGTACGCGCAGAAGGCGATCGATCGGATCCAGGCCGCGCGGCGCGCGGAGGGAGCGGAGAAGTGAGGCCGGCACGGCCTGCGGCGCTCCTTGCCGCGGCCGCGCTCGTGCTGTCCTGCGGGCAGGCCGCGACGATGCGAGGACGCATCGACGGCCTGTCGGGCATCGTGAAGCAGGCGGAGCAGAACGGCGCGATGCGTTGCGCCCCGCGCGAGCTCGCCCTCGCGAAGGCGCACCTCCGGTTCGCCGCGACCGAGCTCGATCAAGGCGTCCCGGGAGACGCCGAGGGCCACCTGGCGATCGCCGAGCCGAACGCGCATGCCGCGCTGGCGATGAGCCCGGTCGAGAAGTGCAGCGAGGAGAAGCCGCGGGAGGGCGATCGCGACGGCGACGGGATCGCCGACTCGTTCGACCAGTGCCCGGACCAGCGCGAGACCTACAACGGCTTCGAGGACCTCGACGGCTGCCCCGACGATCCCGACACCGACAAGGACGGCGTCCCCGACTCGCGCGACGCCTGCATGCTCGAGCCCGAGGACAAGGACGGGTACCTCGACGACGACGGCTGCCCCGACCTCGACAACGACGCCGACGGCATCCCCGACGCGAAGGACAAGTGCCCGAACGAGCCGGAGGACCCCGACGGATTCCAGGACGAGGACGGCTGCCCCGATCCGGACAACGACGGCGACACGGTCGCGGACGTCGACGACCAGTGCCCGAACACGCCGGGCCAGACCGGCGGCCCGAGGCCGGGCTGCCCGGGCCTGGTGGTCGTGACGGCCAAGGAGATCCGGATCACGCAGCAGATCCAGTTCGACTTCAACAAGGCGACGATCAAGGCGGTGAGCTTCCCGATCCTCGACGCGGTCTACGACGTCCTCGTCGCGAACCCGAAGATCACCGTCGAAGTGCAAGGGCACACCGACAACGTCGGGCAGGCGGCCTACAACCAGAAGCTCTCGCAGCAGCGCGCCGACAGCGTGAAGTCCTACCTCGTGAAGCGGGGCATCGACCCTGCGCGGCTCGTCGCGAAGGGCTACGGCATGAGCCAGCCGCTGCTCCCGAACACCTCCGAGGCGAACCGCGCGCTCAACCGCCGGGTGCAGTTCATTCGGACCGAAGGGGCCCCCGGGACGCCCTGACACGGTTTCGAGACGATTTCACCAACAAACAGCGGCGGATTCGGTGTAAGCACGCCTGCGTGAGTCCCCGGAACGCGCCCCGCAGCTTCTTCCTCGCCGTCGCCACCTCGCTCGTCGTCGGTCTCGCGTTCGTCGCGCCCGACGCCTCGGCCCAGGGCAAGGCCGAAGGCCCGGCGAAGGCCCTCCAGAAGAAGGCGATGGAGGAGGACTATCTGGCGACCGAGTTCGGCAAGGCGGCCGAGAAGCTCGAGAAGGCCATCGCGCAGTGCGGCACCGACAAGTGCAGCCCGGCCCTTCGCGCGAAGCTCCATCGCGACCTCGGCGTCGTGCAGATCGGCGGCCAGATCGACAAGGACAAGGGCATCGGCCACTTCGTCGAGGCCATCAAGATCGATCCGAACGTCGCGCTCGACCCCGACCTCCGCACGAAGGAGCTCGACGCGGCCTTCGCCGAGGCGAAGAAGCGCGCGGCGGGCGGCGGCGGTGGCGGCGGCGCTGCAGCAGGAGGCGGCGGCGGCGGTCAGCCCGAGGGCGACTTCACGCACGAGCCGGCCGCCGAGCAGCAGATCCGCACGCCGATCCCGGTCTACGTCGAGTACGGCGGCGAGACCCCGCTCGTCCGCGTCATCGTCCGTTACAAGGGCTTCGGCATGACGGAGTGGAAGACCGTCGAGCTGAAGAAGATGGGCGAGAAGGGCTGGGGCAACACCCTGCCTTGCGCCGACGTCCAGCAGGGGACGACGCAGTATTACATCCAGGGCTTCGACGCGAACAACGACCCGGTCGCGACCGGCGGCGATCGCAACAACCCGTACAAGGTGGCGGTCACGCGCGAGAAGGTCGCCGAGCCGCCGCACCTCCCCGGCCAGCCGCCGCCCACCCAGTGCGCGGACACCGGCGACTGCCCGCCGAACTTCCCGGGCTGCAAGAAGCCGGGCGCGACGAAGCCGGACGAGAAGCCCGAGCCCACGGGCAAGGACGGCGGCGAGTTCTGCGAGGAGGACACCGAGTGCAAGAGCGGTCAGTGCCACGACAACAAGTGCACCGACTACGAAGGCGCGAAGAAGGGCCCGAAGATCTGGGTCGGCGTCTTCGGCGCGCTCGACTACACGCTCGTCCCGAGCGCGGATGACGTCTGCAAGCTGAACAACGAGACCTTGCCGGTCAACGACAAGAACTACTACTGCATCCAGAACGGCTCCGATTACCCGAGCCGCACGGACCGCGCGCAGAACGACTCGATCGTCGCCTCGTCCGACAAGGGCTCGGACAAGGTCTCGGGCGGCGGCGCCCTCGGCAACATCCGCGTGCTCCTCGCGCTCGACTACGCGGTGAACGCGAACGTCCTCATCGGCGGCCGGCTCGGTCTCGTGCTGAACCGCTACCCGGGCGACGTCGCGGGCCAGGACAGCCGGCGCTTCGACCCGCCGATCCACGCGGAGCTCCGCGGGACGTACGTCCTCGGGAAGGATGCGCTCTACAAGGCCGGCTTCGCTCCGTACTTCTTCGGAGGCGCGGGCCTCTCGACGTGGGAGACGAAGATCGACGTCAAGGTCGTCGAGAACGCGGGCGGCACGCGGACGCAGAAGGACGCCGAGGCGTGGCATCTCGCCGGGCCCGGCTTCATCGCGGCGGGCGGCGGTGGGCGCTATGCGTTCACGCAGAAGGCGGCCGCGATGTTCGGTCTCCGCGTGAACCTCGCGTTCGGCGATTCGTTCGCCCCGAGCGTCGGCCCCGAGCTGGGCGTGCAGCTCGGTTTCTAGTGGGGGACTGCGTCCCCCCTCATCGCGCGGTGCGCGATGAGCCTCCCCCCTTCCTCATCTGACCGGCCCGCGCGCCGCCTTCGGCGCGCGACTCGCTGCGCGAGTCGCTTTGCGCGCTGCGCCGGGGCAAGACCTGCGCGTCCGCTCGTCATCGCCCTCGGACACGCTCGGCGGGGGCGCGGCAACGGATGGGCTCTCGGCCGGTTTCCGGGTGCCTGTTCTCCAATCTTGGTTGATAACCTGGTGTGAGTGGCGAAGCCGCCCGCCTCCGTCAGACCGATACGTGTCGGACGCTACGTCCTCCACGGCGAGCTCGCCGCCGGAGGGATGGCGGCCGTTCACTTCGGTCGCTTGCTCGCCGCGGGCGGGTTCGCGAAGACGGTCGCGATCAAGCGGCTGCACCGCCAGTTCGCGCGCGACGACAAGTTCCGCGAGTCGATCCTCGAGGAGGGGCGGCTCGCGGCGCGCATCCGCCATCCGAACGTCGTGCCCCCGCTCGACGTCATCTCGGAGTCGGGCGAGCTGCTCTTGGTCATGGAGTACGTGCACGGCGAGTCGCTCTCGAAGCTGCTGCGCGCAGCGTGGAGCGGCGGCGAGCGTGTGCCGCTCGCGGTCGGAGCGGCGATCATGTCGAACGTCCTGCACGGCCTCCACGCCGCGCACGAGGCGAAGGACGAGAAGGGGCGGCCGCTCGACATCGTGCATCGCGACGTGTCGCCGCAGAACATCCTCGTCGGGGTGGACGGCGTCGCGCGCGTCATCGACTTCGGCATCGCGAAGGCGGTCACCTCGGGCGAGAGCACGTCGACGGGCATCATCAAGGGCAAGGTGCCGTACCTCGCGCCCGAGCAGCTCGAGGGCGAGCAGGCGACGCGGCGAACGGACGTCTATGCCGCCTCCGTCGTCCTCTGGGAGGTGCTCGCCGGGAAGCGGCTCTTCGAGGGCAACGACGACGGAGAGATCCTGCGGAAGATCCTCGGCATGACCGTGGGCGCGCCGAGCGCGTACAACCCGTCGGTCCCCGCGGCGATCGACGAAGTGGTGCTGCGCGGTCTCGCACGCGCGCCGGGCGATCGCTTCGCGACCGCACGAGACATGGCGCTCGCGCTCGAGGAGGTCGTCCACCTCGCCACCTCGTCCGTCGTCGGTGCGTGGGCGGAGCGCCTCGCGGAGAACGCGCTCGCGCGGCGCGCCGAGGAGCTCGCGATCGTCGAGGCGAGCGACAAGGTCGGCGCGTCCTCGCGTCCGCCGCCCGTCCCTTCGCAGAGGCCCGTGTCGGTCCGGCCGCCCTCGACGCGACCCCCGCCGACCCCGCCGCCGACGACGAGGCCGCCGCCGTCGATGCGCCAGCGGCCGCCCCCGCCGCCGCCGCCCCCCGCGCCTCCGCTGCCGTCGTCGTTTGCGTCCGTCGATCCCGCGGTGACCTTCGCATCCCAGACCGTCTCGGCGCCGGTCGCACAGCTGGCCGAGCTGCCCGACTCGCAGCGGATCGGCGCGATGCGGCCGATGGCCGACACCATCCCTCCGCCGTCGCCGCTCGGGCCGATCTCGCGGCCCACGCCGTCGAGCGAGCTGCGCCCTCCGCCCGCGGGCGCGCTCCGGAAGCCGGCCATCGAGATCCCGAACGTCGAGTGGCTGCCCCCGCCCTCGGCTCCTGCGAAGAAGGAGGCGGGCGGGTTCCTGCGAGCGCTGAAGCGGACGATCACCGTGCTCCTCGTGCTCGGGCTCCTCGTCGCCATCGCCGCGCTGCCCTTGATCGTGAAGTCGCTCGTCGTGGCGGGCGCGCAGGAGCGCGGCGTGAAGCTCGACGTCGAGCGCGTCGAGCTCTCGCGTCGCTCGATCCGGCTCGTCGGCGTCCGCGCGGTCGCCGCCGATCTTCCCGGCGTCGCGATCCATGCGAGGTCGCTCGAGATCGGCATCCGGGGCCTCTCCCCGTCGTCGATCACGTTCGCCGATCTCGACACGACGCTCGAGGGGTCCTACGGCGTCGTCGAGGCGCGCATCGACAAGTACCGCGCCGCGCACGAGAAGCGCGTGCTCGACTGGGCGGAGGACGTGCGTGCCGTCTCGATCGCCTCGGGGCGCGTCGAGTGGCGCGGCGCCTTCGGGCCGGGGAGCACCCTCTCCCTCGAGAACCTCTCCTTCGACGCCGAGCTCGCCGCCGGCCGCACGCTCGGCGACGACTACCATCTGTCCGTCCCGATCGTGACGGTGAAGTCCGGCACCACCATCGGCGGGCCCTGGCAGCTCGACACGGAGAAGCGCGCCGGCGTCGCACGGAGCGTGCTCAAGATCGATCCCACGGGGATGGTGCCGGCGACGATCACGTGCACCACGACGGACCTCGGGGCGATCACGCTCGACCTCGCCGTGCCGAGGCTCGCGCTCGCCGACGCCCGCCTGCCGCTGGCGATGTTCGGGCCCGGCGCGACCCCGAGCACGCGGATCGAGCTCCGCGGCCAGATCACGCTCGGGCCGAAGGGGACGCCGGCGCGTCCGATCTCCGGCCGGGTCTTCGCCGGTCTGACCTCGCTCGCGGTCTTCTCCGGAGCGCAGCCGCTCGATCTCGGCCTCGACGTCTCCCTCGCCGGCGACGCGAAGACCCCGGTGCCGATCACGGGCGCGACGCTCGCCATCTCCACCACCGACGAGGTCGCCGCGCGCGTGACGCCGCAGGCGAGCGCCCGCATCACCGGGACGCTCATCGCGAGCGGCGGACCGGTCGTGCTCGACATCGGCGGGAAATCGACGCCGATCCCGTGCAGCGGCAAGGGAGAGACGCACGTCGACACCCGCATCGCCTTCGCGCTCGACAAGATCTCGGCCGCGTTGCTCTCCTTCGATCCCGTCCCGGTCTGCACCCCACGCCTCCGATGAAGTCGCCCTCGCTCTCGCGCACCGCCTCGCGCATCCGCCCGCCGGTCTTCTCCGATCTGCAGGCGCGGATCGATCGACTCTCCGCGAGCGGGCAGGAGGTCGTGCCGCTCCAGATCGGCGACACGCACCTCGCGCCCCCGGAGGCCGCGCGGAAGGTGCTCGCCGCGATCGACGGAGAGGACGCGTCGCTCTTCCGCTACGGACCTACCGCCGGCGTCGCGGCGCTCCGCGAGGCGTTCGCGAAGCGGATCGCCCGCCACGGCGTCGAGGTCGACCCCGCGGCCGAGGTCCACGTCGGCAACGGCGGCACACACGCTCTCTTCTGCGCGGCGCGCGCGGTGCTCGACGACGGCGACGAGGTGCTCCTCGCCTCGCCGTGGTGGCCGCTCGCGCCCGGCGTCTTCACGTCGTGCGGGGCCGTTCCGGTCGAGGTGCCGCTCACGCAGCGCCTCTACGCCGACGCGCGGCTCGACGTCCGTGCGGCCTTCGAGGCGAAGATCACCGAGCGGACCAAGGCCCTCTACTTCATCTCGCCGAACAATCCCGACGGCAAGGTCCTCACCCGCGGGGACCTCGAGGCGATCGCGGCGGTCGCGCGCGAGCACGACCTCTGGGTGCTCTCCGACGAGGTCTACGCCGACTCCGTCTACGACGGACGCGAGCACCTCTCGATCGCCACGCTCCCCGGGATGCGCGAGCGGACCATCTCGCTGCACTCCATGTCGAAGAGCCATGCGCTCGCCGGCCTGCGCATCGGGTTCGTCGTCGCGCCGGAGCCCGTCATCGCGGCCGCCCGGCGCGTCTCGACCCACTCCGCTTTCAACGTGTCCGTCGCCATGCAGCGCGCAGCGCTCGCCGCTCTCGCCGACGACGCGTTCCCCCGCGCCGCGTGCGCCACCTACCGCGAGGCTCGGGACGCCGCGTCACGCGCGCTGGAGGGATCGGGCATCCGCTTCCACCTCGCCGAGGGCGCGACGTACCTGTTCGTCGACTTCGGACGGCCGGTGCTCGCCGTGCTCGAGCGCGCGGTCGATCGCGGCGTGCTCCTCGCGCCAGGCGACGCGTTCGGATCGTATCCGACGCACGCGCGCCTCTGCTTCACCGCGGCGCCGATCGATGCGGTCGTACGCGGGATCGAGCGGCTGCGCGAGGCCTTCGATCAGCGCACGACGTAGTCCATCGTCATCGTTCTGCCGCCCCGCACGACCACGCTGTCCCTCGGCACCTTCACGACGCGCACGCCGCTCGCGTCCGGCACGATGCGGACCCGGGCGAGCTCGCCGGGCGAGTCGAGGTACCGATCGAGCAGCGCGCGGTCGACGTGCACCTCGCCGTCGCTCACGCGGGCGATGCCGCGCAGGGTCGGCTGCTCCTGCGTCGTCACCTTCGCCGCCGGCGCGAACACGCGCGCCTCGCAGATCTCGGTGCCGCGCGCCAGCCAGACGCGATCGGCTCCGATCCATGCAATCTGCATGTCACCGGCCGCCCCTCCGCGTCGCCGGACGAGTCGCGTGCCTCCGACGTCCAGCGCCGCGAGAGACCCGTCCGGAGCGTCCCCGCGCACGACGACGAGCGCGCGCACGCCGGTGCAGTCGGCGGCCGTCCCTGGCGCGAGCGGGGGCGCTCCGTGCTCGAACGGGTTGCGCCGCAGCACCGCATCCGCGCCCGGCCGCTCGTCCGTCGCGACGTCCGCGGTCGGCCCTGCGGGCGCGAGAGGGAAGGGAGCCGCCTGCGCGGTCGCCTCCACGAGCGCAGAGATCGCCGCGGCATGGAGGAAGGCGGCGACCGCGAGCGTCGCGGGGGCGACGAGGGCGAGGAGCATCCGTGCAGGTTGCATGGAGCTGCCGCGCTGCGATGCGCGTGCCGGGGCCCAAGTGCGCGATGACGCGTCGTGCGAGGGCCGCCTCCACGACGCGATGACGAGGGCGTATGCCTTTGTCGACAGACTGTCACTGGGGTAAAAGCGCGGCCGTGAAGCGATCGACCCGTCTCCTCGCCGCTTTCTTCCCCGTCCTGCTCTCGGCCGGCATGGCCTGCGGAGGCGCAGAGCCCGCAGCGCAGGCTCCGTGTCCGAAGTGCGAGACGGCTCCCGTCTCGCCGGCGACGACCACGCCGCCCGCGCCCTCCGCGGCGACGCCCGAGGAGGCCAAGAGGTTCGTCGAGCAGGTGGACAAGGACCTGCGGAAGCTGTGGGTCGCGCGCGATCGCGCCGCGTGGGTGAACCAGAACTTCATCACCGACGACACCGAGGCGCTCGCCGCGCAGGGCGAGGAGAGCACGGCGGCGTACGTGACCGAGGCCATCCAGAAGGCGCGCCGCTTCGACGGCGTGAAGGGGATCGAGCCGGATGTCGCGCGTCAGCTCCTCCTCCTCAAGCTCGCACAGACGGTGCCCGCGCCGTCGAACGCCGACGAGCGCCGTGAGCTCGCCGAGATCCAGAGCGGCATGACCGCGATCTACGGCAAGGGCGAGTACTGCCCGCAGCACGGCTCGACCTTGACGAAGTACCTCAAGGCCGAGGGAGGCAAGGGCGAGCCGAAGAAGTGCCTCAAGCTCGACGACCTCTCGCGCATCATCAAGAAGAGCCGGAGCGAAGGCGAGCTGCTCGAGGCGTGGAAGGCCTGGCACGCCATCGCGCCCGTGATGAAGGACAAGTACGCGCGCTACGCCGAGCTCGGGAACAAGGGCGCCCGGGAGATCGGCTTCGCGGACATGGGCGCGCTCTGGCGCTCCGGCTACGACATGACGCCCGAGCAGTTCGAGGCCGACATCGAGCGCCTGTGGCAGGACGTCAAGCCGCTCTACGACGACCTCCACTGCTACGTGCGCAAGAAGCTCCGCGCGAAGTACGGCAAGGAGAAGGTGCCTGCGACTGGCCCCATCCCGGCGCACCTGCTCGGCAACATGTGGGCGCAGCAGTGGGACGGCATCTACGACCTCGTGGAGCCCTACGCCGGCCAGGGCTCGCTCGACGTCGACAAGAAGCTGAAGGACAAGAAGTACGACGCGCCCAAGATGGTCCGCCTCGGCGAGTCGTTCTTCACGTCCCTCGGCCTCGACGCGCTGCCCAAGTCGTTCTGGGAGCGCTCGCTCTTCCTCCGCCCGAAGGACCGCGAGGTCGTGTGCCACGCGAGCGCCTGGGACGTCTCGTGGAACGACGACCTGCGCATCAAGATGTGCATCGAGCCGACGGAGGAGGATCTCGTCACGATCCACCACGAGCTCGGGCACGACTACTACTTCCACTACTACTACAAGCTCCCGATGCTCTTTCAGGCGGGGGCCAACGACGGCTTCCACGAGGGCATCGGCGACACGCTCGCGCTCAGCGTCACGCCGCAGTACCTGAAGAACCTCGGTCTGCTCGATCAGCTCCCCGCGGGGGACAAGGGCCGCATCAACTTCCAGATGAAGATGGCGCTCGACAAGGTCGCCTTCCTTCCGTTCGGCCTCCTGATCGACAAGTGGCGCTGGGACGTCTTCTCCGGCAAGACGCCGAAGGCGAAGTACAACGAGACGTGGTGGGCGCTGCGCACGAAGTACCAGGGCGTCGCGCCGGGCGTCGCCCGCAGCGAGGCCGACTTCGATCCGGGCGCGAAGTACCACATCCCCGCGTCCACCCCGTACGTCCGCTACTTCCTCGCGCGCATCTACCAGTTTCAGTTCCACCGCGCGCTCTGCAAGGCGGCAGGTCACAAGGGCACGCTCGACACCTGCTCGATCTACGGCAACAAGGACGCCGGCGCGAAGCTGCGCGCGATGCTGCAGCTCGGGCAGAGCAGGCCGTGGCCGGAGGCGCTCGCGGTGCTGTCGGGCGAGACCAAGGCCGATGCTTCGGCGATGGTGGAGTACTTCGCGCCGCTCCGCACGTGGCTGAAGGACCAGAACAAGGGAGAGCAGTGCGGCTGGTGACCGCCCGGTCACCGGTGATCCAGCCGGGGCCACGAGACCCCGAGGCCTAGAGGACGCGCGACAACCGCGTTCGCGGCGCTAGTCTCCTGGGAGGGTGACTCCGGCTATCCCCTTTGCATCACCCGTCGCGATCGGCGAGATCGTCGCCGGGAAGTACCGCGTCGACCGCGTGCTCGGCACCGGTGCGATGGGGGTCGTCGTCGCCGCGAGGCACGTCACGCTCGATCAGATCGTCGCGATCAAGCTGCTCGGCCCGAACCGCTACGGCTCGCGCGAGGAGTCGATCGCGCGCTTCCTCGCAGAGGCGCGCGCCGCGGCGCGCATCGACTCCGATCACGTCGGGCGCGTGTTCGACGTCGGCACGCTCGAGAGCGGCGTGCCGTACATGGTCATGGAGTACCTCGAGGGCAACGACCTCGAGACCGAGCTCGAGAGGCGCGGACAGCTCGCGATCCACGAGGCGGTCGACTACGTCTTGCAGGCGGCGGACGCGATCGCCGCCGCGCACCTGCTCGGGATCGTGCATCGCGATCTGAAGCCGGCGAACCTGTTCCTCGCGTCGCGCCCCGACGGCTCGCGTCGCGTGAAGGTCCTCGACTTCGGCATCTCGAAGGGCGCGTCCGAGGCGAGGCTCCACGAACCGCGCGAGGCGGGCAGCTTCGGGACGCCGGCGTACATGTCTCCGGAACAGGTGCGCGACCCCGCACGCGTCGACGGCCGCTCGGACGTCTGGGCCCTCGGCGCGATCCTGTACGAGCTCGTCACCGGTCAGATGGCCTTCGTCGGACCCGACGTGCATGCGGTGCTCGACATGGTGCTCGCGGAGGATCCGTGCCCGATGGACGCGCTGCGGCGCGACGTTCCGCGCGAGCTCGAAGCGATCGTCATGCGTGCGCTCGCGCGCGATCGGGATCGACGCTGGCCCTCCGCGGCGGCGCTCGCTCGGGCGATCGCGCCGTTCGGCAGCGGTGGCTCGCTCCTCTTGCGTGCCGCGAGCGGAGTGCCGAGCGCCCCGCCGGTCGCGATGAACGCCGGCGGCGGCGGTCGCGACGCGACCACCCAGCCCGATCCCGAAGAGGTGCGGGCACGCGCGTCGATCGTCCACGACTGGGCGGTGCAGCGAGCGCGGAAGCGCATCGCGCAGAACGCCGTCCTCGCGACGCTGAGCGCGGCGCTTCTCTTCGGCGCGATCGCGATCGTCGCGTGGCTCGCGTCGCCGCATCCGGCGGCCACGGCGATCGCCGCGGCGCCGCCCGAAGCGATCGCCGATCCCTTGCCGGTCGCGTCGGCATCGGCGCCGGTGGCTCAAGTGCAAAATACAACCAATCAGGTGTATTCTGCACATGGCTCCGTCCCTCGCGCCGCGGGGGATCGGCCGGCGGGCGGCGCGTCGCCTCCGGCCCGCTGAACGCGTCCTCCCGGTCGGTCGAGCTCGGTCCACGAGCCTCACGAAACCACTGTTTTCCAGGGGTTTTCGCGATCGGCGGAGCTCGTCTCACAAAAGCCTGATTTCGCTTCGCGGGGCGGCGTAAGATGTCACGCCATGAACCAACCCCCCGGTGGCAACTATCCCCCTGGCTACCCGCCCGGAGGCGGCTATCCCGGCCAGCCGCAGCAAGGCGGCTACGGCCAGCCGCAGCAAGGCGGCTACGGTCAGCCGCAGCAAGGCGGCTACGGCCAGCCGCAGCAAGGTGGCTACGGACAGCCGCCGCAGC
>WBZO01005405.1_pt1 | contig 13042 bp, 9 predicted proteins | sample 5204261 | NCBI WGS metagenome assembly WBZO01 (sample SAMN12412400, study PRJNA552823) | activated sludge metagenome | isolation source: activated sludge from anammox sidestream of wastewater treatment plant... | place: USA: North Carolina | collected 2017-09
CGGGTTACAATGGATCGTACACGGCCACTAACCGGAGGTTGCGGCGCAGGCGGTCGTTCTGGTCAGCGCACGACAGACACCGCCAGCTTCTCGTTGGCTCCTCGCCATTTATCACCATCGAGGGTAAAAGATTGCTCCGGGGCTCGGAGATACCTATCTGGCTAAGACCGGCTACAAGGCTCAGCAGATGGACGGTTCGGAAGACCCCAACCGTCCTAACAACCTGGCGGGAAAGATCATTAAGGTGGTGCGGCAATAGCATGCCAATAGGGATCAGAATCAGACTGACCATTACAGCTAGCTAGCTGGCTGTCACAGGCTGATAATAGAGTTGAACCCACGAAAATCGGGAGGTGAACTGAAGTATGGAGCCTAGGCTGAATTACTATCGATCGGCGCGCGAAGGGATAGAAGCGATGCGTGGGCTGGAGGACTACGTACGAGGGTCTGGCCTCGAGCCGAAGCTGCTCGAACTGGTGAGGCTGCGGGCCTCGCAGATAAACGGGTGCGCATATTGCATCGACATGCACACCAAAGACGCCAGACTTGAAGGTGAAACTGAGCAGAGGTTGTACGCTGTCTCTGCCTGGGAGGAGACGCCCTTTTACACCGAGCGGGAGCGGGCGGCGCTGGCCTGGACCGACGCCGTGACCCGGATATGGGAGCATGGCGTGCCCGACGAATTATTCGAAGAGGCGCGACAACACTTCAGCGAGAAGGAGTTGGTGGACCTGACGTTGGCAGTCATAACCATCAACGGTTGGAACCGTCTAGCCATCAGCTTCCGCTCTGTCCCAGGAAGCTATCAGCCGGCGGGATCTCGCAGTCCACAGGTTTCCTCAAACGCGTAGTAATCTCTACGAAGAAACCTGAAGGAGATGCCACAGGAGCCTCCCTGCTCGCGGAGTTAAGACGAATGACGGAAGTGGAGCGGCTGGCGGCGTTCGTAGAGCGCGTAAGCTTTCGGGACGTGCCATCAGATATCGTGGGTATCTTGAAGGCGCGAGTGTTGGACTCCTTGGGGTGCGCTATCGGCGCACTCGGAGCGCAGCCGATCAGGCTCCTGCGCGAGCAGATCGATGACTTCGGAGGGAGGCCGCTTGCCACCCTCATAGCGGGGGGCAGGACTGCGCCGGACCGGGCCGCCTTCTACAATTCCGCTCTCGTTCGCTACCTCGACTTCAACGATAGCTATCTTGCCCCAGGAGAGACTTGCCACCCAAGTGATAACCTTGGGGCGGTCCTTGCCGCCAGCGAATACGCTAGCGCGGGCGGGAAAGAACTATTGACCGCGTTAGCGGTCGCCTACGAGGTCCAGTGCCGGCTATCAGAAGCTGCGCCGGTTCGCGATAAGGGTTTCGATCACACCACTCAAGAAGCGTACGCGGCAGCCGCCGGCGCCGCCAAGGCCCTCGCTCTGCCCGCCTCGCAGGCCGCTCACGCCATCGCCATCAGCGGCGCCGCCAATAACGCCCTTCGCGTCACCCGGACCGGCGCTCTATCCAACTGGAAGGGCCTGGCCTCTCCCAACACTTGCTTCGCCGCCACACACGCCGCCTTTCTGGCCATGCGCGGCGTCACAGGGCCGCTCGAGGTCTTCGAGGGGAACAAGGGATTCATGGAGAGCATCGCGGGCGCTTTTCAGGTGGATTGGGAGGCTGAGGGGCTGGGGTTGGCGCGCCGGACGATACTGAAGAAGTACAACGCCGAGATCCACTCCCAGTCGGTCCTCGAATCTATCCTCGATCTGCGCGAAGCGCTGCCCATGCCGGCCTCCCAGATCGAGCGCATCGAGGTCGACATCTTCGACGTGGCGTACAACATAATCGGTGGTGGCGAGGAGGGTGACAAACGGACCGTGCGCACGAAGGAAGAGGCCGACCATAGCCTGCCTTATCTCGTCGCCGTCGCCGTGCTGGATGGGCAAGTCAAACCGCCTCAATTCGCATCGGAGCGTTTGTCCCGAAAGGACGTTCAGGACCTCCTGCAGAGAGTCATAGTGCGACCGGATAGAGACTTGAGCCGCGCTTTCCCGGCTGAAATGCCGTGCCGTGTCCGTATCCTGTTTCCCGGCGGCAGGGTTCTTTTTCGCGAAAAACGGAGCTACGAAGGGTTCTTCACCCAACCGATGTCTTGGGACAGGATGGTCGAGAAGTTCGGCGAACTGGCGGCTCCTTTCGCCGGCCCTGCGCTTCAAGAAGAGATTATCGCTGCTGTCGCACAATTGGACACCATATCTACGAAAGAACTGATGAGGTTGCTGGCCAGAGTCGGAAAGGAGACGGCAGAATGAGCGAGCGCGCGTTTTCGTTCTTACGGCTCAATGAGCGCGAAGGCAAGCCGAGGAGCAGAGGAATTACGGAGATTCGCGGTCCTTACTACAGTGTTATGGGGAAGCGCTATCTCGAAGACGTGCTGGAGACCATGGGTGACTATGTCGATAGCCTGAAGTTTGCGGGCGGCTCTTTCGCCCTCATGCCCAGGGAAGCCCTTAAGGAAATCATCGACCTCGCACACCGTTTCGATGTCCTTGTCTCCACGGGTGGATTCATCGAACACGTCCTGACACAGGGGCCGGAGGCCGTAAAATTGTACATCGAAGAGTGCCGGACCGCCGGCTTCGACATTCTCGAGATATCCAGCGGGTTCATCACTATACCGACCGATGACTGGTTAAGGCTGATCGAACGGGCGCAGAAGGCGGGGCTGAAGGCAAAGCCGGAGGTCGGCATCCAGTTCGGCGCCGGCGGCGCGACTTCCGCAGGAGAGCTGGAGGCGGAAGGGACCCGTGACCCCGAGTGGGCGATAAACCAGGCTAAACGCTTTCTGGACGCCGGCGCCTACATGATCATGATCGAATCGGAAGGGATCACGGAGAACGTGGACGTCTGGCGAACGGATGTCGCAGCCAGAATCATCAACGGCATTGGGCTTGAGAAGGTGATGTTCGAAGCGTCCGATCCCGATGTCTTCGCCTGGTACGTCAAGAACTACGGGCCGGAGGTGAACCTGTTCGTGGACCACAGTCAGATCGTGCAGTTGGAGTGCCTGCGGTCCGGGTTATGGGGCACGAAGAGCCTTTGGGGCAGGGTTTTGACTTACAAAGAATAGCCTGTGGGCGGCCGGCCCATGTCGAGCCAACGGACTGTCGGCGCCGTCATCCCGTAGGCGAATGAAGCCGTCCAGGCCGCCAGATGATCGCATCTTGGGCCTTCTCTACAAGTTCATAGTGTCGCACAGTGGCTGATCCGATCTGAAACCCTCTGTTCCCCCAGACCCTCAGCAGGATGGTTGACGGCTCTGTGGTGGTCTCGGCCTATAGAAACTGGCGTTCGAGCACGTCCTTGAGGACGATGGCATTGTTGTGCTCCTCGTCCCTGGCGGCGAATACAAGGGTGACGACGCCCGAACGCGCCTTTTCCGCTAACTCGCGGAGTTGGGGTTCCTTTTCTGAGAGGGCTAGCTCGCCCCGATAACGTTGCTGGAATTCCTCCCAGCGCCGCGGGTCGTGGCCAAACCAGCGGCGAAGCTCATGACTGGGGGCTAGGTCCCTGAACCATCCGGATAAAAGAGCCTCATCCTTCTTCAGGCCCCTCGGCCACAGTCGCTCCACAAGGTAGCGTTCCCCATCTTCCGGCAACGGCGGCTCGTACACCCGTTTGAGATTGATTGTCACGCAGTCTCACCTGGAGTCTTCTCGGTTCCGCTCCTGACTCAATCTTACCCCAGTTCCTTCCGAGCCTGCCGCGCCTGTGCGCCAGCCGGGGAGCCCAAGACGTATGTAGAATGTGCTGGCGGCGATACCACTTCAACCCTCGCTTTCGCTTGCCCTGCTTTGCCTGGCCGCGCCTTCGCCACCCCAATCTGTTCCCTTCCATGAGGTCTGGTAGTCGCGCTCCTTACCACAAAGCCTGCAGCGAGCATGTACGGTAGGTGACCCGGGAGTAGCGGTCGCTAGCAGCCAGTGGTGCGCGCGGCATTGATTCTCTTCAAGCGAGGCAGGGGCAACTTTTCCCGCGCCCTCGGACGCCGCCCCAGTATCTCCTCGCACGCCCAAGCTCCCAATCTGCGGTCCTAACCCCTTCGATCCAGGGAGGCGAGCATCTCCAGGGCAAAGGTGTACGGGAGGTCCTCACGGACCAACCGCTTGAGCTGGAGGTTGAGGACTTCGCGAGTGTAGCGCAGGGTCAGTGGCGAATTCTTGGCCAGTTGCCCTGCCAACTCCCAGGCCCTGGGCAGCAGCTTGTCCGGTGGCAGAATCTCGTTCACCACACCCAGGTCTAGCGCTTCCTTGGCGGAAAGGACCTGGCCCGTAAGCAGGAAGTACCGCCCGCGGTTTAGCCCGAGGAGGAGTGGCCAAACCAGATTGACACCATCTCCGGGGACAGTCCCCGTTGGGAAGTGGGGGAAGTCCTGGAATGTCGCGGTGTCCGACGCCAGCACGATATCGGATAGGGCGGCAAGTTCGGCGTGGATGGTGGCCGGCCCATTGATGGCGCCGATGATCGGGGCCTGGATGTCGAGGAGGTTCTGGAGGTTCTGCTTGGTCTCCCAGTTGATCCTCTCGAAGTCGTATACGCTGTTCACTCCCATGCTGGCCCAATCGGCCTGATTGAGGAAGGCGTCGCCGGTTCCAGTAATGATGACTACTCTATTGTCACGATCGGCTCCTATATCCCGGAAGACTTCCCCTATCTCCGTGTGAGCCTGACCGCTCCAGACGTACGGGCCGCCCTTGTGGTGAAGTGTGAGCTGCAGAATGCCGTCCCGCCGCTCCAGGCGCGCCGTCTCGTATTTGTTGGCGTATTCTTCGAATTTGCTCATTTTGCTCCCTTCAGCGTTTGCAGCTTTTGTTTGCCGATGGCCTGCGTCTAGAGCCGCGGTATCCAGCCCCCGTCCACACTGAGGCACTGCCCGGTGACCCAATCGCTGGCTGAAGAAGACAGGAAGATCAAGGCGCCGAACATGTCCTCCGGGTCGCCGATCGTCTTTAGAGGTATCACCCGTTCCAATGATTCGGCCCATCCGGGTGGGCGAGACCTGTCACCGGCCTCCGTGGAGATGAGGCCGGGGGCGATAGCGTTCACGTTGATGTTGAGACCGCCCAGCTCCCTTGAAGCGGCCACTGTCAGTCCGATCAAGGCCAGCTTGCTGATGCCGTAGGCGCCGCCGCCCATGTAAGCGCCGCCCGAAGAGATGTTAATGATTTTGCCGCCGCCGCGCTCCTTCATATACGGCTTGACCGCCTGGATCGTGAGGAGGGCGCCAGTCAGGTTGACCCGGAGTACGCGGTCCCAGACATCGAGCGGGTACTCGGTGAGGGGGAGAGGAGGGAGTTCGGCCATCAAAGCCGCCACGTTGACCAGGATATCGATGCCCTGGAACTCGGTGGCGGCGACCTTCGCCATGTTGGCCACGCTCTCCTGGGATGTGATATCGGTCTGCACGGCGGCGGCTGGATGTCCGGCTTTCCGGATCCCCTCCGCAGCCTTCTCCGCGGCGGCTACGTTGATATCGGCCAGAACGACGCTCGCTCCTGCCCCAGCCAGCGCCCCCGAGAACTTGCTGCCGATTCCACCGCCGGCGCCGGTTACGATGGCGACTTTTCCCTCAAGTGGCCTGTTTGGCGTCATAGGTTACCTCCTTGCACTATTTGCTGTCTTTTACAGCGAAGACGTAGCCAGCACATTCAGGATCGCTCAGCAAGCGAAGCGTTGCGGGGGCGTCGCAGCTAACGACGCCCCCGCGAGATGCCTCCTGTTTAGGGTTTCTTCCAGGGGCACAACGTGCTCGGGTAGTTGGGCAAGCTAAGAGCCTTGATATCGTCCGGCACAGTACACCCGTACTTGGGGTCGTTGCCGCGCACACCTTTGCCCAGGCTGGTCTCGAAATTGAGCGGCTGCCCGAGAGGTGTTCTCTTGCCCCCAGTTTCAATGCGATAGAATTGGGTGTTTTCGAAAGCCATGTTGTCGACATAGCTAAGGTAGATCGGTGAGACACATAGTGTGCACATGTAGTTGTCGTAGGCGTACTGCAACGCCTCAAGCAGACCCTCTCGCGTAAGATCGGGCCCTGCCGCCTCGAGACCGCGGACAAGGAACTCGGTGGCGTTGGCGACAGTCGCCGCGTTGCTCAGACAATAACGGGCGTTCTCCTCGCTCGCCAACTTCTCCATCTGGTGCCATAGAGGCAGGTCCGGGTTGGTGTCACCTGTCTTATAGTAGGAGGCTTGGATCGAGCCGTCATAGAGCTCCTCAGGTTGGTCCTTAGCGGGCCAGCCGGTATTGAAAGCCTTTATCGTCTTGTTGCCCAGAGTCTGTCGCAACGCTCTAAGCATGGCGGGTTGCTGTGGGGTACCAACGTTGGCGTAAAGCACGTTCGCACCGGACGTGATCGCCTCCTGGACCTGAGAGGTGGGATCCATCTGCGTTATGGGAAGAAGGACTTCGTCTACAATGTTCAGTCCAATCTTCGCGGCTCGTTCCTTGAAGATCCCGGCATTGTTCCGGTAATAGGTAATATCCCCGGTCAGGAGAGCCACCTTTGCGTCAGGGATGTTCTGCTTGATGTAGTCGGCGTAGGACCCCTGGCCTATGAACGATGCGGTGCCGATCTGTGCGGCGTAATACGGCCAGGGAGGCTCCATGAAGGGGAGGTCGTTATCGATGGCCTGGAGCTCGAGCAACTTCTGCTCTCTTATGAAGGCCGCGCTTGCCTGGTGCCCTACGGTGTTTTCACTCCAGAAGGTGGCGAAGATGTTGTCCTGCTGCACCAACTTCTTGATGTTCTGCAGGTCCACCGTAGGGTTCTGTCCACTGTCGTACTTGATGAACTCAATACTACGGCCGTGGATTCCTCCCGCCTCGTTGATGCGCTTGAGGATCGCCTGGCTGATAGGACCATTGCAGAGCTCCCAACCGGCTTGGGGGCCGGTAATCAGGGCGGACTGCCCGAGCTTTATCTTGTCCTTGGTTACGCCCGTCCGGGTTTCGCCGGCCGGACGGGTCTTCCAGACTGCCAGGCCGTCGTCCAGGGACTGCGTAAGACCGGTCCAGGCGTCCAGCCCGCGCACGGTGCGCGGGTTCTTGGCGATCCCCGCTCCACCCAGCTTGGGGCCGCTGGGCGCCTGAGTTCCTGAAGCGGCGGTGGATCCTCCGCCACCCGGGGCGTTCGTTGCCGCCGGCTCTTCATCGCTGCCGCACGCTACGGCCAACACCATCAGGATCCCGAGCAGGCCGATAACTAGCGATATGGGACGCCCCAGTATCGACTTCATCGTTCTATCTCCTCATTTCTTGAGAGTGTTTGTGATTGCGGATTTCTCTCATTGCTTCCATGGGCAGGTACCCTTGGGGTGATCGGCGGATGGCCCCTGGCACTCGAACCCCGGTACGTTGCCGACAATGCCGGTGCCTTTACTAGTCTCATAGACCTTCAGCGGCCCTAACTGCTCATACTTCTGCGTGGCGTGGTTCCACTTCATTGGCAGCGCCCCCTGGTCCAAGAAGTGGTCTTCAGCGGTATATATCATGGGCGAAGTGCAGAGGGTGCACTTCCAGTTCCCATCGAACGCCAAGTATGCCGCCTCCACAAACCCTTCCTTCGTCAGGTCCGGCCCGGCTATCTCCAGCGCCCGGATCAGGGCTTGCAGGTGCCCCACCTGGGAGCTTTGGGTGCCGGTCCACCTGACGCCGTCTTCCTCCATGACTTTCTTTATGATGAGGACGGTGGGGTCGTCGGGCACGGTAAGCCCATCCTTGTCGCCAGTCTGGATGAAGACCGTTCCATCCAGTAGCTGGCTGGTCTGAGAGGTGGGCAGGCCGGCGGTCATGGCCCCCCACATAACGTTGCCCTTGTACCCGGCGACCTCTCGCAGGGCCCTGACGAAAGTGGCTGTCTGCGGGCCGGCGAATACGACCCAGTCCGGGTTAGCGTTAGCGGCCTGTACCGCCTGCGCGCTCAAGTCCGCCGCGGCGGCGTCATAGGTAATGTTAAGAACAAGCTGGCCGCCACCCTTCTCGATAGCGGCCTTGAAGCCCCCACCCCACTCGCCGGCGATGCTGCTCAGAGAGATCAGGGCCACTTTGGCCTTCGGGGTCACATTCAAAACGGCTTCGGCGGTGACCATGCCGTTCTTCGGGTGTGGGTCTGAAGCAGCGAAGACAAAGCGTTGGGTCGGGTAGAGATTCTTGAAGTCGGCGGCCGTGTACATGAAGTCCAGGACCTTGTTCTCGCGGATGTATTCCGCCACGGCGCCGTGGGTCGCAGTGCCTGGCGAGCCGAACAGAGCGAACACCTGATCTCTCTCGACCAGCTCCTTGTATGTCTGGATAGCGACCGTCGGCTGGTACTGGTCGTCGCGGGTTATGAACTGGATCTTCCGGCCGTGGATGCCGCCTGCGTCGTTTATGCGCTTGATAAGGGCCTGGTAGGCGGGTAGGGTGGCCGCCTCAGAGGCTGCTATGGCGCCCGTGATGCCGGAGCTTCGCCCGATCTTGATGGTGTCGTTGGTGACACCAGTACGCGTCTCGCCGGCCGGGCGTGTCTTCCAGGCGGCAAGGCTGTCGTCCAGGGTGAGGATCCCTTCTAGCCCCTTGACATCGCGCTTCTGGCTGGTGATGCCCGCGCCCCCAATCTTAGCGGTAGCGGCTGGTGTAGCTGTGGCGCCGCCTCCGCCGGGTGGGTTCGTTGCGGCAGTCTCCTCCTCGTCCCCGCCACAAGCCGCGGCGAGTAGCGCCAGGACGGCGAACAGGCCGATGACGAACGAAATTGGGCGTATAGATGAAACTCTCATATAATGAATGCCACCCTTCACTTGGATAACCTGCGTTTGATTGCAGCAATACTGTGCCAGCGCGGTCTTAGTCTCAAGGCGGTGTTTCGGGGAATTCTCGTACAAGTTGTACGCATTTATGCGAGGCATTGCCATAATCGATGGGCTGACGCGATTCTGGAGGGTCGCATATGGCCTTCTTGGAGACTGGCGACCGAGTGTTTGTTTGACTGCTATTTGCTGACTGCCTACACTTGGATTCCAGATAGCAAAAAGGCGAAGACGGAGACGAGTAGGGCGTTCGGCCTGGCCAGCGAGTCCCGTGCGGTGTAAGGGGACCCATTCCGGCGCTTGAAAATCCCTCCCGAGCCGCCGGCCGAAAGGCTTTGCGGAAACATTTGCGCAAGGGCCGAGTAGGCTTGGCCGGATGCCTCCGTTACCAGGGGCAAGGGCATGAGCGGAACCCGCTGTGATGGGAGAAGGCAGTGCCCGAACGAGGGCCCGCTGCCCGAATGACAGCGGGAACAAGGGTGGTACCGCGGAAGGAAGCCCGCCCCTTTGGGGCGGGCAATTTTGTTTGGCGAGAGGAAAGCAAAGATGTTCAAGCCGGTAAACAGCAGGGTGAGCTTCCCAAAGCTGGAGGAGGAGATCATCCGCTTTTGGAAGGAGCGGGACATCTTCCGCAAGAGCATCGAGGAGCGGCCGGAGGACAAGGTATACGTCTTCTACGAGGGGCCTCCCACAGCCAACGCCCGCCCCGGTGTCCACCACGTGCTGTCACGCGCCTTCAAGGATCTTTTCCCGCGCTACAAGACGATGCGGGGCTACCGTGTCCCACGGAAGGCTGGCTGGGACACCCACGGTTTGCCCGTGGAGTTGGAGGTGGAGCGCGAACTGGGACTCAAGAGCAAGCCTGAGATCGAGCAGTTCGGCATCGAAGAGTTCAACCGGCGCTGCCGGGCCAGCGTCTTCCGCTACGTTCAGGACTGGGAGGCGCTCACCGAACGGATCGGCTTCTGGCTGGACATGGCCAACCCCTACGTTACCTTCGACGACAACTACATCGAGAGCGTTTGGTGGATCGTCAAGCAGCTCTGGGACAAGAACCTCATCTACCTGGATTATCGCTCCACTCCGCACTGTCCCCGCTGCGGCACTTCGCTCTCCGATGCGGAGGTCGCTCTGGGCTACAAGGAGGACACGCCTGACCCTTCCATCTACATCAAGTTCCGGCTGACCGAGGAGTCCCGCCAGCGCCTCGCGGACAGGGTGGGATCGGACATGCCTCTCTACTTCGTGGCTTGGACGACAACGCCCTGGACGCTACCCGGCAACACCGCGCTGGCAGTGCAGCGCTACGCCGAGTACGCGGTGGCTGAGGTGAACGGCGAGGGCCTGATCCTGGCGTCGCCGCTTGTGGACGCCGCCCTCGACGAAGGCTATCGGGTGGTGGCGACGATTAGCGGCGAAGATATCGTCGGCCTGCACTACGAGCCGCTGTACAAGCCCACGGCCTGGGGTGTCCAGGCGATGTGGTTTGATCAGGCGGAGAACGGCCGTCTTGCGCCTGTCGACGCCTTGCGCTCTGTCGAGCGGGCCTATTCGGTCATCGCTGGCGAATTCGTCTCGCTGAATGATGGCACGGGAATCGTTCATATCGCCCCCGCTTTTGGAGCCGAAGACTTCGACGTGGGGAAGGAGTTGGGGCTGCTCTTTCTTCAGCCGGTAGACACACGGGGGCGGATGCCGGAGGCAAGCCCCTGGCCGGGCCAATTCGTCAAGGACGCGGATGAGGCGATCATGCAGGACCTGGCAGACAGGGGAAACCTCCTGCGAAGAGAGATCATCCGCCACACGTATCCGTTCTGCTGGCGCTGTGATACGCCCCTCCTCTACTACGCCAAGCCCACCTGGTACATCAGGACCACCTCGGTGCGTGAGAGGCTGCTGGAGGGGAACGAGAAGGTCAACTGGTACCCGGAGCATATCAAGCATGGGCGCTTCGGGGACTGGCTACGCAACAACGTGGACTGGGCGCTCAGCCGCGAGCGCTACTGGGGAACCCCCCTCCCCATCTGGCGCTGTCAGGAATGCGGGCGAGACGATCTTATCGGCTCGAGGGCCGAGATGAAGGAGAAGGCTGTCGATCCGTCCGCCGTTGACGGTCTGAACGACTTCCACCGTCCCTTCGTAGACGCCATCGAACTCTCCTGCTCGGCGTGTGGTGGGAGTAGCCGGCGTCTCCCCGATGTGATGGACGTATGGTTCGATTCGGGGGCAATGCCTTACGCTCAGTGGCACTACCCCTTCGAAGGGCAGGAGACATTCCGCCGTATGTTTCCCGCCGACTTCATATGCGAGGCCGTGGACCAGACGCGGGGCTGGTTCTATACCCTACATGCCGAGGCCGTCTTGCTGAACGCCTGCGGAGCTGTGCCGGAGGGCTTCTGCTACCGGAACGTTATCAGTCTGGGGTTGGTGCTGGATGACAAGGGCCGCAAGATGAGTAAGTCCCTGGGAAACGCAGTCGATCCCAAATCCGTTATCGATGTCAACGGCGCTGACGCCCTTCGTTGGTACCTTTATACCGCTACGCGCCCGGGCGAGGCACGCCGCTTCTCCTCCAAGCTAGTCGGCGAGTCCCTGAGACGCTTCCTGTTGACCCTCTGGAATACTTACAGCTTTTTCGTGACCTACGCCAACCTGGACCGCTTCGACCCCAGAAGAGCAGGGGAGGGACAGCGCTCGGAACTGGACCGCTGGGTGCTGTCCGAACTGAGCGCGCTGGTGGAAGAAGTAACGCGCGACCTGGAGGAGTATGACCCGACCAGCGCGTCGCGGGCAATACAAGACTTCGTAGACGACCTGTCGAACTGGTACGTACGCCGCAGCCGCCGCCGCTTCTGGAAGCCTGTCCTGAGCAAAGTCGAAGGGCCTGTCCTGAGCGACGCCGAAGGAAGCGAGTCGGACGCCGACAAGCTAGCGGCTTACCAGACTCTCTACACCTGTCTTGTGACGCTGACCAAGCTCCTCGCCCCGTTTACCCCGTTCATCTCCGAGGAGATGTATCAGAACCTGGTGGCGTCTATCGAGGACGGAGCGCCGGAGAGCGTGCACCTGGCGGCGTGGCCCGAGCCGGACATGGCGCAGTTGGATAGGCAGTTGATGGAGGAGACCCGGCTGGTCATGCGGGCGGCAAGCCTGGGCAGGGCTGCGCGCAGCAAAGCGGGGATAAAGGTGCGACAGCCGCTGTCCACTGCGACGGCTTTTGTCGCCAATCCTTACCAGGTTGAAGGCCTCAGGCGCCACGCCTCGCAGGTGTGTGAGGAACTCAACGTTAAGGGGCTTGAGGTGGCGGCGCTGAGCGAGCTGTTCAGCGGCGCCTTCCATTGGCCCGACGACTTGCTGGCCCATCTTCCGGAAGGGGCAGCGCTGGCAAAGGACGACGCCGGCTACGCGGTGGGCATCGACGTCCGGATAACACCGGAGTTAGCGGACGAGGGGTTGGCGCGCGAACTGGTGCACCGCATCCAGGGGTTGCGCAAGACGGCCGGGTTCGAGATATCGGACCACATCGTCACCTATCTGGAGGGGAACGGGCGCATTCCCAGCATTATCTCCACGCACGGAGAGTACATCCGTCAAGAGACTCTATCGCGAGAATTGCTGTGTGCGTCAGCGCCGCCTGGGGCGACGGGGGAGGAATTGGAGTTCGATGGCCGCAGGCTGAAGCTCAGCGTGGAGAAGGTATCGTAAGCGGGTGGGGAGGAAAGGATCGCGTTTTCCACAAAAACGCTCTCCGATTATGGGCGTGATCAGGCCTGATGGGTTGACGTTAAAGACGGGACGTTTCGTATACTGTCAACGTGCAGAAGCAGGAGACGGGAATTTCTCCCCTGGGAGAGGTCCTTTATCGCGCTCGGCTCACTAGACGTGTAACGTTTGAAGACGCCGAGCGTGTGACTCGTATCCCCCGCCGCTACTTACAGGCGCTGGAGACGGGGAACTTCGCGATTCTGCCGGCGCCGGTGTACGCCCGTGGCTTCCTTCGTTCCTATTCCACCTATCTTGGTCTGGACCCCGCTCAGCTTCTCCCGCTCTTTCCTCTAGGGCAGATGGAGCAGCAGCCGCGACTGGAGCGCCTTCCCGAGGTGAAACATACTCGCACTTGGTCCATTGGCGGCGGAATGCTTACGGCGGGTGTGGTCGGGATGCTCATGTTACTTGTGATTGGCCTCTATGCCATTGGCAAAGGGAGCGGCGGTTCTC
>WBZO01005406.1_pt1 | contig 13037 bp, 9 predicted proteins | sample 5204261 | NCBI WGS metagenome assembly WBZO01 (sample SAMN12412400, study PRJNA552823) | activated sludge metagenome | isolation source: activated sludge from anammox sidestream of wastewater treatment plant... | place: USA: North Carolina | collected 2017-09
AGCTCTCGCATCCGCGCGTATGGGAATGAGCACCGCATTGTTCTCTATAAATCTGGATACGGTTGCTCAAATGTCATGCAATCCTGCTATCGGTGGCCTTGCAAAAGGTCAATTGGTTCGTGAAATTGATGCCCTCGGTGGAGAGATGGCAAAGGTAACGGATGAAACTGGCATCCAGTTTCGAATGCTCAATACCAAGAAAGGGCCTGCCGTCCATTCACCCCGTGCTCAAGCCGATAAAAAAGCCTATCAGGTATCCATGAAAAAAAGAGTGGAAAGCCAGCCTAATCTTTTTTTAAGACAAGAAATTGCCGATAATTTCATCGTCGACAAGAAAAAAGTAATTGGAATTATTGGACAAAGCGGCTTACAATACAAGGCAAAGGCCGTTATCCTCACGACAGGAACATTTTTAAAAGGTCTTATCCATATCGGTAAGTTCATCACCTCTGGTGGCCGTATTGGTGAACTTACATCAGAAAAGCTATCGGATTCCTTGCGAAGGCTCGGGTTTGAGGTAGGTCGTCTCAAGACCGGCACTCCTCCACGTCTCAATGGCCGTACGATTGATTATAAGGCACTTACGCCTCAATACGGAGATGAAAATCCCCAACCTTTTTCCTTTTCAACGGAAAAGATAAACCGATCCCAGGTTCCCTGTTATATTACATATACGAATCACAACACCCATAAGATTGTTATGTCTAACCTGTCCCGTGCGCCGCTCTATACGGGACAGATTCAGTCTGTAGGTCCACGATACTGTCCGTCTCTGGAAGATAAAATTGTACGCTTTTCAGGAAAAGATCAGCACCAGGTATTTCTTGAACCCGAAGGGTTAAACACGCTTGAAATTTATTGCAACGGGATTTCCACCAGTATGCCTCACGATGTTCAAGAGGCAATCGTGCATTCTATTACTGGCCTGGAAACAACAGAAATTGTGAGGTACGGTTATGCTATCGAATATGACTTTGTGCCTCCTACCCAGCTCCAGCCTTCTTTGGAAACCAAGCTTATAGAAAACCTTTTCCATGCCGGACAAATTAATGGAACCTCTGGTTATGAAGAAGCCGCTGCCCAGGGAATTATGGCAGGTATCAATGCTGCATTGAAAATACAAAAAAAAGAACCTTTTCTCTTAGACCGGTCGGAGGCATACATCGGTGTATTGATCGACGACCTTGTGACAAAAGGCACACAAGAACCCTATCGGATGTTTACCTCCCGTGCGGAATACCGGCTTCTCTTAAGGCATGATAATGCCGATAGAAGATTGATGAAATACGGATACCGTTACGGACTCATTTCAGAACAGCAGTGGAGCAAATTGCAGGAAAAAGAAGATACCATTACAGATGTTCTGACATATATGGATAAAAAACTGATAGGGCCAGACACTTTGGCAAAAATATTGAGTCGCCCGGATTGCACCTTTGATCATCTGTTTGCTATAGACGCTGAACTTTGCCGGAGACACCTGTCAAAAGAAGTCAAAGAACAGGTTGAAATCGAGATAAAATACAAGGGATACATAGAACGCCAGCATATACAAGTAGAGAAGTTTAAAAGAATGGAAGACTGTAAAATACCTTCCTGGGTTGACTACCAGAATATTTCTGAGTTGAGAAAAGAGGCACGCCAAAAACTTTTGCAAATCCGCCCGGTTTCACTGGCGCAGGCATCGCGTATTTCAGGTGTTTCTCCTGCCGATATTTCCATTCTTATGATCCATCTTGCAGGGAAAGGAAAAAAAATAACCGATTGTATTAATCCAGAGGAGAGTGAAAAGGCAATGCCCCACCAATAGTACACAAATTTCAAGAGTTAAATGTATCTCAGCCAACGAGATTACATGCTTGAGCGTATATACTTTTCCTGAAGATATTTGATGATAGCAAATGTCCTTGATGCCTTACAGTTGTCATTAAGGGATCCTCCGCCATACCAAATATCCTCTTTCTTTTTTTAACAGTATTTAATAAAACTCAATCTTCCGGTGCAGGAAAGTTACTTCTGTTTTTTCTTGAGATATTCATCAAGAGTTTTCGCCAGCAACCTGATGTCCGTTGCCGCTTTTTCTCCTGCATTTTCAACAGAGATCAAAATATTGCCTCTAATATAGAAAATAGCCGGCTCGGGACTATCCGGAATGTTGATCTCAAGATCACCCAGTATCATGGCGTCTTCCTCGACAAGCTTAAGACCGGGACGTTGTATTCCGAGCAAGTGGTCAACAAGTCCTTCTGCTGCGTCAGCTCGTGTCGGACAGTAGGTGACAGAAACCAGAAGTATCTCCCGCGCCTCCCGGACAATATCAGATTTTGAGAGGACATATCGAATTGTTTTTCCGCGGTCAGCTTTTCCAATTTCTTGCATGCGTTGAATACGCCAGGGACTTACTGTAGTATTGTCCAGTTTAAACTCTTCATAGCGAAATTCGGATTTTGTTTTCAAAATATCTTTCCATCGGTCATATTGAACTTGTTTTTTAAGATAATCCCGCTGGGTTTCTTCTGATTCTTCCGCATGTGAAACAAATGAAAACAGTGGCAGCAAAATTATCAGCGCAGAAATCAGTTTAACATGGGTTAATTGCATTATAATCTCCTCTTTAGTGGACAAAATAAGTCAAACAATGGTAGCTTTTCACAACGCCATGGTTAGTGAATTTCTCTGTACCGCACAGTGATGGCTATGAAAATGTCACGAGTTCATTACGCGTACCCTCCCTTAAAATACCGGCGGTCTCGTTTTTGTTGATGGCCGTGCCAGGCAATTAGGAAGCGAGGCCGGTGGCACAAGCCTTTCGTGATAATCGATATTCGATGGATCGTCAAAGATGATATTTTTTGGTAATAAAGCAGTATGAGGGGAATTTACCGGATCCGCATCGCCATCAACCTTGAGGCATGCATCAAAAACCGGTTCACTGGCAAGGGCATTCCCTGTCCAGGCAACTTCATGATAATTGAATCCACATCCCCAATCCGGACAGGCAAATGTGGAATATCCTACGGCAATAATTTTGTTTAGAGAAAACCCCCATCCCATCTTTGATGACCACAGTTGACAGCCGAGCAAGTTTGAAAATGTTGTTACTGACATTCCACAATCTGAACAATTGACAACCGACCCATTACCCCAGCCGCCGTTGAGTCGATCCAGAAAAGCGGTCAGATTATAATATCCATAGTGCGTTGCTCCCCCATTTTGATCATAGGAGTATGGTCCATTGTTGATATGTTCAGTAACCTTACCAGCGATTCCATCAAACGTCCCTTCTCCATCTGCCCAGGAGCAGGCATAGTCGAGTGCTTCAGTCCACGGATTCTGGCTGTCAGGAAAAGGCGCCTGTTTCCACGGCTCTTTTGGCTCATCCGGAACGGTATAAAAGCGATGATAACTGGTATCGAATTGTTGAGTGAATACCCACCATAATTTACGTTTCCAGGACCATGTCACATCGGCAACGGTAACCCTTGCCGGTATATTCGAGGTCTCGAATGAAATCCAGGCCGGATTCGAAACGCCATTGAGAATCTGGACAGAGGTCTTTTTTAAATGAAAAGGCCCGCCTTGTGTATAAACCTTGTAGACACCATCGCGACTCCCTTTAAATTTTACCATAACTTTCACACTGCGGCCGCCAACGAATGCAGCCGGTGAATCCTTGGGATTTGTTTTAACAGCGCTCCACTCCGGTACGTTAATGATCTGAGTAAAATTCTGACGGATATTCAGGGCATCATTGCTCCAGCTTGTTGTGTCATGATTAAATTTGATCTCGGCCACCTCAATTTTAGCGCAAGCAAGAGAAAGTAGCGAAAGAAATGTCAGGAAATAAACACAATGCTTGATTTTCATGGAATGCCTCATTTCAAAAATTAAATCTTCCAGATTAACATTTTTCTCATTTGATATAATAATCTTTTTTCTTAGTTGTTTTTCTTGTTGGAAGTGTTAAATCGGTAAGAAAGGGAATTATTCAAGATGCGATCTGAACCCATTCCCCCACTAGCCATTGGCCGATACCAACATCTCCCAGAACAGATCACAATACTCGATATCTGCTGCTGCAAGCCGTTCAAGAGTAGAACGTAGGATTGTGGCGACAGGAGCCGCGCATGTTGCACGCCATGCTTCTACCATCCGATCTAAGGGTTTTTGTCCGATGAATCCAAGAGACCACTTACGACGAAAACCATAAGTGAATGGAACGATGCAGCCATCCGGCTCGACTGTAAGGGAAGGAACAAGGTCGGCGAATGGTGCAGAGCGGAGCCGTTCAACATCTTCCACGAGCATTGGCCAGCAACTCTGCTCTACAACAGCACGCGGAATTGCGTCAAACGTAATAACGGGCACACCGGACCCGTTATTACATACTAATAGTGCGAGAAGCCACGATGCGACCTTAAATTCTACATTATCAGGAATTGCGGCAGAGAGAAAAATACCAGCACTCCCAATGCCTGACAAAGGATGGACGTGTATTCCTACTGCACCTTCTTCATTAGCAAACTCATAGAGCCAACGTAGTCGATCAGCATTGTACCGGGTCAGAGTAAAGGCAAGTGTAAAAGGAACACCTGCATCACGCAGCGCTGAAAGCCCGTGCTTCATGGAAATAAAAGCAGTTGTTGATCTGCGTATCTCCGCATGATCCTCAGGCGGCCCATCTACACTCACAGCGACAATGCCTACTCTCTTGTGAAGTCTAACGGCTTTCTTTGCAGTAAGAAGAGTACCATTTGTTGTAATGGAAGTGGAGAATCCCTTTTCCATCGCAAAATCAAGAAAACCTTCTAGTCCTTCCCATAAGAGTGGCTCTCCCCCGGAAACACCAACATACCGATATCCAAGACTGCCTGCATCCGCAAGGAAATTTTTCAAGCTTTCGAGAGATAGTTCTTCAGTCCGGTCGGGACCACTCTCTGAATAGCAATGTACGCAGCGCAGATTGCAACGAAGTGTAGGCTGTATCTGTATAATTCGTGTTCCACCTGGCGCAAGAAGGAAAGGCGACAATAAATCATAACTGGCCGGCACTGTCCTATTGCTCGTGTTCATTATACCTCCTGTTCAATTTGAGGATACCTCACAGAATCACAGCCACTTACAACCATATACTTGGAAAGGATATAGTTGTCCATAGGATCATGACAAGGCCTACCGGCCTAATCTCTGGCCGATTTGACGAGAAACATTAATTATTATGTGATCTGGTACCGGGATACCGTTAATCAGTACCTCGTGGTTGATCCTGCTTCTTACTAAATGATCGAGCAGTTTTATGAACTCTTCGTTCTTCTTGGGAGGCCACTTAAAACGAATACGCCCTGTGCCACACCAGTCTCCATCAGGATCTACCGAGGTAATTGAACCATCTAGGGCTAAAGCCATGTCGGAAATCTTTGCCATTTCATCGACACTAATTCTATTGCCAAGCCTGACTATTTCTTTAATCGCCTCAATCGAACCCCTTCGTGTTTCCATAAGCATCATCTCCTCTTTTTTTGGTTTAAAATCAAGGTGTTATCATCCTCTCCGCTAAAATAGGTGGTACATTTCTTATAGTCTTAAGCATCACCTCCTTACATAGATTTATTTATTCTCAATGAAAGGGAGAACTGTCATATCTTAAAAATAAATACCGGTCATTTCTGCCGAAGAGATCAAGTCGACAAGATAAAGAATAAATATATTCAAGACACACCCTAGCAACCATAGATTCTCCCCTGGTTCACGGCCCTGGCTTTTACCACGACGGGACTTTCATCCGTGTAGAAACACTATCCGTCGCTGGATACGTGGATAACGAATGACCCTGACTTCATGATCTTATCCTTTTCAATCTTTCCCATAATAATTTGATTCTGATTCATTTTTTGGTTGTGCAAAAGCTTGCGTTGCCAAATTACTAATAACCCAGCCACAACTGCAAACTTTCTATCACTCCAATGGCACTCTTACTTTGTAACGCTTCTTCAGATTCTGTCCGAAGTCCACTTCAATTTCCTTCTGATGAACAAGGGTACCAAGATTTCCGGAAAAATCGTAGCCAACCGTTTCATGAAGTACGGAAGATTTACTTTCGCTGTCAGCAAGGATTCTATCAATCTTCTTCTTGAACTGTGCTTCAGTATTTGTACCAGAGGAACCTTTCGGATCAGGCGGTGATGATGCATTCAGTGCACGCTTGTCAACTTCTCCTAGCACCAATTTCGTAGAATCGTAAAGGTTGACAATGCGTCCATCATTATCAATGCTAACTGCTATAAGCCCGTGGTCTGAATTGATACTTTTAACTCCTTCATGACTCTGGCGGAACTGAACAATTGTTTCAACCGCATATGGCTTTTCTATCGTGCCACTTCCCTTCAATGTTCCACCGGAAGTAAAACAATGCCGGATATTTCCTAACGTTAATTTGATTCCTTCGTTCAAACCGAGATCGCTAATGATATTTTGAGCGATCTTGATTGCTTTGTTCTCATCGAGGAGAGAGGCATTCTGTATATTAGTTTTGCCGAAATACAAATTCAATGCGCCTTGGTTGTTTACATTCGTATGAACTTCTTTCGTTGACAACATACGATTGCCGTTTGGATCAAGAAGGATTGCGGCATCTTTTTGTGTAACACCAACCTTGCTTGCAATTTTTGCAATGAACTCGTCGTTTGCAAACTTGTTGTTCAGTATAATGCCGCTGAGTTGCTTTGGAACACTTCTTTCGCTCGCAAACGAACGCGTCGGTAGAGTTCCAATCCATTGCCACTGATACCAACCCTTGGTAACGGGCGTTCGCGAAAAGAATCGCTCGTTATTCAATCGATTGATTGCATCACTTGCATTCGCTCCTGCTGCCATTACCACAGGAACCTGATTATGGCTGATTCTCCAGCTCGCATCCAAAAATGCACGGGCAAATGTTTTCCCTTTCTTCCATTCATCCCAAAAAAACTTGCCGTAGTTCGGATCGTCAACGCTGGTGGTTTCATAGCCGAACATCATTCTGAGTCCGCCTTTGTTCGGATTCCACCATGTTCGCACCGGATTATCCGGGCCGGATACTCGCAGCGAAAAACATGTTGACCAGAAGAGATAGCGCAACTCTTCGTTTGCGAACGCCATGTTATTCGAGAATGCCCAATCGCGGTTATCCCATTTACCGCCCAGTGGTGCTTGAAATACGCCGTTGTTATCCATGTTGCCATGGCCGGAATGATAAAATACCATCACTGCATCCATACCGTATGTGTCCTGCCAATTATCGTACGTTTCTTCGTAAGCCCACACTTTCACTCCTGCATCCTTACGCCAGTAGTTTGCAGATTTTCCTGCAAACGATGTTGGATAATCTAAAAATCCATCTGCATCTTCGTGCGTGTAGGTCAGTCCGCTTGCGCTTGAAAATGTTTCTAAACTGTTTGCACCATAAAAATCATTCGATTCGCTAACAACGGTCTTTACTCCAGCCTTATTTAGCTCTTCTTCTGCCGAGCATGGATTTTGCAACACTAATTTTTCAAATTTCATAAAATTTAACCCTCCCTATAATATTTCAGAGGACTTATTATGCGGACATTTGGGAGTATAATATGTGCTCTTTAGGTCATATCTTTACCTCCTAAAACAAAAGATTTACTGCAAAAATATTTACACAAGTTCCTTTTAGAACATTTTTAGCAAAAAGGCTATCTTTTTTACATCTATGCCATACGCTCCTACAAAAGACCCTGTTACTTTGTGTCCCCTGATCACTCAGGGTTTACCTTTGTCGTTATGTTTTTCTGTTGCATTGCTTTTATCTCATCATGCTTACTCCGATTTATTCGATAATACGTGTGCCTGTCTTTGCCTTCATGCTTCAGAACGAGATCTTGCGCTACCAGTTCTGCGATAGATTTTTTGACCTCACGTGTCTTGTGTCTGATCTTTTGCGCCAGAAGCCACCATTCCGCAATGCCCTCGAGTGTGTCCTGGGCATCGGGATGTTCAGATAGACAGGCTAATATCTCCTATATAATGTATGGCTTTTTCACGTTGTACGCTTCCATTTTTTTCATGAATAGCAGACTCTGTTGTCCATGAACGTAGAGATACGGAATCAATTTGAAAAAGAGTGTATAACCTTGCTATGACTGAGTATGGAATTTAGCAGTACGAAACACACCTTTAATCGTTCGACAAGCCATCAACGTGAGTTCTCTCTGTCGAACATACACGTCAAACGCTCACAATGAAGCCTGAACCTTATTACCTCATGCTCTTCTTTTTCATCTATTTATTCCCCATCTGCACAGATTACCCATATGAATCCAATGCTTATCTTTTAGGATGCGGTTTTCGGCTCTTTTTGAATCCTTAAAAAGTTGATGCGAGAACATACCTAACCCCTAGTATCGTACTAGACAACAATACTATCTATTGCATTTGACATTTCCATAACTTGTTCAAAACCCACAGTTTTTACGTTATCCAACTTTTTCCTAAAATCATTAATAATATTTTCTGAAAATCTTCTCCATTGAATTTCGTTGAGAAGATAGATATCTCTTTTAAAATGCAAATGAGGTATCTTAATTCCTCCAAACCATTCAGAATGAGGTAGGAGGGCTTTTTCTTGTTCTCTAGCTGCAAATATACCCTGTGGATTTTCTGTCGCTAGTGCCTCAATAGGTACGGGACGGATTTGATTTTCCGTTATAAATTTGCCGGTATAGTCTATATTTTTAAGCCAAAAATCTGCTGGTATCCCCCATTTAAATCGCCTTATTAAATCAGGGTTGCCGACTAAGAAAGGATTTATTAGATACATTGTTTTACCCTCCATAAAATATATCGTTTATATAACACAGAAACAGAATTTATTAATTATGCGATGCCTCTTGACTCTTATTTGTTTATAGATGAAGAGATATAACACTTCCCAATCGTTGGAGGAGGGCGGCCATTCTTCATGCTGTTTCCTTTTAATAGAAAATGATTTATTTTATTTAGCGGATTCATCTTTATAAACCCTTTCAGATGTTTGATACTTCTTGCCGAAGCATGATTGCAAATTTTAATTCTATCCTCCGATCGTACAGTTGGCACCAGTATGTATTTCTGTTAAATTGTTAAAAAAGGCTGATCCAAGTTTCTCTTCAAGGGTTCGGAAGGTATGAAATGCAGTTAAAATCGCAGTTTTTTCTGATAAGCATAAGAACGGGCTTACCCTATTGTAATACCCAGATGAAAAGTAATTGGAGCAGCCACACCAGTTCATGCAGTAATCCTTCAAGCTGCAAGATATGCATTCGGTATTTATTTCCATTCCAGGGGCTGTCTTACATGACATTTGCTCTCTATTTAATCCGCTAGCGATATTACCAATACAGTGTCCATTTCCCGTGTCTGTGCCGATAAGTCTCTCACAGGGATAAATATTTCCTGAAGGTGTGAAGGCAAACTCTCCAGTTCCCATTTTGCAGCGGTCAAGTGGTTTGTATCCTTCGCCCAAAATAACGGCAATCTTGCTGTCAATTAAACTGATAAAATGTGGTTTTTTTTGAAGATAAAAGTCAATATACTGTTTTGAAATCTGACCATAAATCTCAGAAAGTAATTCCGCCTCTTTTTTCGACCAGGGCGCTGAAAAATCAGGATTTAAATAAATCCGCTTTAGTCCAAGGGAAGCAAGATATTCTACCACGTGAGGTAAATATCGAAAGGTCTGAGGGTGATATACCGCATTAACAAGTACCGAGAGAAGAGTTTCTTTCGCACGTCTTATTGTGTTCGTAACAATGGATGAACTTCCTTTGCCATCCTGGAGGCACCTAAACGTATCCTGTACAAATGGAGGGCCATCGCAACTTAAACAGAACCCTATATGGTGTTCATTCAAAAAATCAGCTATTTCATCAGAAAAAATTGTCCCATTGGTTACCACGGTAAGCTCTACCAATTTCTTATTAAACGATGGATGGTTTTCTATCGTCTCGGTAATCTTTTTAATAAGCTCAAATTCAAGAAGTGGTTCACCACCGAAAAAACCGATATCAATCTTTTCTTTGGAAGGAGTATTTTTGAAGATGAAATCAACAATCTTTTTTGCGATGGATAAAGACATCTCCGTATCCTTTTTGTCGATGTAACAATATTGGCATCGCATATTACATTGCTGTGTGATGCATAGTGTATATTTCATGGTAAATTCCCTTGTCTGTTCGTAAATGATTACATGTTATTCAAAGGGAAACAAAAAAGCCTTACTGCAAAGATATTCACTTCCAAACATCTTCGGCAGTAAGGCTGTCTTCTAACGTATATCCGTAAAGGACGTAGGCACTACGCCCCTACAAAAGACCCTGTTACTTTGCGTCCCCTGATCACTCAGGGTTTACCCTTATCGTTATGATTTTTGTTTTATCGTTTTTATCTCATTATACTTGCTCCGATTTATTCGATAATACGTGTGCCTGTCTTTGCCTTCATGCTTCAGAATGAGATCTTGCGCTACCAGTTTTGCGATAGATTTTTTGACCTCACGTGTCTTGTGTCTGATTCTTTGCGCCAGAAGCCACCATTCCGCTATACCTTCCAGCGTGTCCTGGGCATCGGGATGTACTGACAGATAGGCTAATATCTCTTGCATAATGTATGGCTTTCCCGTTGTACAGTTTTCATGCTTTTTCATTATTAAACATTGAGATGGTGTTCCTCATGGTCACAATGACAAGGCTCACTTTCATCTTCTGACATGACGGTTAATCTAATATGAAGCAACCGTAATGCCCTTGTACACAAAATTCATTGCATAGAGAGACAGATTGTTTTCAAATGCAAAGAGATGAAGGAGATGGAGACTTCTTTTCTGTATGTAACGTTCAGGCAAGATCTTGGATTTTTTTATAAATTAAGCATTAACTATGTTCTTTTTGTCCAGGGTATTTTAGCAGATTTATAGTAAGTCGTTTGAGATAGAGAGGATTAATAATAGGATAAATATGTCCTGGTAGATGCAGATAAATGTCCTGGTTGTGTGTTATGAAAAATCTAAGTCTATGCCAGGAATTTCAATGCCGCAATTGTAGAGCGACGCAACTCGTCGTTCTGCAATTGTAATCGATCATGAATGGATACAAATGAATGCGGGTACGATAAAGAAGGTAACTCTTTAGTTTTTGAAATGTTCTCTGTATGAATAATATTGTATTGTGAAGGCAGGTTTCAAATCTGCCCCGAAGCGGCATGTAATACCTTGTTTTTGCTGAAATATTTCAAAAAACTGAAGTGTTCGTAATGAAGTTATTGACTCTTTTCCTTTGGTTGGGGCGGGGTGGTGCTATGAGGTATAGTTTTGTAGCTTTCCGGATTGATGTGGTGTTTGCGCATAAGTTGACAGAATGCCCGGCGATTCTTTTTTGCAGCCTGTGCCGCTTTAGTGACATTGCCGTGATGGGCAAGCAAGAGGTCTTGAATATATGCCGTTTCAAATTGTACGACAACCCTCTTCTTCGCTTCCTGGAAAGACTCAATCTGCATATCGGTTTCTGGCGACGGCAGGACAAGGTCTTCCTTCCCTATGATTCTTTGATTTGAGAGGACAACTGCCCGCTCGATCACGTGCTCCAGCTCTCTGACATTACCAGGCCAGTCAAGAAGCAGGAGTATCTGCAGGGCATCGGGGGATAATTCGGCTGCTTGTTTGTTATACTCGTCTGCATACGTATCCAGAAAATGCCTGGCGAGAAGCGGTATGTCGCTGCGTCGTTCACGCAAAGGCGGCAGTATGAGATGGACAATGTTTAACCGGTAGTAAACGTCCCGGCGGAATCTTCCCGTCATGACCGCATCTTCCAGTTTGATGTTCGATGCGGTAATGATCCGAACATCTGCTTTGCATACCTTCGAAGAACCGAGCGGGCGATATTCCTTCTCCTGGAGGAAGCGCAGCAGTTTGATCTGTGCCGTGGCAGAGAGAGAGTCGATTTCATCCAGGAAGAGGGTACCACCGTCTGCCTCCTGGATTAACCCCGGTTGGGAAGAGGTGGCGCTGGTAAATGCACCTGTTTTGTGGCCGAAGAGTTCATTTTCGAGCAGTTCTGTGGGAATAGCGCCACAATTGACCGGGATGAACGGTTTATCCGTTCGCGGGCTGAGATAATGGATCGTCCTGGCGCATACCTCCTTTCCCGTGCCAGTTTCTCCGGTGATCAGGACAGTCGCATCACTTTTCGCTACCAGAGGGATTTTTTCTATCTCTGCAAGAAAGGCTGGACTTTCCCCAATAATTTGTTGTAATCCGATTTTTTCCATAAGAGTTTGGTGTATTCTCTCTGCCGGCGCATTTTGTTCCAGCAATCGCCAGATACGGGGAAGGATATCGGCGGACTTGAACGGTGGTGTGATGAAATCGGTTGCCCCGATCTTAAGCAAATCAAAGACCTCCTCAGCCGGACACTCATCCATCACCAGGATGACCGGTATCTTCGTAAATACGGTTCTTAAAGACTGCAAGAGTGTATAGACATGATGACGTACGGCATGAGCCGAAATGAGAAAAATTATGTCTGGGCGGAAAGTCGGGACAATTTTAGCAATATTCCTGGTAGCGAGATGGGATGTCTCCATCTCCATAGATTCGTAGTTCAGCGGGATATTTAGTCCGTTGGATGATTTGAAAGTTTCTTGTAACATTTTACCAAGGCCGGATGCAGGGTTAATATCAAGAAGCAATAGATTGCTCTCTTTCATAAAGCCCCCTTTTTTGAATTGATTTAGTTTTTTGAAAATCCTTTACAAATGGTATTTGTTGTAGGGGCGGGTTTCAAACCTGCCCCTACTTTAGGCCGCAAGATATCATATTACTAAGATTTTTAAAAAGCTAAATTGTTACCTCTTTTTAAACAAATAAAAAGTAACTATTCAGCGTACATTCGCTCACAAACCCTATGAGTGAACAAAATATTGATTCTGTAATCCCGAAGGGATGTCATGATTATAGCATATCGTTATGCAATGACGGTTAACCCTGTAGGGGTGGC
>WBZO01005408.1_pt1 | contig 13032 bp, 5 predicted proteins | sample 5204261 | NCBI WGS metagenome assembly WBZO01 (sample SAMN12412400, study PRJNA552823) | activated sludge metagenome | isolation source: activated sludge from anammox sidestream of wastewater treatment plant... | place: USA: North Carolina | collected 2017-09
CGCGAGGACAAGGTCGTGGAGTATCTTCCGGCGTTCAAAGTACCACTTCTCATAGCGCGACCGGTTTCCGTTCCGCTTGAACTCGAGAAAGAGCGTTGCCGGCAGATGAGGCCACGGGGTCTGCAACCGCTCCTCCCCGGCCTCGATGAACGGGCCGCGCACGTCCTGCGGCAGTCCTTCCCAATCGGCGCGTTGTGCTGCGGGTGGAAAGGGCTTCCAGCCGTCGCGAGGCAATAGCGAATCCGCCAGGCGCGTGCGGGTTGCGCAATCGGACAACGTGTTCCGTGGCCTCTCTGCCAGGCCGTCCTGAATGGCGGCGCGCACCGCCGGCGCCATCCCGCCGGCCGCACTCAGAACCGTTCTTCGCGATAGATTCAACTTAGCCTGCTTCATGGGTTTCATATCCCGGCCGTCGGAATCTTGTTGGCTGCCGGCAGCCATCGGTGACCTCGGGCAGGCCACGGACCTGACATCGCTTCCCTCTGTTGGGCTAAACCACTTTGCGTTTAGATGGCTCGCCAGGCTCGCAAGTCCCAACCGGTCTGGCTACGGCGGAAATGGCCCGCCGAACCGCTGAGGACAGCCCCATCAGCCTGCCGGCGAAGGCGATGCCGCTCGGTGGCGCGGACGGGACCGGGGAGATTCGCAGGGCGGCAGGCCTCGTACCGGGCCTCGATCCGGAAGCGCGGTCGGAAGCCGTCGCGGCTGTGTACCCGCGGCGAATCCTCGCCGGGCTCTGTGAGCGCGCCTCTTCCCGGCCCGAGTTCGTCGCCCGGATCGGCGGTGTCGTCCGGCGGGCTTCGGTCGCCGCCATCGACCTGGATGACATTGGTGAAGCGCCAGTCCCGAGCACCCAATCGGCATGTCTGCAATGGGCTTCGTTCGGCGCAGGGACATCGCCCTGTGTGAGCAAGGGGCCGGCCGCGTTGGCGGGGTCTGGCATCACCAAAACTCCCAACGCGGCCGTCGATGTCGTTAGCGCTGAAATACTGAATCCCACTTGGTTCAGAACCTGTAGTGCAGTCCGAATTGCACTACCCGTCCCGCGGAGGCGCCGGTAATACGCCCGAACGCCGCGTTGCCGCGCGTTGTCACCGGCATTCCAAAGCTCGCGTGGTTCGGGAAGTTGATCATCTCGAGCCGGAACTGAACTCGATGCCCCTCCATAATGCTGAAGTCTTTCAACAGGGAGAGGTCCAGATTCACCGCGCCCGGACCGTACGCTACCATCCGGCCGGCGTTGCCGAAAGTGTACGGGGCGGGGGCGGCGAAAGCTGAGGTATTGAACCACTGTGTCAGGAACTCGTCCTTCGGCCGTCCTCCCGGCAGCGCCGCATTCCCGATCACATTCGGCCGGTTCGAGGGAGAAAACGAGCCGGTATTGTTCACCTGCTCGACGACGCCGAACGGCGCGCCGGAGCGGACCTCCGCGATCAGACCGAAGGTCCATCCCCCGATGAACTGGTTCCCGATCTTTCCTCCATCCCAGCGTCTCCCCGCTCCCACCGGCAGGTCGTACACCACGCTGCCGATCAAACGGTGCTTGATGCTGGAGCCGCCCACATCGCGGTTCCGCGTCAGATCGTAATTGTTGAAATACCCCCCCGCTGCGCTCCCTCCAAACTCGTATTGCGCCACGATGTCGTCAATCAGCCGCGACCAGGTGTAATCGGTTTGGAACTGAATGCCGGAGGACATCCGCTTCTCGATCTTCAGGTTGAGGCCATGATAGTTCGAGTTGCCGACGGAGGGCGCTTGAACAGCCACCTCGGAGAACTGCGGGAACGGCCGCCGCACTTGGGCATTGCCCGGCCCCATCAGAGCGGCAGGAACCTGGTTGATGGACATGGGATTCGCGCCTCCCAGCTTGTGGCCGAACGTGCCCAGATAGCCGATCTCCACCAGGGTTTGCCACGGCAACTGCCTTTGAATGTTCAGGTTGAGGGTTTCCAAATACCCCGTCCGCCGGTCCTTGTCGAAGAACTGAACCGACGTTCTGGGGCTTGAACCGATGGGCACCGCCCCAAAACCAGGCGTCCTGTCCGCGTCCGTAACCTCCTTCCAGGCCGGGAATCCGTTAGCCAGAAGCAGGACTGGCGTCAAACCGTTGTCCGGCGAATTGTAACTCAACTGTCCCTGGGCGAATCCCGTGGTGGCGCTCGAAGAAGCCCAGGCGTTGTACGTTCCCATATAGAGAAGCGCTGCTCCGCCGCGCACTACCCAGTTGTTCGCAGCGCGCCACGCAAAGCCGAACCGCGGGCCGAAATTGTTCGGGTCCCAATTGTTCGCATACCGGCTGGTTCCATCCCGGCCGGCGAACGTCACTACTCCGGGGCAGTTGCACACAGGATTGATCGCGGTCCGGTCGAACGAGTTCTGCCGGTTGCCCGTCTCCAGCCGCGGTTGATCCATGTCCCACCGTAAACCCAGGTTGAGGGTCAGCTTCGGCGTGACCTTCCAGTCGTCCTGAACGAAGGCGGCGTATGTGTCGCCCCGCATTGCAACGACGTTGTAGACATCGATCCCGGCCGAAGCGGTCCACCCCAGCAGCAGCGCGGCGAGGCTGTCTCCCGTCGCCACTTCATTAAATGCGAAGTTCCCCGCCGGCCGGTAAATATTCTCCTGATTCATGAACACGTAGCGGTATTCGCCGCCGAACTTGATGGTGTGGTTGCCGCGGATGAGGGTGGCGCTATCGCTGAACACTCGATTCCACATCGGCCTCTGGATAGTCTGGCCCCTCGTGTTGCCAAGTGACTGCAACCCGCTCAGGCTGACCATCGGGGAGTACTGGGGATCGACGCCCTTCAGACCGATTCTGCCCGCCCCTCCTTGCTTTCCGGCGCCGTTGACATAGGTGCGGTAATCGAAGGCAAAGCGGAACTCGTTGATGGTTCGGGGCGTGACGTTGGCCATCCACGCGGCCGACACATTGTGGTACAACGCGTCGGCAGGAACCCACGTCGAATCGGTCGCTGGATCCGCCCAGATGGGGGATGGCCTGATCGGGTTGATTGGCGTGCCGCCGTATCGGCCGTACAGCCTGTGTGTGTCGCTCAGGTTATGGTCGAATCGCCCGACAAAGCCGTCCGATGAGGTCTGGGTCCGGTTCACGGCATAGAGATTGGCCGCCCGGCTGGCCCTTCCGGCCACGTTCGGCGCCGGATACCAGGCCGCGATCTTCGCTCCCACAGGATCGAAACGGCTGGCCGGAACGATGTTCCCCGGAAATGGCGGCCTGCCGGCGGCCGCGGGATCCCGCACCACCCGGCTCACGGCCGAGAAATCGCCCCGCGTCTCCGGCGGGTCCGGAACGTTCTGGAAAACCGGACGAGAGTCGATCTGGCGAAGCCCTTCGTAGTTGACGAAGTAAAACGCCTTGTCCCGTCGGAATGGCCCCGCGATGCTGGCCCCGAAAAGGTTGTACCGCAGCGCGGACATGCTCGTCGCGAAGAAACTCCGCGCATTGAGAACGTCGTTGCGCAGGTACTCGTAAGCCGATCCATGGAGCCGGTTGGTGCCGGACCGTGTCGTCATCTCGATCACGCCGCCGCCCGCTCGGCCCAACTCCGCGGCATAGTTGCTCACGGAAACCTTGAACTCCTGGAGCGATTCGACCGGCGGGTCGAAAGCGAGGGTGGTCACACCAAAAGTGAGATTCTGCGCGATCCCGCCGTCGACCTTCCACATGTTGGCGCCTCCGCGCCCGCCGGCGACGGTGAAGTTGGTCCCCGACGTCTGCACCAGGAATCCCTGCAGCCGGGTGAGTTGCGCCGCACGGCGTCCGAGCAGCGGCATGTTGGCGATCATGTTGTTCGTGATCACCCCCTCAACCGCCGACGATTCCGACTTCAACTGCGGTGCCGTTGCGGTCACCTCCACGCTCTCCGTGAGCTGCCCGAGCGTCAGATTCACGTCAACGCGGGTCGCGACGCCGGTCTCCAGCAGAATCCCCTGGTGGCGATATTGCTTGAACCCCGCGGCTTCGGCCGTCAGACGATAAGTCCCGGGCTTGACCAGCGGGATCGTGTAAAGGCCGCTGTCGTTACTGGAGGTATTCCACGTCTCGCCCGTCGCTTCGTTGACGATGGTTATGGCGGCTCTGGGAACCATCGCTCCCGAAGAATCCGCAACGCTTCCCGTGAGCGTCGCGAACGACTGCGCGAGCAGCGACGCGGAAAAGCCGGCGAATACAAGCGCGACTTTCAGAATCATAGGAACATCCTTTCTGTCGAAATCTAAAGCAGTTGCACAATTCGCTTTACCGCGGCCCATCCTTGCCCTCCGTTACGGCTTCCCCGGTTCAAGCATCGGCTTGGACACGAATGCGTTGGCGGCATTGTTATTCGTGAATCGTTCATCCACCGGATCCCAAGCGAGTCTTCCTCCCACGTGAACAGCGATGTTCGCCAGGTGGCAAACGGTCATGGCACGGTGACCGACCTCGGCGTCTTCCAGCGTCGCGCCGCGGCACTTCACCGCATTGATGAAATCGCGCTTGTCCGATAGAAACGGAAAACGGACCTCGTCCTCACCGATTTTCGATTCGAGAATCGCGGCGGAAGAGGCCCGCAAGGCCCCGCCGAATCCCGCCAGAATCCACCCCTCCGAGCCTTCAAAGCGTACGTACGGCTTGTCGGTCTTGTAGAATAACCGGACTCCGTTGGCATAACGGTATTCGGCTTCGAAGTTCAACAGCACGTTCCAGAAGCTCCCGGCGGGCGGGAAGGTCCCTTTCGCCTCGACTTCCACCGGGCCGGTCCGTTCCGTATCGTTGCCCCATTGCGCGATGTCGATGATGTGTGCGCCCCAGTTCGTTATCATGCCGTCGGCGTAATACGTGTGCCGCATCCAGCCGCCCCGCTCGTACGAACGGGGTGTGTGGACGCGCTTCTCGGTGTAGGGCGCCCGCGGGGCGGGCCCCTGCCAGCGTTCATAATCCAGTCCGGCCGGCACCGGCATCGCCGGCTGCGGCGGACAGCCGGTGTCCGTGCCGGGCACCCCGGCCCGAATGGTGTTCAGCTTGCCAATCCTCCCGTTGCGCACCAGTTCCACCGCCCGGTAAAAGTTCTGGTGCGAGCGGAATTCGCTGTCGTTGCGAAAAACCCGCCCGTGCTTCCTGGCTAGGTCGCTCACCTGGCGCCCCTCGCTGATGAACCGCGTGATCGGCTTTTCGCAGGCCACATCCTTGCCGGCTCTGAGGGCCTTGATTGTCATCGGTGCGTGCCAGTGATCCGGTGTGCTGATCAGGACCGCATCGATACTCTTGTCCGCCAGGAGTTCCTGGTAGTCCCTGAACGTCTTACACCCCTTGCCAGAGCCGGAGCGTGCTCCCTCCACCTGCTGCCTGCCATTCTCCAACCGCCACGTGTCTACGTCGCATACCGCCGCGACCTCAACATCAGGCATGGCCAGAAGTTGTTTCAGGTTAACGGTCACCGTTTGACGGCCGACGCCAATGACCCCTACGGTGATCCGGTTCGACGGCGAGTGCTTGCCTAATACTGCAGCCGGCAGGAACAGAGGCGCAGCCGCCGCCAGGACCGCCCGTCGTCCCGGCTGGGATCCGTGAGACTTGGATGAAGTTTCATTAATCGCGATAGTCATGCTGAGTGCGTTGCGGCGACAACGAACAACCGAGTGTAAGGGGTCTGGTCGCCCAACTTGCAGCAAAATCGGCGTTACCCGGCGATGTGACGCACCGTTGACGCCGTTGCAACGCGTGGACGGATGACGGTCAGCGCAGCCGGGCCGCCACCGGGACGATGCCGGTGGGGCGCGCCTCGCTATACTCCACCTTAAAGACCACTTGAAGGCTGGTCCACGACGCTGAGCGCACCTTGTGCAGTTTTTCGTCGAGGGCACGCAAGCTCAGCGGCTCCATCAGGCGGCCGAACACAGCCGACGCACTGTGGACCTTTGTCCCGAAGATGCTGAGAAGCGCCATCCCGGTCTTGGACCGTAGAACCGTCAGGAGTGCGTGATCGGGCGCATCGTCGTAAAAGGAGTCGAGGCTCGCTTCCCTACGGGTTGCATAGATCGCCTGCTCCCCCGGAAGCGGTTTCGTGTTGAGAATACCCCACATCGGGCGTCCCGCCACGTGTTCCGGAGGTCTCATGTCCAGACCGGCGAGCAGGTCCTGCAGGGGTGGCGCGCCGCGAGGGTGCCCGATGATGATGAGGTTTCGCGCACCGAGGTCGCCGGCGGAGAGACTCCGCGCGGGCGAAAGCACCGGCGTAGCGCCCACAAGTGTCAGGAACCGCATCAGTTGAGCGGCCGCTGTGGCATCGTCGTATGCCGTCCAATAGTCCCACTGCGCCACCGCCGGCCAACTCCGCAGCAGCGTCCGGGAGAAATCTAGATCGCTGGGGAGGTTGAGCCCGTAGTGGCGCTCGAAGCCGTCCGAATTGCGGAAGAAAAGAGGTGTGGAGATCGCCACATCCACCCGCGTGCCCCGAAACCGCTCCCAGATCGGGTGCCCGGCCACGAAAGGATCCACCTCGCGGTGCGGGGACGTGAACTTCACCCATGCCAGGAAGCACACGGAAGCTGCCGCCGCTCCGGCGACGGCTCCGAACGCGAAACGGCGGTCCATCCGCCACCGGTGGGTTGGCGCCGGGAGGGCTTCCACCTTACGCGGCACGACCAACGGATGGTACGAGTTCTTCTCAAAAGTGATCTCGTACGGTTGCTGAGATCCTTCGCTCTCGTAGTACTCCTTCAGTTTCTGGCGGAGACGCAGCATCTGAGTGCGGACCACCGCGTCGGAGTGGGGGTCGAAGTCGCGGCGGTTGAAGACGTCAGCCGCCAGCCTGCGTGACGTGTAGCGGTCGGCATCCCCTTCCTGGCTCTCATCGCAAAGATAGAGCAGCAGCCGCTGCAACTGGTCCGCGCGGCTGAATGTCCGGCTGGCCGCCACCCGGCGCGCGCCCTCGGACAGCGGTTCCGTCGGCCTCGAAGGACTCCCCATAGTCGTCTCTCACCGGTCATCGGCCGGGTGCCGACCGCCGACTCGCCAATCCGCCCTCCGACTCTGCCTGCCGGCTTACCTCCACACGCGGCGCCCCGCGGAAACGGCTCTCATGGCCGGCCACGTTCGAGGATCGGCAACCGATCTCTGTTCCCCGTGCCATTATACTCTGGCCCGGCGAAATCTCGAGTTTCGCCGTCCGATCGCCCGGCTGTCCCTCTCGGCGGAGGGCGGACCCGGACCACCGGTCCGCCCTCCGGCTTGCTGGTCAGAACGCCAGTCTCAGTCCGAGTTGGATGCTGCGCGCCTCCGTGGCGCTGCCGATCACGCCGAAATTGGCCGCGCCCAGCGAGCGATTCGGCAGTCCGAAGTCGGGGTGGTTGAAGAGGTTGAAGAAGTCGCCGCGGATGGTGAGATTCATGCCCTCCCGCAGCGGTACGGACTTGTTGACCGAGATGTCGAAGTTGATCCGGCCGTCGCCCCGCAGCACGCCCCGGCCTGCATTGCCGAACGTATAGGCGGCTGGCGGGACGAATGCCTCGGTGTCGAACCAGCGTTCGATGCTCCGCTGGCCGGCCGGGAGATTGCCGTCGCGAACGATGTTGGCGCGCTGCGCTCCGGCCGAGAAGACATTAGTGGTGTTCGTCTGTGTCACCACGGTGAATGGACCGCCGGACTGCATGTTCACGATGGATCCAAGCGTCCAGCCGCCGAGAATCCGGGCGGCCGGCCCGGCGTTCAGCCACTGGCGTCCCTTGCCCCATGGCAGGTCGTAGGTCGAGCTCAAGACCACGCGGTGAATGATGTCCAGCGCGTCCGGCCCGCGGTCGAGGCGGCGATTGTAGATGTCCTGGTAGTTCTGATCGTCGCCCAGTCCGCCGTTGGTGTTGTTGGCGTCGCCGATCGCGCGGGAGTACGTGTAGCCTCCCAGCAGGCTCAGCCCCTGCGAGTAGCGCCTCTCGACGCGAATGCTGCCGCTGTGGTAGTTGTTCGACCCGATCGTCGGAGACAGCACCGCCACGTTGAGAAACTGAGGATACGGCCGCTTCACCTGAGCGTTCCCCGCCCCGGCCATCTCGACCGGCACCTGGTTGATGTTCATGTTGCCGAGCGGGAGTTTGCGTGAAAGGTTGGCGGCATAGCGAACCTCAACCACGGTGTTGCCCCGCAACTGGCGTTGAACCCCGAAGTTGAAGTGCTGCGCGTAGCCCGTCCGGCGGTTCTGCTCGTAGAATGTCACGTTGGTGTTTGCGGCCGAGCCCACCGGAACCGCGCCGAAAGAGTCATTCAGCGCGGCTCTGACGACGGAGGCCGTCGGTCCGTCTTTCAAATAGAAGGCGGCGGTCACGCCGTTATCCGGCGAAGTCGCCGCCGAAGAACTCTCGAACCCCAGCGTGGCCCCGTTGGCGCTGGTCGAAGGCCCCTCGAAGAAGAAACCGTACGCGCCCCGCAGGACCGTCTTCTCCGAGCCTCCCACCTTGTACGCGAAGCCCAGCCGCGGGCCCCAGTTGTTCCAGTCGGTATTGTAGGGCGCGCGCGCCCAGCCATTCAGACCGGCGAACTTCACCACCCCGGGCGTCCCCGAGACCGGATTGCGCGCGTAGCGGTCGAACGAGTTGGTGCGGTCGCCGCGGTCCATCACGGGAGTGTCGGTCTCCCAGCGAAGGCCTACGTTCAGCGTCACATCGCGGGTGAGCCTCCAGTCGTCCTGAATGAATCCCGCCCAGTAGTCGCTGTATCGGTCGAGCAGGTCGCTCTCGCGCGTGCTGAACCCGCCGACAAAGCCCAGCAGGTAGGAGGCGAATCCCACCCCGGTGTTGGCCACGCCCGGCTGCGCCGTGCCGGTGACGGGAAAGTTGAAGTTCCCGCTGATGATCGGGCGGTTCAGGTCGATGTTCTCCCCCCGCCGGAACTCGCCGCCGAACTTGACGATATGCGAGCCGCGGATCCACGTCCAGTTGTTGGTGAGTTGGTGCTGCCGGATCGGTTTCTGCGTCCGTTCCACGCCTGCGCCCAGGTTGGCCACGCCGGCGACTCGAATCTCTGGGAACGCCCCATTGGAAACGTTCTTCAGCCCCACCTTTTCAGGGATTCCCTCGCCGAGTCCCGCCGAAGGAGCGTACCACGTCCGGTTGAGGAAGCCGTAGCCGATCTCGGTAATCAGCGTCGGGGAGATGTTGATACTGTCCTGGATCAGATACGAAGACTCCCAGCGCGTGGGGGCGATCGGCGTCTGCGGATCGCCGGAGGCGCCGGGGTAGTTGCTCGTGTAGGAATAGGGATCGTTGTTGTAAACGAATCGGAAGAATATGCGGTTGTTGTCGTTGAAGACATGGTCCAGCCGCGTGGTGACGTTGTCGCGGTTGAAAGAGTAGACGTAGTTGCCCGCGAAATTCTGGCCGCCGGCCAGGTTGACCGGCGCGCGGTTCGGCGTCGGCCAATACGCCAGCAGCGACTTCGCGACCGGATCGATCCGGCTGGCGGGAATGATGTTGCCCGGGAACTGTGTCCGGGTGGTCCTGCCGCCCTCGGTCACGTTGGTGGCCGGATCGTAAATCGGAATCAGCCTGCCCGCGGCAGTCAGCGTCTGCGAAAAGTCGCCCCGGTTCTGCTCGGCGGTCGACAGGGTAAGGACCTGCGTATTGCCTTCGCGGCGGCGCGTCCCCTCATAACCGGCGAAGAAGTGAGTGCGATTCTTGACGATCGGACCGCCCATCGTCGCCCCGAACAGGTTGTACCGCAGCGGCGGCTTCAATTTGGTCGTTCCCTGCGTCGGAGCGAAAAACCCCGCGGCGTCGAGCTTGTCGTTCCGGAAGAACTCGAACGCCGAACCGTGAAAATCGTTGGACCCGCTCTTGGTGGTCGAAATCAGCACGCCCGAGGCCGACCCCCCGTACTCCGCCGGGTAGCCGTTCTGCACCACCTTGAACTCTTTCACCACCTCCACCGGCGGATCGATGTCGACCTGTAGCGCAGCGAAGCGGATGTTCTGGATGTTGCCGCCGTCCAGGACATAGGTCGACTTGTAAGAGCGCCCGCCCGACACGGCGAACTGCGGCTTCGCGTCGCCCGCATAGGCGACGAAGATCACGTCGGAGGACAGCCGGACCAGCTCCAGCGCCCTGCGCCCCGCCAGCGGCATGTCGGTCACCGTCCGCGAATCGATGAACTGCCCCACCGTCGATTGCGTGGATTCCACCAGCGGCGTGTCCGCCGTTACCGTCACCGTCTCGGCGAGAGTTCCGAGCTCGAGAGCAATGTTCAACTCGAGCACCTGCGACGTTTCAATGCTGATGTTCGATCGTGAATAACGCTTGAAGCCCGGAGCGCTGGCGGTGACGCCGTAGCTGCCGGGTTGCAGGAAACTGATGAGGTAGAGACCAACTTCGTTGGTCGTCGCGCGACTCGACACGCCGGTGGCCGTGTTGGTCGCAATCACTTCAGCGGCGGGGATGACGGCCCCGTCGGGGCCGGCAACGGTGCCGGTGATACGGCCTTGCGCCGTTTGAGCGGCCGCAGGCAACGCGAACAGCAAGAGTATGAGGAACGAGACCAGCAGCCTCGTCCGGTTGAAGCGGGACATCCTGAATGCGCCTCCCATTTCGGAGATTCAGTACTAGAATATCATCAATCTGCCGCCGCCGCCCGCCTCCGCGGCAGCTTCAGTCCGAGCGCCGGCCGCCCGCCGGCTGGTACTTGTGCCGGCTGGCCGTGAACTGCGTCTCGCCGTACTCGCCCAGGTTCACTGTGCCGGTGATCCGCTCGCCGGCGAGCGCCCCGCTGAAATCGTAGCCCAGGCGCGTCCCGTGCACCTTGTGCGAGCTGCGGAACCTCACCCTGTTCGCGGCAACGGTTCCCGTCAGGTCGCCGGAAAAGAACTCGCCCCGATGGGTGCCGGTCAACTTCGTCCCTTCCTGCTCCAGGAAGACAGTGTGGGTCGCCGAGCCGCGGCCGAACTCCAGCCGCACGTCCCATTGCCCGGCAACCGCCGCCGTTTCGCCCGCAGCCGGCTCCGGCCCGGGCGGCCTCGGCGGCTGGGAGAGCAGCGCATGGAGCCGCTCGCCGACAATCTTCTCCTCGCCGGGCATCATCTGGTAGGGAATAATCGAGAGGCTGCTCCCCAGCCTGTCCGGCCGCATGCCGGTGGCGCCTGCTACGACGATCCGCGGCTCCGTATCCAGTAGCGCCTTGCTCAGTTCGGTGCCGGTGATGCCGAGCGCCGCCCCGTCCCACTCCAACGTCAGCCGCGGCGACCGGTTCGAGAGGCCGGTGCCGGGCTGCGTGATCCTCGCCGTCACGCCCTGCACCTCCTGCGCTCGGCCGGCGATGTGCGCGAGCCGCGCCTCCCACTCTTTCCACTCTGCCGCGTGGTCTCGCCTGATCCACATCTCCACGGCCGCCAGCATCCCCATGATCTCTTCCTTGCCTGCCTTCATCGCCCGGCCGTAGGCGTGGTGCGGAGCGCTGTTGGCCCATGCGGCCTGCAGCCACTCCTTCTCGCCAAGCACCAGGCCGGCCGCCTGTGGACCGCGGATGCACTTGCCCCCGCTGTAGGCCACGGCCGTGGCGCCGCGCTCCAGGTGCACGTTCGGCTTGATCGTGAGGATTTCAGCCGCCGCATCCACCAGCACCGGCACCCCGTGGCGCCGCGCCGCTTCCGCCATCGCCCGCGTGCCCAGCGGACCGTCGTCGCCCGGACCCCCAAGAATGTACACCATCGCCGTGCGCGGGTTGAACGCGGCTTCGATCCCGGCCGCGTCCCGCAGCTCCACGATCTTCACCCCCACCATCCGCACGGCGTGGTCATACACGTTGCGCGAATACGCCGGAATGATCACTTCATTGCGCAGTCCGGTCAGATCGGGCAGTTGCTGCATCCGCTCCGGATTGTTGCCCGCGATCGCGGCGCACGTGCAGTGCGCAATCGCCGCGCAGCAGCCGTTCGTCACAATCCCCCACTCGGCTCCCGTGATCTCCGCCAGCCGCCGGCCCACGCCGTCCATCAGTTCGTCCATCTGCGCGTAATGTCGCGAGGCTTCGTCCATCGCCCGCTTCACTTCAGGCAGCGTCTGCGAGCCGGTGATGATCGTGAACGTGCCGCGCGAGTTGATCACCGGCTTGACCCCGATCGACTCGTACAGCCGCGAACTGATCTCCAGTTGAGCCGCCGTCAGCCTCCCGGCCAGCGCTTGAGCCGCGCCCAGCACCGCGCCGGCCCGGAACAGACCCCGTCGTGATTGCACCCATCGGTTCCACTTCATCTCGCTTCTCCTGTGCCCGGCCCCGCTCTACATCGCAGCTTACACCCCCGCCCCGCCCGCCGCGCGGCTCGTCCGCCGCTCTTCGCCGCTGGAGTAACCTACTCGACATGACGCTGACTCGACGAGCCGCGCTCCGGATGGCCTGCGCGGCCGCCGCCCCGCCCGCCGCGCCCGCGCCGGAAGTGCGCGCCATCCCCCATCAACCGCTCTCCTACCCCGGTTGGCCCACACTGGCGCGCCGCCGCTCCGGCGAACTCCTCGCCGCGTATTCCGGAGGCCGCGAAGCCCATGTCTGCCCCTTCGGCCGCGTCGAGCTCATCCGCTCGAACGATGGCGGCGAAAGCTGGAGTTGGCCGCAGGTCGTCATGGACACGCCCATCGACGATCGCGACGCCGGCATCCTCGAGACGCCCAACGGTTCGCTGCTGATCACCACCTTCACCTCTCTCGCCTACCGGAAAGTCCGCGCCGAAGCGAAAGGTTGGGACGCCGAACGGCTGGCGCGCTGGGATTCGGTGGAGCGCGCCACATCCGCCGCGCAACGCGAGCAACTGCTCGGCGCCTGGATCATCCGCTCGACCGACGGCGGCATGACCTGGAATGCCCCTCGCCGCGTGCCCGTCACCAGCCCCCACGGCCCCATCGCCCTCAACGACGGCCGGCTGCTCTACGCCGGTAAAGCCTACCCGGAGGATGGCCGCATCGGCGTCTGCGAATCGCACGACGACGGCTTGACGTGGCGCTGGCTCGCCGGCATCCCCGCCCGCCCGGGCGACGCCTCCGAGCACTATCCTCATCTCC
>WBZO01005092.1_pt1 | contig 13028 bp, 9 predicted proteins | sample 5204261 | NCBI WGS metagenome assembly WBZO01 (sample SAMN12412400, study PRJNA552823) | activated sludge metagenome | isolation source: activated sludge from anammox sidestream of wastewater treatment plant... | place: USA: North Carolina | collected 2017-09
TGAGCATCGCCAGTTTTATCCATTGACTCAGTAAATAGTAATCCTTTGCGGAATTTGCCCTGAATAATTTTAAAAATATATAGGCGAGCGGCACGATGATCAGCGCTACATTATACAAAGCCGCCAACCACCAACGGAACTGTAAAATATAAACCTGCACGATCAGAAGAGTAACGATCAACGCAGCCAGCAATACCGCAATATAGATTTTGGTGGCATTGGCGCCCCACACAATGGGCATGGTCCTGCATCCGTGTTTCTCATCCCCTTCACGGTCTTCCAGGTCTTTCACCGCTTCCCTGATCAGTGAGCTGACAAAAGCAAAGCCTGCATAAAGAAAAGTGATCCTGAAAAATTTGTGTTCGAGCGCATTTCCTGTTCCGAATGCATGTCCCAATGGAATTTTGGAATAAAAAAGTATCAGCACCACCCATGCCGTCAACAGGGAGATCACAATATTCCCGATCAGGATCTGCCTCTTGAATGTGGTGGAATAAAACCAGAGCAAGGCAATGGTAAACGCATTGAGCAGGATGAGATACCATTTTTCAAAAAACGGAAATGCAAGAAAGGTCATCACCAGGCCGGCTACACTTAATATGAGATGCCAGGCAATGGACCAGCGCCTGCCGATGACCTTCCCGATCACCATCCTATGAGGTTTGTTCACCTCATCAATATTCAGGTCAAAATAATCATTGATGATATACCCGGCAGCGCCTATCAGAACAGATGCCAGCACAATGTAGACGAACTGAAACATATCGTTCTCCGGGATATTATCCCTGAACAAAGGATAATAGATGCAGTACTGGAAAAGAACCTGTGTCAGTACAATGAAAAAGAGATTGGGAAAACGAACCAGTTTCAGAAATGCAGTCACCAACCTCATGAGCAAAAAAAATTTCAGGAAAGATACAGAGAGAAGCCGAGAGAAAGCTTAACGGGAAGCAACATCGGGATGAAATTCCCAATGGTCATTCAGCCTCAGCACTTTTTCGATCACATCACGCACACATCCCCGCCCGCCTTTTAGCGGAGAAACATAAATAGCCATGTCTCTTATCTCCACAGCGGCATCGGCAGGACAACAGGAAAGGCTTACCACCGGCATCGCAGGCAGGTCCGGAAGGTCATCGCCCATGTACAGCATCTCGCCTGCCGATAAATTATTTTTCTTCTTGTATTCCTCAATAAAAGCTTTTTTATCCAGCACCGACATTTGGATCTCTTTGATGCCGAGTTTCTCCAGCCTCTGCACCACCTGTTCCGATTGCCCTCCGGAAATGATCACGACCCGGTATCCTTTTTTGACAGCCAGTTGCAGCGCAAACCCGTCTCTTACATTCATAGTCCGTGCCTGAATGCCGTTATCTATCAGTAATAAAGTTCCGTCGGTCAATACTCCATCCACATCAAAAATGAACGTAGTGATCTTTTGGAATAATTCAAGAACATTGTTCATCGGCAAAAAAAATAAAAATTAAAAAATCAAAATTGAAAAGTTTGAGCGGGCCGGGCAGATCAAAATTATAAAAACCGTGAATGATAATTTGAGAAATTACCGCCGGCCGGTTTGTAACGTCATCACTACGGGGATTATTCATCGGGAACAAGCCTCTGGTCCGGAATGATGACCCCGATATCTCCTTCTCCTTCCAGCAGCACGGACTGGCAACTAAGCCTCGATTCCGGTTTGGGATTGACCGCCACTTCCAGGAAATCTTTTTCCCTTTCGCTTTTCTCTTCCAGGTATTCCGCTCCTTTTATTACATAGGAATGGCAACTGCTGCAGGCACACACTCCGCCGCAGTTATGATGGAGATTGATATCATTCTCCAATGCCAGTTCAAGCAGGCTGGCACCCGGTTCCACATCTTTCAGGGTTACGGGAGCAATGCCTTCCTGTTCAAATGTAAAAGTTACCGTGTACATTATTATTCTCCTGTCAGTACAAACTTACCGGAAAAGAGATGAAGCGGTTTTCCTGTTCGGGAAAAAAGAACTTTATACACGGGAGCCGATGGCTTCCGTCATGAACTCATACAATTTTTTCAGTTGCGGATGATCCTTCAGCAGGTTCAGATGTTTGCGTATGGTTTCAGCATCGTGGCGGGCCGCTGGCCCTGTTTGTGATTGCGAAGGAGAAATCTTCTTCACCCTTTGCGCCGTTTCTTCTATAAGCGGGATCAGCAGTTTAAAATCCAGGTTTTCTTTTTTGCAATAATCTTCCACCATCGCATAGAGGTAATTGGTAAAATTTGAAGCCACTACCGCGGCAAGGTGAAGTTTGATGCGGGTGTCATCATTTGCCTGCGACACTCTTTCACCCGAAATGGAATGTGCCAGGTCTTCCAGTATCTTTTTTGTCTTTGCATCGCCGGCATCCACAAAAACGGGAATGACGGGATTTCCTTTTCTCTCCTTTCTCAGGCTTTGCAAAGGATAAAACACACCGTAATGATGAGAGGTTTTTTTCAAAACATCTTTGGACACGGATGCTGCCGTGTGCACCACGATCTTTCCCGGCACACGCAGATGACCGGCCACTTCGGCAATGGCATCATCCGATACGGCGATCAGATAAAGATCCGCATCCTTTTTTATCACCGACCAGTAATTGGTGGATTCCGTACCGAGTTCATAAGCCAGTTCGCTGGCTGCAGTAGCATCCCTGCCGAACACCTGCATAATATGATGGCCTGCATCTTTGAACTTTCTGCCCAGCACTGCAGAAGCATTCCCCGTGCCAATGATTACAATGTTCATAATTATCTTTGCAACATGATGAAAATAGGAGAAAGAATAGCGATCGGCTATTACCGGACAAAATTCAGGATTCTTTCCTCTGTGTCCAAAAAGAAAACAGCCGAGATCGCACTGGACCTCTTCAGCACTCCCCAGTTCCGTTACAAAAGATTATTCCCGAAAATATTTGAAGAAGCGGAACGGCTGAGTTTCACCATCGGGGGAGAAACCGTTCATGGATACCGCTGGAACAAAGGAGGAACAAAGAGGGTGCTGATTGCTCATGGCTTCAATTCATCGGTCGCTGTCTTCGGTCATTATATCCGCCCGCTTATTGATAAAGGTTATGAAGTGCTTGCCTTTGATGCTCCGGCACACGGTCGCAGCACCGGCAAACAGATCAACATTCTGCTGTACAAGGAAATGATCCTTTACATCAACAAAACATACGGGCCCGTTCAGTCTTTTATGGGACATTCCTTCGGAGGGCTGGCTCTGAGCCTTGCGCTGGAAGAAATACCGGGCAATCAAAACTTCAGGCTGGCGCTCATTGCACCGGCAACCGAATCGCTGACGGCCATCAATTTCTTTTTCTCTTTCATGAGGCTGAACGGTGAAGTGAGAAAAGAATTTGACCAGAAAATATATTCCATTCAGCACTTACCCTCCGAATGGTATTCGGTAAGCAGGGTTGTGAAGAACCTGAAAGCAGAGATCCTCTGGTGCCATGATGTGAACGACACCATGACTCCCTGGAAAGATGCAGAGAAAGTAAAAGAACAAAACTACCCGAACATAAAATTCATCGTCACTCACGGCCTTGGCCACCGGGGCATTTATAAGGATGAAAAAATAGCAAAGGCGATCATTGAGTTTCTCTGAAAGATCTCAAAGAAGAAATATCCCGGTTTCTTTACTGATCCAACCATACCCGCAAGGAAAAAATAAACGCTATATTGACAGATCGGATTGTGCTAATAACAACCTGCCTGACGGCAGACAGGCCTGAAAAGTATAATGTCGAATCGTTGATTTTCAAGAGTACTTTCTCTTTGAGCAAAGTGGATTATATCTTGAATTTGAATGTAAGCGGCTATCTAAGCAATTGGTAACTTTTAAATTTTTATAACTGGAGATGAAAAGTTTAATAGACATTCATAGAGAAAATAAAGAGACATTTAAATCTAAACTCATTGATCCGTCCGACGGACGTTCCTTTGCATGTAAAGTTTGGGATGTTATGACCGATGGTAAGGAAAATGCAGACAATTGCTTAGGAGAAAACTTCAACCTATTAATTAGTACCACTATAGATGGCTTTTTTGATAATTATGAACCTTCAAATAATACGAAACTTGACTTTTACTTTACGACCTATTTACTTTGGCTATACTTAATTGTTGAAAGAATTGATTTTGTTTTTGAAGTCGTTAATAAGGATAACAAATCCAAGCTTTTTTCTGATTTTAAGGAGAAGAACTTTCAAACTTGTCAGCTAATAAAAAAATGGGCAAATTTTATAAAACATCCCGAATTGTTAAACCACTTTGCTACAGGTTCAACTGACAGATACTATCAATTTTGGAAACGCAGAGCATTGAGTATCGAATTAAGAACGCACAAAGTGTATCTGCAGAAGCTGAATTATATCCATCTGAATCCTGTAAAAGCAGGGTTATGCAGATTGCCTGAAGATTATAAATATTCATCAGCTTCGTTTTATGAAAACGGAAATGATAATTGGGGATTTTTAAGTCATTATCGGGAATAACGAAAGATCAGTGGCGGGTGGAAGAATAACATCCGCCACGGCGTAAAAGTATAATGTCGAATCGTTGATCTTAAGGAGTGCTTTCTCTTTGAGTAAAGCATAGTATATCATAAATTTGAGTGTTAGCGGTCATTATAACGATAGCCATACAAATGAGAAATAGTTTAAAATAATGAATAATAAAAAATATAACGAACCTTCTGTTTTCACCCCTGAAAATTTACTAAAAGAAGCAAGACGACAAAAGAATATTGAAGACTGTAAAGTTCCTGAAATATGTGTGCTTGACCCTGATGGGGATCTGGTAGAATACTTAAAACGAACCAACCAGGCTTCATTTAACAAGTGCTGGGCCTGTTACCATACCACACTTTATACTGTAAAACACAAAGGAGTTGAATTTGGCATTATTGGTTGTGCTGTAGGTTCCTCATTTGCTGTTTTGGTTGCAGAACAATTATTCGTTTCCGGATGTAAAGTATTAATTAGTATAACTTCTGCAGGAATTATAAACCCTACAAAAAATAATTCAAAATTTGTTCTTATTGAAAAAACAATCAGAGATGAAGGAACAAGTTATCATTATCTTCCACCGAACGAAACAAGCGACATCAACGCTGATTTATCTAATAGCTTGATGAGTTATTTTCGCACTACCAGCTTGCAAATAGAAACAGGGAAAAGCTGGACAACAGATGCACCATATCGTGAAACACAGTCAGCAATAAATGAAGCAAAAGAATTGAATGTTGTTTGTGTCGAAATGGAAGCCGCTGCCCTGTACGCTTTTGCAAAAGCAAGAAACAAAAATGTGATTTGCTTTGCTCATCTTACCAATACAATGGCTCAAACAGAAGGAGATTTTGAAAAAGGAGCCGAAATGGGAAGCCATGATACATTAGACTTAATTCATCATACAATAAATGCTATTACCAAAAACAGTTTTCATCATTGGAATAAAATACATGCAACCAAACAGCCAATGAAGTGAGTTGGACACAAGAAAATCCAAAAACATCCTTCTTCCGGGTTCGTGTCTCACGAACCATATTCTTCTCTGCTGTGTCTTCTCTTACAGAAATAAGAAAGACAGATTCGCTGCAGTTATGAATGTTGAACTTACACTTAAGCGCTATACCTCGTTATACACACTCCTTCCACCCCGGCCCGTGACTGACCAACCGGGGAAGAAAGAATTTGAAAACAGATCAACCGGAGGCTATTACACTGCTTTGAATTTTTACCAATACAACAAGTTCTGCACTAATCCTCTTTAAAAAGTTTCTTTACTATTTCACGGTTTATAATGATCACATACATTCCCGATGATAGCCTGCTCATATTGATTTCAGTGTTGCCTGTATTTATCGAACCAACAATCACTGATTGCCCTATGCTATTGTAAATATGATAATCTGATCCCGCTTCTGCATTTTTTACATACAGGACATTTTTTACCGGGTTAGGATATATGATAACCGGGAAATGACAGTTGGTTGCCAGCAGTACGGTATCGCTGTATGCAAACCTGCCATCAGTATTCACCATCTTTAACCTGTAAAATCCTTTTTTGGCGAGAACAGTCACAGTGACCGCATAGTCATTAACTCCAGCAGTATTTTTTGCAGTCTGTTGTTTCAGCATTATGAAGCTCAGGCCATCTTCGCTATGTTCTATTTCAAAATGCGACAAATCGCTTTCACCGGATGTTTTCCATTGCAGCAATGCTTCCGCACAATCCTTTTCGGAGACGGTAAAACTCAGCAAGCTAAACGGCGTTGCGAGCGTTACTCTAAACTTTCCGCTTTCTCCGGGACATCCATCGGCACTGGTAACAACTACGTGGTAGTCGCCAGCTGTAACCGGAGTAATAGTTCTCAATGTATCTCCGGACATCAGCGCTCCATCTTTATACCATTGGTAAGACGCATAAGCAAGTGTGGTAGTTAACTGCCCTGCATTCTGTATGATCACGGGGTTAACATCATTATCTAAAAACACCACTTGTGCCGTGGCGCTGTCCGGTGGCCGCGGACAGCCGTTTATACTTTTCACTTCAAGTCCATAGCTTCCCGATTCGGTAACTTTTATGTCCATTTTGTTGGCATTGGATATGGCCACACCGTTTTTATACCACTGGTAGCCATCGCCGAAAGCAGAAGCTGCCAGCCATACCGTGTCTTTGCATGTGGGCCATTGATCAGGCGTTATTATTTGCACCGGATTGACCACCGGTGATTTTATGATCACCTTGGTGTAAACAGTATCATACAACGCAATACCTGATGTATCGTAAACCACAATAGCCTTCACGGTATAGCTGCCCGGCGATTTATAAGTATGATTTACGATATTGCCTGTGCCTGTGTTATTAGCAGAAAGCGTATCGCCAAAGTTCCAATACACGGAATCCACGGCGGATAGATTCCTGTCTAATGTAAAACTCGTCGGGGCGCCCATGCATTCACCCTTCCATGAAATATCGTTATTCACCAATATGGAAGAAATAAAACCAGGCAGGCCAAGTTGCGAGACTTTTCCTCCAAGAAAAACACCATCCGGGACAAGATTGCAACCGGCACCTTTTACGTTGGGAAAATTAATCACTCCGAGATAAGGTGAATTTTCCCTTCCCAAATACATTTTACCATCGGGGCCTAACTGCAAAGCGCCCAATGCCACGTTTGCATTGGTGGACAATACCACCTGCGAATTCTGAATTTCGGTAATGTTGCCGGAAGAGATGTCAAACTGGTTCACACTGTGTGATCCTCTGTGATCGGCCACATACAACAATTTACCATCCGGGCTGAATTCAATGCCATAGGAACCATAACCACCTAAGTTTATTGGCGGCACGATCCTGCGCAGGTTGCTCACCACGCCGGTACGTGTGTCAAAATCGAAAAGGTGAAACTGGCTGGAGAAATCTGCCGTAACAAGACGTTTGCCATCAGGGGATATTTTCATGTACCCAAAATAACCGCTGAAATTTGAAAGCCCCATGTTACTAAAATCTGATCTGACCGGTTGATGTGATATGCCGTTTTCGGTGATCAGATAGGCATTGAAATATTTCTCACCTGATGCACAGGTTACCAGCCAGATATCTTTCTGGTTGGCAGCATACACGGCGGAAATTTTTTCAGATGATTGCGTTTGCAATAAAATATTTTTCTTGTCAGCTATAATTGCACCGTTTCCATTATCAAGTGTCATGTCCACAATGCTGTAATTATACGGGACCGGGGTAAAAATATAGTATAGGTTGGCATGGCCGGGGTAAGGCACGATTACCGCAGCCTGTGTGTTGCTCGGATTCGAGGTAAGGCCTGAACCGTTTTGCATCACCTGGTGGTTGCGGTTGTAAACCGTAATTCCCTGTGTATAAAACAACAGATTACCGGCTGAATCGCTGATGGTGGCCACTCCCTCATGCTGGTTGGGCAAGGCGCTGTTGGTAAGCGGAATGGGCTGTGGTCCGCCAACAAATTTAAGTCCCGCCTGTGTACCAAAATACCAGTGCGTGGCATTTTTTCTGTTAGGTGCATTTTTGTTTACGCCACAGAGCGAAGAGTCGCCATCTACCTGTACCTGCCACTGATGCATATGTTCGAAGTTTCCGAGTGCTGCATCTCTTGCTATTACCCGCACTTCAAATACATTCTTTTCGCAACTTAAAGGAGTTAGCAAAAAACTATCAACATTCAACGCTGCCGGTATGCCATTGATATACCAATCGTAAATGGGTGTAAAGCCTGCGGGTGTGCTCGCCGACGTTACTTTAAACAGAATAGGCTCCTGCGTGGAAGGTTTTATGAAATAGGGCTCCGGTTGAACAGAAAGAATTTTGGGTGATTCAATACCCGGTGTTACTTCAATTATTTTATAGGCAAAACTTTTTAATCCGCCGGAGGTGTTTACCTCTAACCGAACCAGTTCAAAACCGGGGTCATTCAGTACAGGGGAAGCAGTGGTTGAATTAAACGCCAGGTCAGCACGGTAAAAAACCATTTGCGGTGAAGACACTGGTATTGATGAACCATCAATAGCATGATACTGACAATTGGCGGCCTGTCCCGGAGTAGTATGTTTGCGACCTGATATCTGTGCCGGACCGGAAATCTCAAAATCGGAGATCAGGGAATTTGTATTTAAAGTGTTACCAAACCTGTTGGATAATAACAGCAACGAATCCGCTTCAATCAACACTGTTTGTTTGATGCCTTGCTCCGTACTAATAGCCTCGTCAATAATTTGCAGGTAGGTTTTACCTTTCATTGAAGCATAATTTCCATTAAGAGCCTGCTTTCTTATCTCGTTTATCTCTTCCGGGGTATAAGATTGCCTTTCAAAATACAATTTGTGTGCATCGGCAAATCCACTACTCAACATTCTTGTCTGAAAACTTTGCAAGTCACTAACCGGTAATAATTCGTTGGCAATCCCTTTGGCAACGAAAGCCGATCTGAAATAATTCCAGTTTTGTATTTTGAATTCCTGTAATTGTCCTTTGAGACGGGCAAGGTACAACAGGTTTCGGCTTTGAAGGTAAACACCTGCAGCGCTGCTATCTATCAATGCACCCTGAAGCCGTTCCAATGAAAGTAATTCCGCACTTGCGACACGGCTCTCTATATTCATCAGTGTGTAGAGTTTGGTAAAGAAAATATCAGCTGTATCGTTAAATTTAAAAGAGAAGTCCAGATCCACACTGTCCACTACTGCAAGTGTAGTATAATCTGACCGGGGAGGGTCTTTTGCTATGGCATCATACCTGGCTATTGCGGCTTCTGCTGCTTGCTCCGCTGCCCCCTGTGCCATGGTAGACTGCAGGCTGTTGGTGAAAAAATCAAGAGAAGACTGGCTATTGGTAATTCCAAAAGCAATAATATTTCCCATTAAAGAATACATGGCTGTACCCTTAAAAATGTTTACAATTGTACCAGCACCTACACTATGCAATGCGTCAATAAGGGAAATAGCAAGCTGGGCTGTCTTATATCTGTCATAGATATCCTGAAGTTTGTCTCTGGTTTGTATAGCGTTTTGTTTGGTACGGTTCACAAGTTCCTGGGCACTTTCTGCTAACTCAGACGGAAAGGGTGAATTGATCGTTACGCCTTCGAAACCAACTAATTTAAAAGTATATGAAGGGCCGGGATTCAGAATTTCATCTATCCCTTTATCAAACCTGCCATTACGATTTCTATCAATCACAACATCGTATTCACCCAGGGGAAGACTGGCTGTGGATGCAATCAGTTCATCCTGCACATACCCACAGGATATAAAACTGTTTATTATATTGGGGTTACCACCTGCATCTGTTAAGGCAGATCCGTTAAGCTGCGATTCGGTAGCACCCGTATTGGTAATAACATAAATGCTTACTGCCGCAAAGGGGTTTGAAAATGTGCAACCGGTTATATATATCCCTCTGTTATAACCGGGATAAACGGTTATAATATTTCCGATATCATCACCTGAGCCGTCGGTAAGCCAGATTTGGGAGTTGACATTGGTAGTGGCGGCAAGCATTAAAAACGGAGCCAATAGTAATCGGAAAGCTGCTTTCTTGCTATTGCATAAAAATAATGACTGGTGCATAATGTTGATTTTTTATTTTAAACACTGCAAGCAGTTAAAAGAATTTCATGCAAAAGGAAGCGCTAATTGTTTAGCAGCAAACCCGGCTTTTCAGCGATCAGACCTTAAAAATTAAATATAAGTAATTTCTTATATACAAACTAAAAAAATAATTTAGTAGCAGGCTAACAGCAAAAACGGAAAAGAGTAATGCCAATTCGGAAATAGTCATGGGAATAAGTACATATTGAAATGTCGTTCAAATTATAATATAGCCTTTTCTTCGCTGCCTCATTTCCTCTTGAGGAGATAAATGAGAGGCAGGCACACGGCAGTAGTAAATATTGAACTTACACTAAAAGTCCTTTCCACGGTAGTCACCACCTTCCACCGGTAAAGAGGCACGAAGGAGATTAAAATCAGCTTTTAAGTTTCGTAAATTGTGACAATATATGAGTTAGTAGTAATAATGCAGACACCAAAAAAAAAGCAATGCGACAAAAATTAAACTTAATAACACTTGGAACTGGCGACTTTCAAAAATCTTTAGACTTCTACGAAAAAGGACTTGGTTGGAAAAAGTCGGATAAAAGTATGGACGGCCTGGCTTTGTTTGATTTGGGCGGAATGATTTTGGCATTACACCCAAGACAGTACCTTGCTGACGACACGACATTGACATATCAGCCAACAACTTTTTCAGGACTAACAATTTCGCACAACACAAAATCGGAAAAAGAAGTGGACGAAATTTTAGAAAAGGTTGAAAAACTTGGTGCAACAATCGTAAAACCGGCACAGAAAGTTTATTGGGGCGGCTATAGCGGCTACTTCAAAGACCTCGACGGACATTTGTTTGAAGTTGCTTACAATCCGTTTTGGGAACTTGATGAAAATGACAACATAAAACTGTAAATATAGCAACACAAGCCATAAAAGCATTGACATGAATTCCGGGTGTTGGGAAATCCATTGCGGCAGATTCTTTTTAAGCCGTGTTTTCCATAATCAAAACAAGAATATTCATCCATGATTTGTTTCTCCTTCTGCACTCTATCCCACGGCTAACTCACAGCAGGGATTTAATCCTTAGGATAGCCGGGTTAAGTTTCAGATGATCCGGTTGTTGAACAGCAGTTCTGAAATTGATAATTTTTTAAATAGAAGATTAACATCGGCTCAATGAAAGAAAAAGCCGGAATTCCGGACATCAGTATGATGATTTCTTAAAAAAAATTTCAACTCCTCATTTTCAAACATTTAGATTATAAATTTGCAGCCCGGACATGCCGTACCGAAACGGTGGTTTGCAGAAATCCGGGAATCTTGCCTTATAATTGCAGTTCTGCCGGGCCCGATACATATATATTATAGTGTCGGAAATTGCCGGCGAACCCATTAAAATTTAATATGCCAAAGAACCTATTAATTGTAGAAAGCCCTGCGAAAGCGAAGACCATAGAAAAGATCCTTGGGAAAGACTTTGATGTGAAAAGCTGCTATGGTCACATCCGCGATCTGAAGAAAGCCGGAATGGGGATAGACCTCGAAAAAAAGTACGAACCTACCTATATCATACCTGCGGAAAAAGAGAAGGTTGTCAAAGAGTTAAAGAGTTTAGCTAAAAAATCAGACGAAATATGGCTGGCAACGGATGAGGACCGTGAAGGCGAAGCCATAAGCTGGCATTTGTGCGAAGTTCTTGGTCTTGATCCCAAAAACACCAAGCGTATTGTTTTTCATGAGATCACCAAACCCGCCATTCAGAAAGCCGTAAAGAGTCCCCGCAAACTGGATATGAACCTGGTGAATGCACAGCAGGCACGCAGGATACTGGACCGCATAGTGGGTTTTGAACTGAGCCCGGTGCTATGGCGCAAGATGAGCATGAAAAATAATCTCAGCGCCGGAAGGGTGCAGAGCGTAGCTGTAAGATTAGTGGCGGAAAGAGAACGTGAGATCAATGCATTTACTGTGCAAAGCCATTTCAGACTCGAAGCTTTCTTTACTGCAAAAGATAATAACGACAGGCTCATCACTTTCAAAGCCGAAGGAAATAAGTACTCTTCTTCAACTGACGCAGAGAATTTTCTGAAAAGCTGTATCGGCGCAGATTATACCGTTTCAGATATCCAGGTGAAGCCGGGAAAGAGGACGCCTGCCCCACCGTTCACCACTTCCACTTTGCAACAGGAAGCGAGCCGTAAACTGGGTTATGGTGTTTCCAGAACCATGGTGCTGGCGCAAAAGCTGTATGAGAACGGACATATCACTTACATGCGTACCGACAGCGTCAACCTGAGTGATACGGCGCTGGGAGATATCACCAACACCATTAAAAATATGTACGGTGAAGACTATCATCAGTTCCGACGCTACAAGAATAAAAATGAATCGGCACAGGAAGCACACGAAGCCATCCGGCCGACATACATGAGCAACACCACCGTTGCTGATCCTGATTGCCGTAGGTTGTATGACCTGATCTGGAAAAGAACTATGGCCTGCCAGATGGCAGATGCCGAACTGGAAAAGACCATTGCAAAAATTCAAATCTCCACCAATAAGGAAGAACTTACCGCACAAGGTGAAGTGATCAAGTTTGAAGGATTTTTAAAAGTGTACCGCGAAGACCGCGATGATGAAGATCTCACGGAAGAAGACCAGGAAGCCATGTTGCCGCCGCTGACAGTCGGACAACAACTGCCATTGAAAGAAATGAAAGCCACCGAAAGGTTCAGCCGCCCTTCTCCAAGATTTACCGAAGCATCATTGGTGAAAAAGCTGGAAGAACTGGGAATAGGCAGGCCTTCCACCTATGCACCCACCATCTCCACGATCATAAAGAGAGGTTATGTGGAAAAAAGGGATAAAGAAGGTGTGCGGAGGGAATTCCGCATTCTGCAATTGCAAAATAACC
>WBZO01005410.1_pt1 | contig 13025 bp, 13 predicted proteins | sample 5204261 | NCBI WGS metagenome assembly WBZO01 (sample SAMN12412400, study PRJNA552823) | activated sludge metagenome | isolation source: activated sludge from anammox sidestream of wastewater treatment plant... | place: USA: North Carolina | collected 2017-09
GGACATGATTTCTTCAGTGAATCAATACCCTGATACCGCGAGGATGGCGGGCTGACCGCCGCCGTCCCGATTCGAGCCCCTATGGACACCCTGTTGCTCTGCCTCCTGCTCGTTCCGGCGTATCTCGCCGCCGCCGCCCTGCTCGTCCGGCGCCTCGCCGGCGGCGGGATCCCGACGGGGCCCGGCAAGGGAAAGATACTGTCGATCGCCCTCGTGGCGGTGGCGCTGCACGCCGTCCTGCTCTATCTGCAACTGTTCACCCCGGAAGGCATCAATTTCGGTTTCTTCAACGCGGTGTCGCTGCTGACCTGGCTGATCGCCCTGCTGCTCGCGCTCACCGCCTTCGACCGCCCGGTGGAGAACCTGGGCATCGCGGTCTTTCCGCTCGCCGCGATCGCCGTGATCCTGGAACAGATCTTTCCCAGCAATCACATCCTGAGCCCGCAGCGCAACATCCTCGACATCCACATCATCATCTCCATCACCGCCTACAGCGTCCTGTCGCTCGCGGCGGTGCAGGCCATCCTCATCGCCATCCAGGACAAGCACCTGCGCGAAAAACACCCGGGCGGCTTCATCCGCGCGCTGCCGCCGCTGCAGACGATGGAATCGCTGCTGTTCCAGATGATCGGGGTCGGCTTCGTCATGCAGAGCCTCTCCCTGGCCTCCGGTTTCGTCTATCTGGACGACATGTTCGCCCAGCACCTCGCGCACAAGACGTTCTTCTCCATCCTGGCCTGGCTGGTGTTCGCCATCCTGCTGTGGGGGAGGTGGAGGTTCGGCTGGCGCGGCAAGACCGCGATCCGCTGGACGCTGGGCGGCTTCGTCTCGCTGCTGTTCGCCTATCTGGGCAGCAAACTGGTGCTGGAACTGCTGCTCGGACAGCACTGACGGGCCGCCGGCCGAAAGAGGGCTCGGGCTCAGAAATGGAATCCCAGGGCGACGCCGAGTGTATCGCCGTCGCTGCGCGGCTGCCACACCTGGCTGGCGCCGATCTGTTCGATCTCCGATTTGCCGAAGCGGTAACCCGCGTAGTAGAACCTGAGGTACCCGCCGGCGGCGCCTTCCTCCCGCGGCGTGCCCAACGCGACCTGATAGGAGAGGAACGCGGCGGCGTTCTCGCCCGGGGAGAGGTTGATGGTCCGCCCCTGGAGACGCACCTCTTCCGAAACCGAGCGCGGCCTGCGGAAGCCCAGTTGGAGATAACCGCCCGGAGAGGCGCCGTGCAGGGCGATGCCGATACCGCAGCGCAGGTAGGCTACGCCGTAATCCTCGGTGAATCCGGCCACCGACTGCCCGATGGAATTGACCCCGCCGTTGATCTCCCGGCGCCAGTTGTCCAGCCCCATGCCGCCGAACAGGTCGATCGAGACGCCCTGGACGAACTCGGGGAAACGGTAACCCCCGTTGACCTCGCCGACCCAGCCGGAATAATCGGAGACGGTGCCGACGAAACGGCCGTTGTTGTCCTGCCCGTCGTAATCCACCTCGCCCAGACGGCTGCCCAGGCGCATCTCGAAGATCGGACCGGAGTCCGCATGGAGAAAATTGCCGAGCGCGGCGCCGATCATGAACCGCGGCCCCTGTTCGGTCAGCAGGCGCCGGCCGTCGTCGTCGAGTTCGCGCCAGCGGAAACTTTCCACGCCGACCTCGAAGGACAGGCGCGCATCCGTCGGTGAGGCGACCGAGGGATCGGATGCGGCGTGCGACGCGACCCCCTGAACAGCCGCCAGCAGCCCGCCCAGCACGGAACACAACCGCCGTCCCCTTTTCATCCGCCTTCCCCCGAACGATTCTTGTTGTTCATTCTTGTCCGTCCCGGCGTACAGGCCGGAGTGCGTCCCCGGCAGGGTATCATCCCGGCAGGTGGAAAAACAGGCCCGCGCGAGCCCGCCGTTCCCGTCCGGCGCGGCCTTGTACCCGGTCCAGGGAGGCTACTTGAGGCCGAGGACGTCCTGCATGTCGAACAGGCCGGTCTCGTGTCGCATGATCCAGCCGGCCGCGCGCAGGGCACCGCCCGCGAAGGTGAACCGGCTGGTCGCCGTGTGCATGATCTCGACACGCTCGCCGAGCCCGGCGAACATGACGCGGTGTTCGCCGACGATGTCGCCGGCGCGGATGGTCTCGAAGCCGATGGTGGCGCGGTCGCGCACGCCGGTGTGTCCCTCGCGGCCATAGACGGCGCAGCGGGCGAGATCGCGCCCCAGCGCGTCGGCGATCACCTCGCCCATGCGCAGCGCGGTGCCGGAGGGCGCGTCGACCTTGTTGCGATGGTGGGCCTCGATGATCTCGATGTCGACCTCGTCGCCCAGCACCCGCGCGGCGATGTCGAGCAGCTTGAAGCAGAGATTCACGCCGACGCTCATATTGGGGGCGAGCATGATCGCGATGTCGGCGGCGCGCCGCTCGATGTCGCGGCGCTGGTCGGGACTGAAACCGGTCGTGCCGATCACCATGCGGCGGCCAGCCTCGTGGCAGAGGGCGACATGGGCCGCCGTGGCGTCGGGCAGGGTGAAATCGATCAGCACGTCGAAGTCGCGCGCGACCGCCGCCAGATCCGCCCCCACGATCACGCCCACCGGCCCGATGCCGGCCACTTCCCCGGCGTCGCGGCCGAGCGCCGGGCTGCCCGGGCGGTCGATGGCCGCGGTCAGGCGGAGGCCCGCGTGCCCCCGGCAGGCCTCGATGAGCGTGCGACCCATGCGCCCGGAGGCGCCGGCGACGGCGATTCTGGTCATGCTCCCCTCCCGCGATCCCGCGCCCGCGGCGCGCGACCGCCTACAGTTTCAGGTCTTCGAAGAACTTCTTCACGCCGTCGAACCAGCTCCGCGCCCGCGGGCTGTGACGCTCGTTCCGCTCCTGCAGCGTGCGCTCGAACTCCCGCAGTTGTTCCCGCTGCTGCTCATTCAGGTTCACCGGGGTCTCCACCACCACGCGGCACAACAGATCGCCGGTGCCGCCGCCCTGCACGGAGCGCACCCCCTTGCCGCGCAGGCGGAACAGCTTGCCCGTCTGGGTCTCGGCGGGCACCTTCAGCACGACGCGCCCGTCCAGCGTCGGCACCTCGAGCTCGCCGCCCAGCGCCGAGGTGACGAAGCTGATCGGCATCTCGCAATGCAGGTCCGTGCCCTCGCGGACGAAGATGGGATGCGGCTTGACGTGGATCAGGACGTAGAGGTCGCCCGCCGGCCCGCCCTGCTCGCCGGCCTCGCCCTCGCCCGTCAGCCGGATGCGGTCATCCGTATCGACGCCGGGCGGGATCTTCACCGACAGGGTCTTGGTCTCCTTGACGCGCCCCTGGCCGTGGCAGGTGGCGCAGGGCTCGCTGATGATCTTGCCCAGGCCGCGGCAGCGCGGACAGGTCTGCTGGATGGAGAAGAAGCCCTGCTGCATGCGCACCTGTCCCTGGCCGCCGCAGGTGGTGCAGGTGACCGGGCTGGTGCCCTTCTTGGCCCCGCTGCCCTCGCAGGTCTTGCACGCCACCTGGGTCGGAACGCGCACCTTGACCGTGGTGCCGCGCACCGCCTCCTCCAGACTCAGCTCGAGGTCGTAACGCAGGTCGGCGCCGCGCTGCGCCCCGCCGCGCCCGGCGCGCGCGCCGAAGATGTCGCCGAACACATCGTCGAAGATATCGCTGAAACTCGCGCCACGGAAGCCGCCGTGCGCCCCGGCGCCCGCGGCGGCGTCGACCCCGGCGTGGCCGAACTGGTCGTAGGCGGCGCGCTTGCGCGCGTCGGACAGCACGTCGTAGGCCTCCTTGGCCTCCTTGAACTTCTCCTCCGCCTCCTTGTCGCCGGGATTGCGGTCGGGGTGATGCTTCATCGCCAGGCGGCGATAGGCCTTCTTGAGTTCGGCCTCGCTGGCGTTGCGCGCCACGTCGAGCAATTCGTAATAGTCCTGCTTCGCCATCGTTCTTCCGCTGCCGTCTCAGATCCGGGTCGTCGCCGCGCGCCGCGGCCCATCGATACGCAAAAGCGCGGGACGCATCGCCCCGCGCTTCGGTGTCCGCGGCCTGTGGCGCGGAACGGCGGGTATCATAGACCAGACGCGCCGCGAATGCGACGCGTCCGGCACGCGGCCCCGCCGGGATTTACTTGCGCTGGTCCTCTTTGACCTCCTCGAACTCGGCGTCGACGACGTTGTCCTGCCCAGGATCGCCGCCGCCCGGGGCGGCGGAATCCGCCGCCTGCCCGGCGCCCGGCCCCTGCTGGGACTGCGCGTAGGCACGCTCCGCGATCTTGGCGGAGGCCTGGGTCAGGGCATCGGTCTTCGCCTCGATGGCCGCCTTGTCGTCGCCCTTCATCGCCGACTGCAACTGCTCGATCGCCGTCTCGATCGCCCCCTTCTCGCCGGCCTCGACCTTGTCGCCCAGATCGGCGAGCGTCTTCTTGACCGCGTGGATCATGTTGTCGGCCTTGTTGCGCGCATCGACCAGTTCGTGGAAGCGGCGATCCTCGTCCGCGTGCGCTTCGGCGTCGGTGACCATGCGCTTGATCTCGTCCTCGGACAGACCGCTGGAGGCCTTGATCACGATCGACTGCTGCTTGCCGGTCGCCTTGTCCTTGGCGGATACGTTGAGGATGCCGTTGGCGTCGATGTCGAAGGCCACCTCGATCTGCGGCATGCCGCGCGGCGCGAGCGGGATGTCGCTGAGGTCGAAACGGCCGAGCGACTTGTTCGCCGCCGCCACCTCGCGCTCGCCCTGCAGCACGTGCACCGTCACCGCGGTCTGGTTGTCCTCCGCGGTGGAGAACACCTGCGAGGCCTTGGTCGGGATGGTGGTGTTCTTCTCGATCAGCTTGGTCATGACGCCGCCCATGGTCTCGATGCCCAGGCTCAAGGGGGTCACGTCGAGCAGCAGCACGTCCTTCACCTCGCCGCCGAGCACGCCGGCCTGGACCGCGGCGCCGATGGCCACCGCCTCGTCCGGGTTGACGTCGCGGCGCGGCTCCTTGCCGAAGAAATCCTTCACCACCTCCTGCACCTTGGGCATGCGCGTCTGGCCGCCGACCAGGATCACGTCGTCGATGTCGGAGGCCTTGAGTCCGGCGTCCTTCAGCGCGGTCTTGCACGGCTCCATGGTGCGGTTGATCAACTCCTCGACCAGCGACTCGAGCTTGGCGCGCGTCACCTTGATGTTGAGGTGCTTGGGGCCGGTGGCGTCGGCGGTGATATAGGGCAGATTGACGTCCGTCTGCTGGCTGCTGGACAGCTCGATCTTGGCCTTTTCCGCCGCCTCCTTCAGGCGCTGCATGGCGAGCGGGTCGCCGCGCAGATTGATGCCCTGGTCCTTCTTGAACTCGTCGGCCAGGTAGTCGATCAGGCGCGTGTCGAAGTCTTCGCCGCCGAGGAAGGTATCGCCGTTGGTGGACAGCACCTCGAACTGGTGCTCGCCCTCCACGTCCGCGATCTCGATGATGGAGATGTCGAAGGTGCCGCCGCCGAGGTCGTACACGGCGATCTTGGCCTCGCCACGCTTCTTGTCCAGACCGAAGGCGAGCGCCGCCGCGGTCGGCTCGTTGATGATGCGCTTGACCTCGAGCCCGGCGATGCGGCCGGCGTCCTTGGTGGCCTGGCGCTGGGAGTCGTTGAAATAGGCCGGGACGGTGATGACCGCCTCCTTGACCTCTTCGCCGAGATAGTCCTCGGCGGTCTTCTTCATCTTCATCAGCACACGCGCGGAAATCTCCGGCGGCGCCATCTTCTTGCCGTTGACCTCGACCCAGGCGTCGCCGTTGTCGGCCTTGACGATCTTGTACGGCACCAGATCCAGGTCGCGCTGCACCACGTCCTCGTTGAAGCGGCGCCCGATCAGGCGCTTGATGGCGTAGAGCGTGTTCTTGGGATTGGTGACCGACTGACGCTTGGCGGCCTGACCCACCAGCACCTCGCCGTCGTCGGAAAAGGCGACGATGGAGGGCGTGGTGCGGCCGCCCTCCGAGTTCTCGATCACCCGGGGCTTGCCGCCCTCGATGACGGCGACACAGGAGTTGGTCGTGCCGAGGTCAATGCCGATAATCTTGCTCATCGCGGGAATTCTCCATTATTTCTGTTGATAGGTCGGCGTCAGCCGCCGCTAAATACCTCAAGTTGTGAGGTATATTGGGGCACGGGACCCGCTTTCAAGCCATTTCGTCGATTTTCTTCTCCGCCGCCCCGTCCGGCCGCCCGCCCCCGGCCGCGGAGACCACCACCATGGCGGGCCGGATCAGGCGATCGTTGAGCCGATATCCCTTCTGATAGACGGCGAGCACGGTATTGGGTTCGGCGCCGGGCGCGGCCTGCACGCTCATGGCCTGGTGCCACTCCGGATTGAATCGCTCGCCCGCGGGATCGACCGCGCGCAGGCCGAACTTGTCCGCGGCGGCGGTCAGAATCTTCAGGGTCAGCTCCATGCCCTCGCGCAGCCTGACCGGATCGACGTTGTCCCCGCCGGCGGCGGCGAGCCCCATCTCGAGCCCGTCGATGACCGGCAGCAGCTCGGCGGCGAATTTCTCCAGCCCGTACTTGTGGGCGTTTTCCAGCTCGCGCTCGCTCCGGCGCTGGAGATTGGCCATCTCGGCCCGCACGCGCAACAACTGGTTCCAGTGCTCGTCCGCCTTGGCCCGCGCGTCCTGCAGGCTCAACAACAGCTCCTCCTCGCCGCCCTGCGCCTTGTCGGCCTCCGGCCCGGCCCCGCCCGCCGACCCGTCCCGTTCCTCCGCCTCCACCGCCGGCTCCTTCTCTGTCGCCATCACACCTCCGCTTGGTTCTTCAAAAAAACAGGCCGCCCGCCGGATCCGGCGAGGCCGGCCGGCGCGCTTTTGCCGGCCCGTGTCATCGTGCTTGATCTAGGGGCCTAGTGATACTGATTCAAGGCCGCGGTGAGCAGATTCGCCGTCGACTCCACCAGCGGGATCACCCGCTTGTAGGACATGCGCGTGGGGCCGATGACCCCGAGCACCCCGACCACCCGGCCGTCGACCGCGTAGGTCGAGGTCACCACGCTGCAGTCGTCGAGCTCGTTGCAGCCGGATTCCTTGCCGATGAATACGCGCACGCCCTGGGTGTACAGGCAACGATCGAGCAGATGCAGGATCTTGCGCTTCTCGCTGAAGGCCTCGAACAGCACGCGCAAACGGTCCAGATCGGACAGTTCGTCGAACTCCATCAGGTTGGTCTGACCGGAGACGATGACATCCTCGCGGTTGCCGCTCCGCTCGAACACCTGTTCGGCGAGCAGGATGGCGGTATCCAGCGAACGATCCATGCGCGCGCGGGCGTCGCTCAATTCATCGAAGAGCTGGCGCCGGATGTCCGCGAGGTCCTTGCCGGCGAAGGTCGTGTTCAGGTAATTGGTGACGCGCTCCAGCTCGGCGCCGGAAAACGCGCGCCCGGTATGGATGACCACGTTGTGCGCCTCCTGTTCGTTGAGCATCAGGATCGCGAGCACGCGCCGTTCCGACAGCGCGACGAATTCGATATGACGCAGGATCAGGCCCTGGCTCCGCGGCACCATGACCAGGCCGGCCATGCTGGTCATCCCGGACAGGAGCCCGGAGACGGAAACGGCCAGCCCCTGCAGGGTGGCGCCCTGTTCGAAGAGGGATTTCAGGCGCTGGACCTCGCGGCTGTCGCCCGGCTCCAGCGCCAGCAGCGAATCGACGAACAGGCGATAGCCCTTGTCCGTGGGGATGCGTCCGGCCGAGGTGTGCGGCGAGGCCACCAGGCCGAGCGATTCGAGTTCGGCCATCGCGTTACGGATCGTGGCCGGACTGAGCTCGAGCCCGGACTCCTGGCACAGGGTCCTGGACCCGACCGGCTGCCCGTCGCGGATATAGGTCTCGATCAGCACCTTCAGCAGGTGGCGGGTGCGATCATTGAGTTCATTCACCATGGCAACTCACCCAAATACCATTTTGATATCATCAAGTTAGCCTGGATGCCCGGGCGTCGTCGCGGGGGTCTCCGGGAAATTATCAACTCGGTCCCACCGTGTCAAGAAAGCCGCTTGGTGATCGACAGGCCGCATGATACCTTTCCAGCATCCTTCGAGCGGGTGGATGCAAGGTTGTGAGCTTCGAGAGTATCGGCATCATCGGCAAATTCAGCGACGCCAGCGTCGCCGACGCGATCCGCGCCCTGGCGGCACACTTCGAGGCCAAAGGCGCGACCGTACTGCTGGACGTCGATACCGCGGCACTGTTTCCCGACATCCGCCTCGAGACCGCCAGCCGCGAGGAGATCGGCCGGCGCTGCGATCTCGCGGTGATCCTCGGCGGCGACGGCACCCTGCTCAACGCCGCGCGTTCGCTCGCGGACCACGACGTCCCGCTGGCCGGCATCAACCTCGGGCATCTCGGTTTCCTCACCGACATCTCTCCCGGCCGGATGATCGAATGCATGGACCAGATCCTGCGCGGAGACTACCGCGTGGAGGAACGCTTCCTGCTCGCCTGCTCCGTCGTGCGCGCGGGAACCGAGCTCAGCCGCGGCAACGCCTTCAACGAGGTGGCGGTGCACAAGCGGAACGCCGCCCGCATGATCGAGCTGGAGACCTACATCAACGGCCGCTATCTGAACAAACAGCGCTCCGACGGCCTCATCGTCTCCACGCCGACCGGATCGACCGCCTACGCGCTCTCCGCGGGCGGCCCCATCCTGGACCCCACGCTCGACGCCATCGTCGTGGTACCGGTGTGCCCGCACACCATGAGCCACCGTCCGATCGTGGTCGACGGCGCCAGCGAGATCGAGGTCATCGTCGGCGACGGCAACCGCGACCACGCACAGGTCACCTGCGACGGCCAGGTCACCTTCCCGCTCTCCGCCGGCGACCGCGTGCGCATCCGCAAGCAGGCCAGGCCGGTGCGGCTCGTCCGCCTGCCGGGCTACGACCATTACGAACTGCTGCGCGCGAAACTGAACTGGGCGGAAAATCCGCAGAACCGCTGAAGCACGCCATGCTGACGCATCTGCACATCCGCAACTACGCCCTCGTCGACGCGCTCGAACTGGAGCTGGGGCCGGGCTTCACCGTCCTCACCGGCGAGACCGGCGCCGGCAAGTCCATCCTCATCGAGGCGCTCGGGCTCGCCCTCGGGGACCGCGCGGACGCGGGCGTCATCCGCCTCGGGGCCGAGCGCGCCGAGGTGACCGCCACCCTCACCGTCGCCGGCAACGCGGCGGCGCGCGCCTGGCTGCTGGAGCAGGAGCTGGAGACCGGCGACGACGCCGAATGCCTGCTGCGGCGCACGGTCGGGACGGACGGGCGATCCAAGGCCTGGATCAACGGGAGCGCCGTCCCGATACAGACCCTGCGCGAACTGGGCGCGCGGCTGGTGGACGTGCACGGCCAGCACGAGCATCACGCGCTGCTCAAACGCGAACACCAGCTCGCCCTGCTCGACGGCTACGCCGCGCAGCCCACCCTGTCGTCGGGCGTGGAACAGGAATACCGCGCGTGGCGGCGGCTGACACGCGAACTGGAGGAACTGGCCGCACCGGGCGCCGACGGCGACGCCCAGCTCGACTTCCTGCGTTTCCAACTCGCCGAGCTCGACGAACTCGGCGTCACGCCGCAGGAACTGGAGCGGCTGGACGCGGAGCACAAACGGCTCGCCAACGCGGGCCTGCTCATCGAGACCTGCCGGGCGGGTCTGGCCGCGCTCGACGAGGACGAAGACGCCCTGCGCGCCCGGCTGATACGCGTGCTGGGCGAGCTGCGCCAGCAGAGCGGGAGCGACGCGCGCCTGCAGCCGGTGATCGATCTGCTCGACGGCGCGGCGATCCAGCTCGAGGAGGCGTCCGGCGAGCTGCGCGCCTACGCCGACCGGCTCGAACTGGACCCGCGGCGCCTGGAAGAGGTGGAGCAGCGCCTGGCCGCCATCCACGCCGCCGCGCGCAAGCATCGCCTGCCCGCGCGCGAGCTGCCGGAACTGCGCCTGCGCCTCGCCGCCCGGATCGAGCACGCCGCGGGCGCGCGGCAGCGGCGCGAGGGGTTCGAACGCGACCTCGCGGCCTGCGAGGCGCGCTATCGCGCCGCCGCCGGCAGGCTCGGGGCCGCGCGCGCCAAGGCCGCCCGGGCGCTGGAAAAGAAGGTCGTGCAGGAGATGCGCCGCCTCGGCATGCCGGACGGCGTCTTCACCATCGACCTGCAGGCGCGCCCGGACGAGACGCCGTCGCCCACCGGCCTCGACCGCATCGACTTCCTGGTCAGCACCAATCCGCACCAGCCGCCGCGCCCGCTCGCCAAGGTCGCCTCGGGCGGCGAGATGTCGCGCATCGGACTCGCCATCCAGGTGGTCACCGCGGCGCAGGTGGACGTCCCCACCGTCATCTTCGACGAGGTCGATGTCGGCATCGGCGGGCGCGTCGCGGAGATCGTCGGCCAGGGCCTGCGCCGGCTGGGCGAATGCCGCCAGGTGCTGTGCATCACCCACCTGGCGCAGGTCGCCGCGCTGGGCCATCACCACCTGCAGGTCAGCAAACGCAGCGCCGGCGGGCAGACGCTGTCGACGATACGGCCGCTCACCCCGGGGGAGCGCCGGGAAGAGATCGCGCGGATGCTGGGCGGCGTGGAAATCAGCGCGCAGACGCGCGCCCACGCCGAGGAGATGATCAAGCGATCGGAAGAATTCGCCTGAATCCCGCCGTCCGGCGGGCCGGCGGCGGACGCCCTACTTTTTCTTCTTGCGGCAGTCGGCGCAGATGCCGAAGATGTTCAGGTAGTGGTCGGTCATCTCGTAGCCCGCCTTCTTGGCGATCGCGCGCTGGCGCTCCTCGATGGTATCGTCCATGAACTCGTCCACCCGGCCGCACTTCACGCACAGGATGTGGTCGTGATGGGCGCCCTGGTTCAGCTCGTAGACCGAATGGCCTTCCTCGAAGTTGTGGCGCGCCACCAGCCCGGCCGCCTCGAACTGGGTCAATACGCGATAGACGGTGGCCAAGCCGACGTCCTCGCCGGTGTCGAGCAGGACCTTGTAGATGTCCTCCGCGCCCAGGTGGCGTTTCTCGCTGCTCTCCATGATGTGCAGGATCTTGACCCGCGGATGGGTGATCTTGAGGCCGGCCTTTTTGAGGTCCATGCCTTCGAGGCTGCTGTCGGTGGGATTCTGCTTGGTCGCCATGATAATGAGATTCTCCGGCTGTTCCGCTGCGGACGGACGACTAATTATATATAATGAGGCGCCTTCGACAACCGCAGTATGGACGCACCCATGCCACTATCGCGCATCCTTGCCCTCGGCTGCCTCATCCTGACCACTGTCTCCTGCACCATGCACCGGGTCGAAATCCAGCAGGGAAACGTCATTACACCAGAGATGATCTCGCAACTCAAACCCGGCATGACGCGCCAGCAGGTCCAGTTCGTGATGGGAACGGCGTCCGTCATGGATCCCTTTCACCCGGAACGCTGGGACTATATCTATATCCTCAACATCGGGAAGGAAGAGGTGAGTCACCGGCACGTGACCGTGTATTTCGACGGGGACCTGCTCCAGCGCGTGGAAGACGCGCAGGACGGCGCCGCCGAGTGAGCGCCGCCCGCCCGGATCGCGGCCTGGATTACAGCTGGGATTCCGGCTTGGGCGCGTCCTTGGTCTCCGCCGCGCGCTGACGCCTCGATTCCTTCGGATCGGCGATCAGCGGCCGGTAGATCTCCACCCGGTCGCCCGCCTGCAACGGGGCGCTCAGCTTGGACAGCTTGCCGAACACGCCCACCTTGTTGACCGCGAGGTCGATGTCCGGAAACTGCTCCAGCACGCCGGACAGCCGGATCACCTCCTCCACGGTGGCATTCGCCTCCACCTTGACCGGGATGATGACCTGCACGTCGGGGCGCGCGTAGCTTACCTCGACCTCGATCTTGTCAGCGTTTTCCATAGAGTTCCGCCGCTCTCTCGCAAAAGGCGTCCACCAGGGTATTGGCGATCTGGCTGAACACCGGGCCGATCGCCAGGCGCAGCAGGTGACTGGAGAATTCGTACTCCAGATCCAGCGACACCCGGCTCGCCCCGGGGCTGAGGGATTCGAAGCGCCAGAATCCCTCCAGGTGATGGAACGGCCCCTCCACCAGACGCATCTCGATCATCTTGTCCTTCTGCAGCCGGTTCAGGGTCGTGAAGGTCTTGTGGATGCCGCCGCGATGCAGCTCGATCGAGGCCTTCACCTCGTCCTCGCCGCGCGACCACTCCTTCGCGCTGCGGCACCAGGGCAGGAACCGCGGATAGGTCTCGACATCGTCCACCAGGGCATACATCTCCGCGGCGCTGTACGGCACGAGGGCGCTTCGGCTGATCACCGGCATCGGCGCCCCCGCGGGCTCACGCGGATACCCGCGCGCCGCGCCGCCGGCGCGGAATTCACACCCGAGCGCTCACTGCCTCCCATCCCGACACCGCTTCCGACTGTCCACTCTTATACCCGGCCATCTCCGGCGCCGCGCATCGCCGCAGCGCAACATGATAGGCGTGGCCGGCAGACACGGCAAGCCGGCCGGGCGAGACGCGCCGGGCGGCGGGAAAATCGCTCAACCGGATATGGGCTTGCGTGTATAATCGGCGTTTCCGTACGAGATTCCACCCGCGCAGACCCCGCGGGGTCACGCCCGCGCGTCACGGTTACCCGCATGAACAAAGCGAAGCAGACCAAGGACAGCAAGACCTCGAGTACCATCGCGGAAAACCGCCGCGCGCGCCACGACTATTTCATCGAGGAACAGTACGAGGCCGGGCTCGCGCTCGAGGGCTGGGAGGTCAAGAGCCTGCGCGCCGGCCGCGTCCAGCTCCAGGAGAGCTACGTGCTGATCAAGGACGGCGAGGCCTGGCTGTTCGGCGCCCACGTCTCGCCGCTGCCGACCGCCTCCACCCATATCCACCCCGACGCCACGCGCACGCGCAAGCTCCTGCTGCACAAGCGCGAACTCGACAAGCTGATCGGCACCGTCGAGCGCAAGGGTTACACCCTCGCCCCGCTCACCCTGTACTGGAGCCGCGGCCGCGCCAAGCTCAAGATCGGCCTCGCCAAGGGCAAAAAGGAAT
>WBZO01001709.1_pt2 | contig 13023 bp, 9 predicted proteins | sample 5204261 | NCBI WGS metagenome assembly WBZO01 (sample SAMN12412400, study PRJNA552823) | activated sludge metagenome | isolation source: activated sludge from anammox sidestream of wastewater treatment plant... | place: USA: North Carolina | collected 2017-09
AGTTGATTTAAGGTGCTATTAGTGAAAAATAAAGGGTTCAGTCTCGTTGAGTTGACAGTAACTCTTGCCATAACCGCCGTGGTAGCACTGATGGCGATACCTTCCGCTACTCAGAGTATGTTGCGGGCTAGTGTTGATGGTGCTGCCGGGCAGATAATTGCGCTTTCGGGTTTTGCTCGTACCGAAGCTTTGCGGCGTAGTTCAAATATTATGGTTTGCGGTGCAGTACTTGATAGTTCAAAAAAACCAACCGCTTGCAGTGGTGCTACTGATTGGAGTAGCGGTATATTGATATATCAGGATTTAAACTTAAATAATGGTTATAGTGATGAAGAGCGGATCAAATTTATTCGCTTTGATAATGGTATAACGGTAACTGCCAATCAGCAGAACATGACTATTGGTTCAACTGATGTGGATCGTGTCAATAATCTCACTATTTGTGTAGGTAAATCGTATGCAGGGTTAAATAGATTTTTTTCCCAACAGATACGACTTAGTAGCTATACCGCAAGTGTTATCTGCTCCAGAACTGATAATGCCACGTGTGCTGGATGTTAAATGGTTAATAAAAGAATTGCGAATATTTATGGCTTTAGCCTGCTAAATACGATAATAGCAGTTAGTCTTGGTGCTGTCATTATGGCTGCAATATGGCAGCTTTACAGTACCGTGAGTTCGACTACTGGTCAAGCGCGGAGTAAAAGCTTGCTGACAGAACGTTCGAGCATGGCATTGCTTCAGCTGACTGATGATATTAAAATTTCGGGTAGTTTTGGTTGTTTTAATGGTAGGGTAGCCGGGAAGACTACAAATCTTGTTCATCCAATTACTACAAATGATTTTCGTCAATATGAAAACCCTTTTGGTGGTCTATTTGCTTTTGTATTACCACTTAGAAATATTGATAATACCCTTGCTGGTGATAATATTGTAGCGGGTAATGATGTGTTGAAATTGCAGTATGGGGTTAATTCGGCATTTCTTACCGCCGGAAATCCTTTAACCTTTGCTCAGCCAAGCTATCGCTTAGTAACTGATATTGCTACTCCGCTGACTAATCGTTATGCATTCGATATAACTGGTAGTACGGTCAATTCTACCTATGTCTTGGCAAGCTGTAGTCGCTTTGATCAGATAACCGGGCAGATAAATGCTAATACTTTACCTGCTGGTAATAATCTCTTGGCTAATCATGATCAAACTAGCGCACGGTTAATGAATTTTGTTACCAAGTATTATTATATTGCAACGATTAATGGCGTTACTGGTTTATATTCAAGGTTTCTGTTGCCTTCTGGTGCTATGTCAGCTGCTCAGCTGGTGATTCCTGAAGCTGTGGGCTTAACAACCCAGTATGAGATTAATAATAATGGCAGCAGGCAGATAAAAACCAGAGCAAATATGTTGAATACGGACTGGATTAATATAAATCAGGTAATTTTAACCTTACGACTACAGTCAACCGAAAGTAGCGGACTTGGGAGTACCCCTTTGATTGAATCCATTACCCAGTCTATTTTATTGCGGTAAAGTCATGAATAGAATAAGTAAAAATGACGGCATTGCCTTAATTACAGTTTTATCTTTGTTAGTATTTGTGGCGGTATTATTATATGGATTAGCTGGATTGACCAGTGTTGTACAATCAGATATTGCGAAAAAGAATGATATTATTCTTGCTCGGACGTATGCTAATACTGCAATTTTTGATGCAAATAGTGGAGCAGTGGCACAGATTCGTACATTTGAAGAGTTTCAGTTTCCTGGATTTAATAACCAGCGCTTAGCACAGATGACTGATGTCCAAAGAAATGAGGTGCGTACACTGTTTTTTAAAGATAATTGTACTAATACTCAGGTTGCCCCTGCTGGTTTTACCAAAGGTTTATGTAGCACAGAAGGTGCTGGTAATAATTATAGCATGCCATTATTGCGATTAGGTACAGATGTAGTTCGTGCATGTACTTCAGGCTCTATTGGAACTGTTATCAGTGGTCAGAATGCCCTGCCATTGATTGATGATAGAGATAGTAGATATTCATTTACTTATGCAACTGGGGATGCCACACTATGTCATCAGCCAAATTATTTGATTGAGTTGATGAATACTAATTTTAATGGGCTAGCGACAGTAAATGGTGCCCGTTTATATCGTGTAACTGCCAAGGCATTTGGACGCAATGGCAATACTCAGGCGATAGAGCAGGCATATTTTTATGCTGGGCGTAATAATAATACTGGAGTTGTTGCGATATCGCTATTAAATAGTCAGTTGCTTAAATAATTGTCATAAAAGGTTAGATATATAGTGGACTTTATGTGAAACTGTCATAAATATGAGCAGGGAAGACTCATAGGTTAAATTATAATAATAAGATAAATAAAATGAAAAAAATAAAAGGCTTTTCTTTAATTGAGCTAATGATTGTTATTGCCATTATGGCAATATTAGCAACCATTTCAGTGCCAATATTTGGCTCAACCGTTGGTTTAAAAGCGAACCGGAATGCTGCTGAACAACTTATGTATCAGGATGCTCAGTTTATGGAGCGTTACTATAGTGAAAATGGTAGCTATTTAAACGTTCAGAATAATTATCCTGCGTTGCCATATACCCAATCGCCGACAACAGGCACGGCTCAGTACACCATCGGATTTCTTGGTAATACTGCCAATCCAAATAGTTATACCTTAATTGCAATGCCTCAGGGTGCACAAAATCAGTCAGGAATGATAGTCTGTCTTGATAGTGATGGTAATCTTAAAGAAAGTGCTACGGTTAATTGTACCTGACTGTATGATTACCTAGTTTAATGTGGTGCAAAATATGAGAAAAACTGTTAATGGAATAAGCCTAATTGAGATAATGATTGCCGTCTTGGTTATCGGTGTTGCTTTTTTTGGGTTTATGAAACTACTTAGTTCAAGTCTAAAAAGCACTAGTTATGCCAATCAGCAAAAGCAGGTAAATTTGGCAGGGCAGTTTATTCTTGATCGGATTAATGCTAATCTTGAGGGCGGGACTAATCCAAATTATTATGCACAGGGAACTGCATGGCTAAATAATAATCCGACTCCAGCTACTTTATGTAATACAGGGGCTAGCTGTACGCAGACTCAACAGAAAGATTTTGATCTTTTTCAATGGCAGCAATATTTGACAACACTTCGCATTAGTGGCTTACGGGGTATCGTTTGTCTTGATAATGCAGTTCCTGGCGTACCAACTCTTAATAGCCCTAACTGTAATGGTGGAACTAGACTATATATCAAACTCTTCTGGCAAAATAACTTGGCGGCAAATGAAAGTGGCAATGTTCGTAATTATCTGATTATTCCGGTACTAGCAACTACCAATCTTGCTTTGAGTGCAGTAGATAATCCTGCTGGCGGAGGCGGTGTGACCCCACCTGCAAACACTGGGGACTTTATTCTTGAGCAGATGCACTTTGGTCCATCCTTTACCCAGTGCTATGGTTCTGACTGTAGCAATACTGTAGTAATGGGTGCATGTAATGGTAGTGACTGTAGCGGTAGTGTTTTTTTTGGTAACTGTAATGGAAGTACCAGCTGTGCCAATACTACCTTATTAGGTGCGTGTAACTCAAGTGCCGATTGTTCTGGATCTTTAATGATGGGTGATTGCAATTCAAATAACTGCTCCAATTCTTTTATTGGTGGTAGTTGCAATCAGGGCAACTGTTCTGGCTCTGTTATTTTGGGAAATTGCTGGGGAAGTAACTGCCGCGATTCATTAATTTATGGTGCGTGTAACGGCGATTGTACTGGCTCAGTAGTTTTTGGTGGTGATAGTATTGTAAATGCCGTTCAAAGTGGTGGAGGGAGTAGCTGTTGGGGAACTGGCTGTCCCGGCGTTGCAACTAATGCGCTTTATCCTTCAATTAGTTATAATTCTTCAACAGGTGTAGTCAGTGGGATTGAACAAAGCATGTTTGGCGCATTGACCTATACTAGTATGGATACCAGTAGTTGTCAAAACGGTGGTACCTGTAATAGTTCGGTAATTAATGGTGCATGCGGTAATGGAGGTAGTTGTACTAATTCATTAATTAATGGCAGTTGTAGTAATAATTCTACCTGTAGCGGATCGGTAATAAATGGTAGTTGTGCTAATAATGGTGTTTGTACCAATTCAATTATTATCGGTGGTACTTGTGGGAATAATGCAAATTGTACCGGTTCAACAATCGTTGGTAATTGTGCTAACAATGGTTCTTGTTGTGCCAATAATGCCAATTGTACCAATGTTACCTGCCATAAAACAGATGGTTCCATTGGAACTTGCAGATAGTTATTGAAAGTGGGTATGAATGCAAACCGTTAGTGAAACCATCCTTGAATGGTCATCTTCAGCAACTATTCATCAACAGCTAAACTGGCAGTTATCCGCCGCTGATTCCGTTGATTGCTTTCCTGAATCTATGCAACCGCTTGCCAGCTTTATTTTTGAGCAGCAGGATGTTATTAAATCACCCAGTGCGTTAAACGAATTAAAACAATGGATATTATTACAGTCGTTATATTACTATTGCCAGAAAACGGCTACCAATAAGCTTGATATAGTTAGTGATGCTTGTGCCAAAATTGTTGCTGATGGAGATGGCATTTTTAGTAATGAGCAAAAACAAATAGCCAGCTCAATAATAGTAGATGAAGGGTATCATAGTTTCTCATGCATGGCAATTAGAAGTAAAATTGTACAATTAAATAAAATCCAATTTGTAAAATTACCAGATACTACGACGACTCTTATGGAAAAAATCCAGCAAGCAGTAGCTTTGATAGACCCTAAGAATATTGATGCATTTAATCTGGTTGTCGCTGGTTTGGTGAAAGCCACCATGTCAAGTGAAGTTAATCTAAATCTTGAAGAAAAAGAGAATTCTGCTCTTTCAGATTCAGTATATTATCGCTTACAGAAAAGCCGCCAGAGTGATGAGACTAGGCATCTTTGTTTCTTTTTGGATATTCTGGAATTATATTGGCAGCAATTACATGTGAATATAAAAGCAGATATAATGCCAGCCATTCAATTATTTGTCGAGTCATATAATCATGGCTTTTGCCACTTTGGGAATGAGTTTATCGTCCGACTTTTGATTCCGCTAAGTGTCAGTAAGAACATGCTTGATAATGCACTTCAATACATCCGGCATAAAGAAGCTGATTTTAATTCTAAAATCTATACTTCGATGCTAAGTCTTCTAAATCAAAGCAAAGTTTTATCCTAACCAAAGTAATTGCCAGAAGCTATTAATTTACTTTAATAAAGTATTTAATCCCCCAAAACCCTTCAATGACAGGCTATTCGAGAGTGTTTTTTATTAACTTACTGAGATAAATAACATAAATGAAATCTTATTCTACATTTATGTTATTGCAATCTGTAGTCGTTAAGAGTATAATCATGCCGGAATATAATCAATATTTTTTAGATAAAAGCTATATAAGCAATATAAAAACCGGAGTTATGATATTATGCAAAGTATCCCAGAAGCAATACTTGACTGGACAAAGCTATCCAGTGTCCAACATAAAAAGATGCCAGAATTAACCACAATTGAAGAAACAGATATTTTTCCTTTAAGTAGTCAGCCACTGGTTAAGTTTATTGAAGCCAAAGAGTTATCATGTCAGCCTCAACTAGGGGGTGGCGACACCAGAACATGGATATTAACTCAAAGCTTTTACCATTATTTTAATGAGTTATCTACTCTTGAAACCAAACTGATTTGTAATGCCAATGCGGGTATTATCAGTGATTCTTATACTGTCAAATTTGATCGTGGATTTAAACAAATTGCCAGTACAATAATCATTGATGAGGGTTTTCACAGTTTTTGCAGTCTTGATGCCGTTCGTCAGGTAGAGGCGAAAACAGGCATTAAGCCAATCAAACTTCGCAAGAAAAATCATGCTGAAGCTATCTTTAGTACCTGTCGCAAAATGATTGAGCATCAATATTGGAATGATTTTACTCTGGTTGCGGCGTCAATTCTTGAAGCTATTCTTGCCAAAGATCTTGATTTATGTTTGCGTGCCAGAAATCGTGTTGAGAATGAAAATACCAATGAATTTTTCTATGCATTGCAGGAGAACCATCTTAATGATGAGGCAAGGCATTCGTGTTTTGCCTTATTAACTTTGGAATCTTTCTGGAGTAATATCAGCGAAGATGAACGAAGTAATTTATTGCCTGCAATACATAAATTTGTTGAGCTTTATTCAAATTTCGCGAGCTTTGGCGATGCTGAATTTAATAAGCAGATTACTGCTGAGCTTGGATTTGATGACAAGATAGCCAAGGAAGCAATGATATTTCATGCCGAATATAAACGTCATGATGCCAAACAACTTCATAATAGCATGCTTAATCTTTTAAATCAGACCAAAGTTTTTACTGCCGGAGCGGTTGCTTAATATTATTCAGAATATCCAGACTGGATGTAAAGTTATTAATAATTTGCTTATCGATCTTTGTTGGCGTCATAACTGGGCTTTCAATATTTCCTGAAATATGGAAGCTCACCGCTAGTGCCTTGTTGATTGGTTCACCAACTAGATATTCTGCTGCATAGACGAAAAACCCGATAAATGGATTAAGTGTTACGATTCCTGCGGTAGTTGCTACTGTACCACCTAATCTTGGCTCCAGAGTCAGAAATGTATCAATGCGATTATTCATAAAGTCCAGATTACCAAATGTATTAACCGCTGCAATTGGTCCAACCATATCAAATTTTTTGATTCTTACTGTACCATCTCTTAGGTATAAGTTGGTTTTTAATGTATCAAAGGCGAACCCTTTGCCAAAAAAGCTATTTAATCCTAGTGGGTTTAGCGAAGTTGCATAATTACTCAAACTGATAACCCCAAGTAAACTACCAAAAAGCCCTGGATTTACTTGCACTAGCTGTCCTTTATTGACATCAAGTGTAGCTGTACCCTGCATGCTCTCGAAGTTAACAGCTGCAAAACCACCTGCCCAGCCTATGGTTGCATCAAATTTACCTTTACCCTTACTAAAAACATTTTCTTGCCCAAGTTTGGTTAATAGCAGACCAAAATCATTGATATCCGAATGGATAATGATTCCGACATATTCATTAGCACAACCAAGGCAATTATCGCTGGCATCAATTCTAATATTCGCTGCCTGATTGGTAATTGTCAGATTATCAATATGTAGCGAATTACTTTCTTGATACAGGCTTCCTTTCATTGAACCAAAGAAGTGATTTTCCACGTAAAGATTATCAATGTTTAGATCAACGTCCGGATAGTTTATTGTTTTTGTCTGTAGTCCTATCCCTGATTCGACTGAGGATTCTGCTGCCAATAGTACATTGGTACTTTCGATCATTGGATTGAGGCTAATATTTGGCGCAGATTCCTGCTGCTGATATGCAGTTTTGGGGTAAATGCTTGTGCTTTCTGCTTGGCGAAGCTCTTTATTTTGTGATTCGCTATTAACCAGATTACTTGAAGACAGTAGTAATCGTTGTAGATTAATTTGTAAGTGGTTATCATCCAGCTGATATCTGATTTTTCCTTTTATGTCTGGGGTATTGATGCTAGCATAAACACTTTCAGGTAGTATCGTTGCATTTAAGGTTCCGCCATCAAAATTATAGTTTTTAGCAAAAAAACCATTAGTGTTTACTTCTACCTGAATTGGGTATATCGTAGCATCATTTCTGGCTTTCTTTATAGTTTCTTTTGATTCATTTCCAGTTTCTATGTTTGATATATTTTGTGTTGATGGGGTAAGTTTACTCGCAAAAGCGGCCCAATCGGTGAAGCTAAATTTCTCTGTGTCAATTTTTGCAGTTACTTTGGCTGATTCTTGCTGGTTTTGTAGCTGGTAATTGCTAGTTCCAAGTGCGAGGCGGATTTTATTTGGCTGAAAATTTGCATTAAGATCAGCATTCGTGTATAACTGATTGTTATAATTTAACCTAATTAACTGATGTGCGTTATTTTCTCGATTGTAACTGATATTAAGTGGTGCAATTGCCGACTCACTTTTAGTAATAGGGTTTACCGCATTAATTGTAACTCCCTCAAGTGAACTTTTAACAGTTAGTTGTTCGGATGCTAGAGTATAGGTTATATTTGTTGCTGATTTACCATAAATTACTGATTCGGCTGGTTTATATGCTAGGCGCATAATTTGTCCATAATCAAGATCAGGAGAATTTACTGTAATTTCCTTATCTGTTAATCGCAAATTTAGTGATGAATTGAGCGCTGTAGCCTTTATAGTGCTTGTTTCGATGCCTTTTTGGCTAAAATTGACTGCTCCATTAATATCATTGATGCTAACTGGTGCCGAGGTTAAACTAGCTATATTATTCTCTGGCGTGAATTTTCCCGATAGCTGAATTTTTTGCGGAGAGGACAAAGGTAATTTAAGATTAACTTTTAGCTTACTGCTACCATTGATTATTGCTTGTTCCTTGGCTGGCGCAACTTTACTGGCAAATGGAGTTGTAGCCAGATAATCCAGATATGCGGTTGTCAATCCGTTTGCTTCAGCATTAAGCGTTAGCTGTGGAGAGTGCGCCCAATTCTGGATTTGTAGGGTGCTTTTGGCAATAGAGGTATTTCCAGCTGAACCGCTTATGATTTTTAAATTTATCTGATTGTTATTTAAATCTAGCTTAGCATTTATTTTATCTATCGCGCCCCAGTTTGGCAGAAATTTATAGCTTCCGTTACTGATGTTAGCTGATGCGTGAATTATCCCTTGGCTTTCGTTGCTAAAGGGGAAATTCTTCAGGTTGCCTTTAAGTGTAATATCTCCATTTGTTAACGTGCCTTTTAATATGCTAGTTTTTAGCTGCTTTACAGTTCCAGCTGGGACTAATTTTGGCAAATCACCGACTATGCCATTTAAACTAAGATCATTAACTTTGGTTTTTGAATCAATATAAGTGCTTTCGGTATTAAATAACCCATTGCTGGATAGGGTGAAATTTTTTGCTTTTAGACTAATATTACTCCAGTTGATTTGGGTATTATTGGATTCTATTTGCCAATCAACAGTTCCGGTTAAGGAATTAATTTTTAGTGGATGGTATAATTCTTTCGGTGAAGTTAATTCACTATTCGCCAGATTTAAATCTAGCTTGCCAGCGTTTGTAGTTGCCTTAATTGCTAAATTTACATTATTTATACTGGGTATATTTGATTCTTGTGATTTTAATGATAGGTTTTCAATTTTGGCAGTTAGGGTGATACTCTCTGGTGTAGAAATATTATTTAACCAGTTAAGTGCCAAATATGAATTTCCGCCAAGAGTTAGTTTTTCTGTTGCCGGATATACTTCCAGAATACTATTTATGCCTTCAATACCCAATCTGTCTATAGCCAATTGCCCGCCTTGTTTTTCTTTATAAAAGCCCGTCAGACTGGCATTTTTAAACAGATATCCCGATTTAGTGTTAATTATCAGTTTTTGTCCGCTTATCGTATAGCTGCCGGGGGTGGTCTGCTCAACTTTAATAGCGCCCGAGAAATCAGTGAAATTCTGGATATTATTATCGTACTGGGCAAAATTCTGTTTGTTACTGTCAAACTTGGTTTTAAATTCTTGTAAGCTTCCATTTTTTATAGCTGCTTTTAGCTTGATCAGATAACCATTACTATTGACACTTTTAAGATTAAGCGTGCCTGATTCCCAGCCTTCCAGTTTCCAAACCTTATTACCCAGCCAGGATGCATTGAAATCCAGATTAGTATTTTGTCCGAGTTTTAACTTACTGATAAGGTTATGTTGGTTGTTTAGGTTATTAAAATCAATGAAGATATTACCAATATGGATAATTCGTGGGTAGTGTTTACTATCATGTAAAGATAGGTTTATATTGGTGATAAAAATCTGTTGCTGGCTAAGTAGTAGTTTATCCAGATTAAAGTCAGATGTTGATGGGCTATTTAGGTTAGTGATAATTTCACGGTTTAAGCGGATATTATCTTGCTTGTCGTATTCCAGCGCCATATCGCTACCATCAATAGTCAGATAGCTAAAAATTGGTTGCAATTCCCATAAGCTTCTATATGAAAGTAATGCGACAATTTTTCTGACTTTAAGAAATGGCTGGTTTTTATTGGTAGTATAGATAGTTAAGTTATTGATGGCAATTTCTGGTTGTAGCCTGCCGGAAAAGCTTGTTTGCAGTTTATCATAGCTATAATGATAACCTGTTAGCTTAAATAACTCTTTATCAATGTTTGAATGTAAAGCATCTAGGCTTTTAAAGCCAATCACTGCTACAGTAGATGAGAATAAAATCACACCGCCTGTTACGTATGCAGAAATTTTCAGAGATTTATTTAATAATTTCGAAAGCCTAGTGTACATTGATTATTGGTAATAAAAGTCGTTTAGATGTCTTGAACCAATTATTATCGCATATTTTGCTCTGGAATAAAAAAAACAGCCATGATTTATGGCTGCTTTTTTGATAAGGAAAATCTTCGTTAGTAAGATTGTAATCCAAGAGCTTGATATGAGCTACAGCTTGATGCTTGATTGGTAGGACATATGTATGCTGTGCTTGCTACCCCATTACAAACATTATTTGTACATGATACAATAAAATTACAAGTTTGGCTAGTAGTCGAGATTGGTTGGCTACCACAGTTCGTGCTGATTTCAGTGTAACCAGTGGGGGTGCTCATTATCAATACTTGCCCAATCGAGCTTGAACCAGAAGATGCTGAGTACGTTACCTGAACATTACATGACGTGTTTGCAGTAATGTTATTACATGTTTGTGGATTAATTGAGATGTATGTGCTGTTAGTTGAAGTACTTCCAGTGTTACATGCAGAAAGTCCGGCAATAATACCCACTAAAGTTAAGATTTTAAATAATTTCATAAGCTAAGCCCCTTAAATTTTTAGCTACCAATTATAACAGATATAGAAATGATTCTAGTTGTATATATCTGCCATCTTGTGATTAATTTTTGTAATGACTAAAGAGAAATCGCTGATAGTAGATTATGTTTTCCTCATCTGGTATCAGTATTATATGATAGCCTGTGTTGCTTGAGTGATTTTTAACAGGACACCACCATAAGGATAATCTGTGATAAAATCAAATACTATTTTGTGGGTTGAATTTGGTTTTATTTAGATAATAAAATTAGATCAAAATATTATGGATAAAGACAAAAGATTTTCTTGTGGGGCTGTTATATGAAAAATATCATCTGGTTTGAAAATTTACGAATGGACGATGTTGGGCAGGTTGGGGGCAAGAATGCTTCATTGGGTGAAATGATTTCCCAGCTTGATAGCAAGGGCATTCGGGTGCCAGGTGGTTTTGCAACTACTGCTGAAGCTTATAAACACTTTCTCGAAAGCAACAATCTTAAAGCTCGTATAGATGCAGTGTTAGATAAACTTGATGTTGATAATGTGATTGAACTTGCGAAGGCTGGTAAAGAAATTCAAGGCTGGATTATGGATGCTCCGTTTCAACCTGATTTTGAAAAAGATCTTGAAATTGCCTATGAGGAAATGTTAAAACGTTATGGCAATGAGATTTCAGTTGCGGTTCGTTCGTCAGCTACTGCTGAAGATTTGCCAGATGCATCATTTGCCGGGCAGCAGGATTCGTATTTGAATATTCGTGGTCTGGATAATCTGAAATCAGCAGTTAAGCAGGTATTTGCTTCACTATATAACGATAGAGCTATTGCCTACCGTGTCCATAAAGGGTTTGATCATTCATTGATCTATCTGTCAGCAGGCGTGCAGAAAATGGTGCGTTCAGATATCGGTAGTTCGGGAGTATTATTCACTGTTGATACTGAGTCTGGATTTGATCAGGTTGTATTTATTACTTCCAGCTATGGTTTAGGTGAATGTGTAGTTCAAGGGATGGTTAACCCGGATGAGTTCTATGTTTATAAACCAAACCTAGTTAAGAAAAAACAGTCAATTATTCGTAAGAATCTGGGTAGTAAAGCCATGAAAATGGAATTTGCCGATGTTACCGTTCCGGGGAAATCAGTAAAAACTGTTGGTGTTCCAAGCCATGAGCGAAATCAGTTCTCTATCAGTGATGCACATATTGTTGAACTAGGGCAATTTGCCATGATTATTGAAGAGCACTACGGTCGTCCAATGGATGTTGAATGGGGTAGGGATGGTGTTGATGGTAAGATATATATTTTACAGGCGCGTCCAGAAACAGTTAAGTCTCAGGAAAATTTGGCTGGTAAACAAATTCGTTATCATTTAAAAGAGCGTGGTCATGTTCTTGTCACTGGTCGTGCAGTTGGTCAAAAAGCAGCGACTGGAGTTGTTCGCCTAGTTAAAGATCATTCGGAAATGCATAGTGTAAAAGCTGGTGATATCTTGGTAACAGATATGACAGATCCTGATTGGGAGCCAGTAATGAAGCGTGCTGCTGCAATTGTTACTAATCGTGGTGGACGTACCTGTCATGCTGCAATCATTGCTCGTGAACTTGGGATTCCGGCGATTGTTGGCTGTGAAAATGCGACCGAAGTATTACAAGAAGGTCAGGAAATTACGGTTTCTTGCTGTGAAGGCGATACTGGACATATTTATGAAGGTAAGCTGGATATTGATGTGCTTGAACTGGATATCGGGAATATGCCAAAACTTCCAGTTGAGATCATGATGAATGTTGGTAATCCTGAGTTAGCATTTAACTTTTCAATGATTCCTAACGCTGGGGTTGGTTTGGCGCGGCTGGAGTTTATTATTAACCGTCAAATCGGGATTCATCCAAAAGCTTTGCTTGAATTTGATAGTTTGCCTGAGCCATTAAAATCAACTGTTGAAGAAAAAATTTCTGGATATAAGAGTCCGGTAGATTTCTATGTGGACAAATTGGCTGAGGGTATTGCTACTATTGCCAGTGCCTTTTATCCGAAAAAAGTGATCGTTCGTTTATCTGATTTCAAATCAAACGAATATTCTAATTTAATTGGTGGTAAATTATATGAGCCAGTT
>WBZO01005411.1_pt1 | contig 13023 bp, 13 predicted proteins | sample 5204261 | NCBI WGS metagenome assembly WBZO01 (sample SAMN12412400, study PRJNA552823) | activated sludge metagenome | isolation source: activated sludge from anammox sidestream of wastewater treatment plant... | place: USA: North Carolina | collected 2017-09
CACCGGGGTGCTGACGTTCAAGGCCACGATCGCGAACATCAGTCCCACAGCCACCTTGTCCGGCAGCCCTGGCGTCGAGGGAACGCCCGTCGTCGCGCTCTTCACGGCGGCAGTCGACCCCTCGCCGGCCGACATCGCAGCCGGCCTTCGCTTCGCCTACTCGTGCACCAACGGGCCCCTGACCGGGATCACGTGGGCCGCCAGTTCCGTGTCACCCAGCGTGTCGTGCACGTTCCCGGACAACGGGACCTACACGGTGCGGGGCCGGGTGATCGACAGGGACAACGGGTTCACGGAATACACGTCGACCCTGACGGTGGCCAACGTGCCACCGACCGCAGGCGCGATCGTTCTCCGGGACGCGAACGGCAATCCCGTCCAGGGTGGGATCTCCGCTGGGCAGCGCATCGACCTCGACGCGTCCTTCACGGATCCAGGCACGCTGGACACGCATCAGGCCACCATCGAGTGGGGCGACGGCACGGTCGATCCGGGCCAGGTGTCTGGAAGCGGCGGCAGCGGGCGGGTGGGCGGCTGGCACGCGTGGTTCGCTCCGGGACGCTACACCGTCCGCGTCACGGTTGCCGACGATGATGCGGGCACGTCGGCACGCGAGCTGACGCTCGACGTCGCATCGGTCGGCACCGCACTGTGCCAGTCGCTCCAACCGCTGCAGGCGCTGGCGCAGGACCCGACGCTGAGCGCGGAGGTGAGGCGCGGCGTCACCGGCATCGTCTTGCTGCTGCGGGGCAACCGCGATGGCGGGCCGGCCGACGGTGCCTGCGACCAGCTCGACCGCGGCAACTGGGTGGCAGCGGTTGTCCGCCTGAGCCAAGCGGTCGATGCCGTCGAACGGTTGCTGCGGGGATCTGTGGCTCAGGGCTCAATCGCCTTCGGAACGCTGCGGACGAGCGAACTGCAGATGATCCAGGCGGCGAAGGACGTCTATCTGCTGCTCGCCGCCGCGAAGACGACGAAGACGGCGACGGTGGTGCGCGCAGCGGCGCTCGCCCAGCGAGCCGATGCCGCGGTGGCAGCGGGCAAGTACGGCGTTGCCATGGAAATGCTACTCGCGGCAGTCCGCCTCCTGACGGCGGCGCCCTGACAGCACACCGCTTCCCAGGAAGTCGCACGGGTCCGGCTGGGCCTGGGCCGTGCGGCGGTTTTCCGTATTGTGGCTGGGGAGCGCGAAGGGACGCGGAGGGAAGTGGCGAGCCGGTCATCCACCGGCTCGCATGACTGGCAGGGCTAGCTGACCTCTTCGTCCTCTTCAAGCCACGGGATGGGCTGAGGACCAGGGACAATGCCCGCAATATCGGGGTCTTCCTCACCAGGACCGCGCTGCGCGCCGCCCTTGTTCAGCTTGGCGGTCGCTCGCCGCTCATCCTTCTGCTTCCGCTTTTCCTGTCGCGCACGCTCTTTGGCGCGTTTCTCGAGCGTGGGTCGTGTCCGATTTGCCACCGTGCCTCCCTGTATCACCCATAAATGTATCACTGGCCGGAGGGTGACGGCTCGACTGGATTGACCACGAGGGCACGCCTCCTGCACAGCGTCGGGGCATGACGTGGATGCTGTTCGTCGCCATCCTGGCGTCCACCCAACAGGGCGTCAACCGCCCAAAGGCCGATCGCCCTGCGACATGCGGTGATGTGCTCGCCTTCCAGGTGCGGCTCGATCGACGCGGATTCTCACCGGGCGAAATCGATGGCCGGCACGGCCCGAACCTCGAGCGTGCGCTCACGGCGTTTCAGGAGCAGGCCCAGATTCCGGTGACGGGACAGCCGGACTGCGCATCGTGGGCCGAGCTCAGCTCCGACGGTACCAGCGACGTACTCATCGACTATCAGGTGACCGAAGAGGATGAGGCCGGTCCTTTCCTCGAAGGCTCGCTGCCACCGTCACTCCCCGAACAGGCGTCGCTGCCCTCGCTGGCCTACGCTTCGGTTCTCGAAGCCCTCGCTGAGCGGTTCCACGCATCGCCCCGCCTCATCACGCGGCTGAACCCAGGGGTTCGCATCGCCGCGGGCGCCACCATACGCGTCCCGGCAGTCACCCCGTTCGACCCAGCCAGCAAGCCAGGCCTTGACGCAGTGGCCGGCACCACGACCATCCGGGTCTCGCGAAGCGGCAACACGCTCCGGGTGCTCCGGGAGGATGGCACGACCGCCTTCACCGCGCCGGTCTCGAGCGGCAGCGAACACGACCCGCTTCCCCTCGGCACGTGGAAGGTCACCGGCACGTCCTGGATGCCGCCGTTCCACTACAACCCGGAGCTGTTCTGGGACGCAGACGCCACCGACCCGAAAGCGGTGATCAAGCCCGGCCCCAACAACCCGGTTGGTGCGGTCTGGGTCGACATCAACGTGCCGCATTACGGCCTGCACGGCACGCCGACGCCCCGCCTGGTGGGCCACGCCCAGTCGCACGGCTGCGTACGCCTCACCAACTGGGACGCGGCGAGGCTGGCCTCGCTCGTCAAGCCTGGCACGCCGGTGGTGTTCGACCCATGACCTCCCAGCGGACGGTCATCGCACGGGCGGTGGTGGCGCCGGTGCTCGTGGCCGTCGCCATCGCCGTCGCCGCGCGGCTCCAGCCGGGTGATGCCGCGGCTCCGGCGGAACCGGTCATCGGCCCTCACGATCGGCCCACGCCCCCGGCGCTCGCCCCTGCGCCGGCAGCGGCTGGGGCCCCGCCTGTCGACCGCGCCCCCGCCACCCTCGCCGACAGAAATCTCCGTCTTCCGATCGCCGCCGCCGACGTCGGGGCCATGAAGGGTCAGTTCGACCAGCCTCGTGACGGTGGCAGGCGCGGGCACGAAGCGGTCGACATCCTCGCCCCGCGCCACACGGCCGTCCACGCCGTAGACGATGGCACCATCGAGAAGCTGTTCCTCAGCAAGGCGGGCGGCATCACGATCTACCAGTTCGACCCGACCCGTCGCTTCGCGTACTACTACGCGCATCTCGAGCGCTATGCCCCTGGTCTTGGCGAACGCCAGGCGGTGTCGAAGGGGGACATCCTCGGCTACGTCGGCACGTCGGGCAATGCCCCGCCTGACACGCCGCACCTGCACTTCGCCATCTTCGAGCTGACGCCGGAACGGCAGTGGTGGACGGGGACGCCGATCGATCCGTGGCTGGCGTTCAGGAACGAGGGCTGACGAGCACGCGTCGCACCGGCGACAAGGAGAGACACCTGCTGGAAACGAAAGCGCCGGACGATCCGTGGTGGACCGTCCGGCGCAGGTCGTGCGTGCCCGGTGCCTGCCGGGCGGAAGCGGGCTAGCGGGTGGGTGCCGGCAGCGCGAAGGCGGTCGCGGTGAGAGCCGACGGTACGAACACCCACTGGCGCCCATCGATCATGTAGGTCGTGGGGGGGCCGAAGATGTTGCCGCCGGTTTCGTAGCTGTAGAGCACCTTGCCGGTCGCCGAGTCGACGGCCATGAAGGTGCCATCGTGATCGGCGCTGAACACGACGCCGCTCGCCGTGGCGAGCACGCCCGCCCAGCCCGGCCCGTCGTACTTCACCTCCCACTTGCGCTGCCCGGTCAGCGGGTCGACGGCGCGGAGCGCGCCCGTGCGCGGGCCCACCGGGGCCACGGTGCCGCCCATCGTGCGGTCGCCCACCCTGGCATCCGGCGTGTCCTTCTTGATGAACTTCGCGCAGGTCTCACGCACCGTCAGGAAGAACAGGTTGCGCTGCTTGTCGTAGGACGGCGGCATGAAGTTCGTGTTGCCGTACCAGTCGGGGCAGGTGTCGGTGCCCGCCTCGGTCGGCGTGTGGCCAGGAATCTCGATCGGACGCCCTTCCGGCGTGAAGCCCGACGCCCAGTTCTGGTTCGCGTACGCCCAGGCGTTGATGAACTTGCCGTTGGTGCGGTCCAGGACGTAGAGGAACCCGTTGCGGTTCGCCTGCATCAGCACCTTGCGCGGCTGCCCGTTGATCGTCAGGTCCGCGAGCACCGGCGTCTGGTTCGCATCCCAGTCGTGCGTGTCGTGCGGCGTGTACTGGAAGTGCCACTTCAGCTTGCCGGTGTCGGGGTCGAGCGCCACCACCGACGCCGCGTAGAGGTTGTCGCCGGGGCGGTTGTCGCCGTCCCAGTCGGGGTTCGGGTTACCCGTGCCCCAGTAGATCGTGTTCAGCTCGGCGTCGTAGGTGCCGGTCACCCAGGTCGGCGACCCGCCGCGCTCGAGCACGTCGACCGGCCAGGTTTCGCTGCCCGGCTCGCCCGGCGCCGGAATGGTCCAGAACCGCCACAGGCGCTTGCCGGTTTCCGGCTCGTAGGCGTCCAGGAAGCCGCGGTTGGCGTACTCGCCGCCGGCCATCCCCACGATGAGCTTGCCCTTCACGACGAGCGGGGCCACGGTGCTGGCGTAGCCGAGCTTGAAGTCGGCAAGTTCGACGTCCCACAGCACCTTGCCGTCCTTCGGGTCCAGCGCCAGCAGGTGCGCGTCGAGCGTCGTCATGTAGAGCTTGTTGCCGTAGATGGCCAGGCCGCGGTTCACGGGACCGCAGCAGACCTTCAGGCCCGCCGGCAGCAGGCGCTGGTAGTGCCAGATCTGCTTCCCGGTCTTCCCGTCGATCGCCCAGGCGTGGTTCTGGGGTCCACTGACGTAGAGGATGCCGTTCAGAACGACCGGTGTCGCCTCGAACTGGCCGGTGACACCGGCCTGGAACGTCCACTGCGGAGCCAGCTGGCCGGCGTTGGCCGGCGTGATCTGCGTGAGCGGGCTCAGACGCTGCCCGTCATAGGTGCCGGACACCACGAGCCAGCGTGTCGGATCCGACAGTCCCTTCGCGAGATCCGCGTCGGTGATGTTCTGGGCGGACAACGGCGCCGCCACCCCCGCCATCGTCAGGACCGCCGCAGCGATCCGACGCAAGCCGTGCACTCTCATTCATGCCTCCGCAGGTGAAATCCGGCCAATTATGCCTAAGGCCGGTCCGCCGCGAAAGCCTCGATATGTCGCAGAGCGCATAAGTTCCCCGGGGGCTGGCGGGACCGGGGCGGGCGGTCTACTATCAAGTGCAACCCCGAGATGCCCGATTCACGACTTCGCTCCCCCCTCGGCGCAGGACTCTGCGTCGCCGTCTCCGTGCTGGCCGCCGCGTGCGGATCCGACTCGCCGGCCGGGCCAAGCAGCGGGTCGCTGCGGGTGTCGTCCGTGTCACCGGCGAGCGGAAGCACCACCGGCGGCAGCAGCATCACCATCGCCGGCACCGGTTTCGCCAGCGACGCGGTGGTCACGATCGGCGGCGTGGCGGCCACCGGCGTGGTGGTGTCGGGCAGCACGTCGATCACGGCGGTCACCGCCCCGCGCACGACGTCCGGGGCGGGAGACGTCACGGTCACGTCGGGCGGGAAGACCTCGACACTCACCAACGGCTTCACCTTCGTCGCCCCCACCGGGGCCAACCGGGCGCCGGTCATCACCGGGTTCCGCTCGGTGGGGTCGCGCGCCAACCAGCCGTCGGCGTTCGCAGACCTCGACGAGACCGTGCAGGTGATCGCCACGGTGACCGACAACGAGACCAGCAACGCCGCGCTGACCTATGCCTGGACCGGACCGGGCTCGCTCACGTCCTCCGGCACCACCCTCACGTGGAAGCTGCCCACATCCCTCACCGGAGGCACCCCGGCAACGGCCACCATCGGCCTGACCGTCACCGAGACGTTCACCGAGGGCGGCGTGAGCCACCGGCAGGAGTCGAGCGGGACGTTCCCCGTCCGGGTTCACGACTCGCAGAAGGAAGTGACCGACGCCGGGCAGGACTTCCTGCTCCGCTTCTCGGACTCGAGCTACAGCACCACGCAGGTGCTGCACCAGTTCTCGACGACGTGCGACAGCGGCCGGGGACGTTCGGCGGAGGAGGGCGACGTCGACCGGAACCGCCGCGACTACACCCAGATCGCGGCAGCCGCGCGCATCACCGCCCGCCCGCCGGTCACCTTCAACTTCCGCGGGAGCTGCGTACTGCCCGATGGGCGGGTCCAGCGGAACGTGGATGCCTGCATGACCTACACCGCGCACTGGGAGGTCACGCGCAAGTCGGATGGACGTCGCGAGATCACGGACGGCGTGGACTACGTCAGTGCGGTGCTCGAGAACGATCGGTGGCTGCTGTGCCACAGCGACTTCATCGGCACGAGCCGGGTGGGGCTGACGGGCGAACTCCGGATGGTGAGCTGGTAGGCGGCGCCTAGGCGGGAATGCGCTCGCGTTCGACCCGCACGAGCCCGCGCTCGCCAAGCAGGTCGATGAAGGTCTCGACGAGGTCGGCACGCCGCCAGTGGCGTCGCACCTCGTCACGCAGCACGGCGCACGCATCGTCCACCGAGAGCGCCGGCTTGTAGGGTCTCGACGTCGTGAGCGCGTCGAAGACATCCACCACGCCCATGATCTGGGCGAGCAGCGGAATTTCGTCCCCCTTCAAGCCGTCCGGATAGCCGGTGCCATCGAGGTGCTCGTGGTGGTGCCGCACGATGGGACGGACCGGCTTGAGCATGCGGAGTTCGGCACAGAGATGGTCGCCGATGAGCGTGTGCCGCTTCATGAAGTCGTACTCGTCCGGCGTGAGCTGGCCGTCCTTGAGCAGGATGCGATCGGGGATGCCCACCTTGCCGATGTCGTGCAGGTATCCGCCGATGCGAAGCGCATCGAGGTCGTCGGCTGCCAGCCCGAGCCGTTCCCCCAGCGCCACGGCGTACTGCGCGAGCCGCTGGCAGTGGCCTTCGGTGGCCCGGTCGCGGGCCTCGATGGTCATCGCCAGGCTGAGGATGACCGACTCGGCCGAATCGAGCGCGTCGGTGTAGCGCTTGATCCGGAGGAGCGACGCCACGCGGGCACGCATCTCCGGCACGATGAACGGCTTCGACATGAAGTCGTCTGCGCCCACCTCGAGGCCGCGGATGCGGCTGTCGGTGTCGGTGAGGCCCGTGACCAGTACCACTGGAATCAGGCGGGTTGCCGGATCGGCCTTGAGCCTGCGGCACACCTCATAGCCGTCCACCTTCGGCATGAGGATGTCCAGGAGGACGAGATCGGGGCGGTCTTCGAGACGATGTCCAGCGCCTGCTGGCCGTTCTCGGCGCAGGTCACCCGGTAGCCCTCGCGAACGAGGAGCGCCTCGAGCACGCGGGTATTGGCCGGCAGGTCGTCCACCACCAGCACGTGGGCGACGCCATCGTCGGGTCTGGGCTCGGGTGCCGGGAACCGGCCGGCCCTCTCTGGAGCATTCACCGGTACCGTTATCGGTCGAATGGGCCGAAGGATTGAGGTACGCGCACCAGCGTGCAGGTGCGTGAAACACGGCGCTCCTGAGGTAGGATGTCACGCCCGGCTGGACGGGGAGTGCCATGCCGACCGGCAATCTATCAGGGGTAACCGGATGACGATGACGAGTGCGGCAACCAGCCCGTTGCGACGGGTGGCAGCGTCTTTCGCGGGTGCGGCCGCCGTGGCGGTCCTCCTCGGAACATGGTCGGGGGGCAGCCTGAGCGCCCAGGGGTCGTCCATGCCCGGCAAGGAGCCGGACCTGAGCGGCATCTGGGACGGCACGCCGCGCGCCAGGCCCGTGAACAGCGAGACGGTGCCGTGGAACAAGGAGAACTTCCCCGAACTGACGGAGCGCGGGCTCGCCTACCAGAAGGTCTTCGACGAAGCGCTCTCGCCGAAGTACGACTGCCAGCCGGCCTCGTCGCCCGCCATCCAGTACGACCCGTACTCGATGGAGGTGATCCAATGGCCCGACCGCGTCATCTTCCGCTACGAGAAGGACGACCAGATGCGGACGGTGTGGCTCGACGGCCGCAAGCCGAACAACCAGGACTGGAGCCTCCAGGGCTTCTCGGTTGGCCGCTACGAAGGCAACGCGCTCATCGTCGATACCGACCACTTCGTGTTCGACATCACCGGCTTCGACGACTACAACGGCATCCCGTCGTCGACGCTGAAGAAGGTGCACGAGCGCTACTGGCGTGAAGGGACTGACCTGAAGGTCACCGTCACCGTCGAGGACCCGATGTTCCTCAAGAAGCCGACCGGCTACACGACACGGTGGGTGCCGGCCCGCCAGGGCTACAAGCTGTCGGCGTGGGACTGCGATCCGGAAACCTCACGTGCGCCCGTGCGGATGATGCCGCAGAAGTACCGGTAAGACGACCGCCCGATCCGAGGAGGCAGACATGAACGTTCGACGTTGGACCCTTTCCGCACTGGGCGCGACGCTGGTGGCCACGATCGCGGCCGCCGTGCCGGCGGTTGCCCACCACTCGAGCGCCCCGTTCTACGACGCGACCAAGCGCGTCGAGGCGCAGGGACCGGTGACCAAGCTGCTGCTGCGCAATCCCCACTCGTTCCTGTACTTCGAGTCGGAGGTGAACGGCAAGAAGGTGGAGTGGCAAGTTGAACTCGGCCCGGCGGCGTCGCTGACCCGCACCGGCTGGACCACCGACACGCTGAAGCCCGGCACCATCATCAAGGTGGCCGGCCAGCCGTCGCGCGCCGAAGGCTCCTACGGCATGTGCTGTGCGAAGGTCACCAGGCCAGACGGCAGCCCGATCCAGCCTGGCGGCCGCGTGATGGAAGAGCAGCAGCCGCCCCGGTAACCAGCACCGCCTGGCCTTTGTGACCGACCTCACGACCTGGCTCGAGGGGACCGCGCTCGCCACCTGGGTACGCGAGTCCCCCTCGCTCTGGGCCTACCCGACCGTCCTCACGCTCCACACCGTCGGCCTCGGCATGGTCGTCGGTGCCGCCGCGGTGGTGGACTTCCGCCTGCTCGGCTACGGCCGTCGGCTTCGCGTCGGCGCGCTGGCGCCCCTCTTTCCCCTCATGGCGTGGGGCTTCGTCCTCAACGCCGGCACCGGCGTCATGCTCTACATCGCCGATGCCACCACCAAGACCGGCCAGTGGATCTTCTACGTGAAGCTCGCGCTGATCTTCGTGGCGCTGTGGTGCACCTTCGCCACGCGCCGGATCGTGCACGCCAACCAGGCCGACACCGGACAGGACCGGGTCCCCGATCACGCGACGCGGCTCGCGCTGGCGTCGCTGCTGCTCTGGGCCGGCGCCATTACCGCCGGGCGCTTCATGGCGTACCTGGTGTGATGAGGGCAGGGTGATGGACACCTTCGTCACGTGGCTGCAGGCCACCAGCCTCTCCCAGGCCATCGTCTTCAACACCTGGGTCTGGCCGATTGCCGAAACCCTGCACTTCATCGGCCTGGCGCTCGTGCTGGGCATCGTCGGCTTCTTCGACCTCCGGCTGATGGGCTTCTACCGGCGCATCTCGCTCGTTGCCGCGCACGACCTGGTGCCGGTGGCACTCGTCGGCTTCGCGCTGAACCTCATCACCGGCATCGTCTTCCTGATCGGTCACCCCGAGCAGTACGTGCACAACGTGGCGTGGTGGTGGAAGGTGGGCTGCCTCGCCGTGGCGGGAGCGAACGCCGCGGCGTTCGAACTCAGCGTCGGCCAGCGCACGATGGCGCTGGGCGACGGCGCCGACACGCCAGGGGCGGTCAAGGCGATCGGGTTCATCTCGGTGGTCGCCTGGCTCGGCGTGCTCTACTTCGGTCGCATGCTGCCGTTCATCGGCAACGCCTACTGACCTGCCGCGCCGATCGGCCCACGCCCGCTATGGCAGCGGCTCCAGCCGCAGCAGCGCGCCATCCTCGTCATCGGTCAGCAGGTAGATCAGGCCGTCCGGGCCCTGCCGCACCTCCCGGATGCGCTGCCGCAGCTCGGTCAGCATCGACTCACGGCGGATCTCCTCCATCTTGGCGTTGAAGACGATGCGCTGGAGGTGGCCGGTGCCTTCGATCTCGCCCACGCGCATCGCACCCACGAACACGTTGCCCTTCCAGGACGGGAAGCGGTCGCCGGTGTAGACGGCCATGCCGGATGCGGCGATCGACGGAATCCAGGTGACGATCGGCGCCTCGATCCCCTCGCGCGTGGGATGGTCGGACACGCGCGGGCCCGGGTAATCGCGCCCGAAGCTGACCAGCGGCCAGCCGTAGTTGCGCCCCGCCCTGATCACGTTGATCTCGTCGCCGCCGTTCGGACCGTTCTCGCTGTTCCAGATCTCGCCAGTCTGCGGATGCGCGATGAGCGCCAGCGTGTTTCGGTGGCCGAGGGAGAAGATTTCGGGGCGATAGCCGGCGCGTCCCGTGAAGGGATTGTCCGCGGGCACCGTGCCGTCATCCCTCACGCGGAGGATTTTGCCGCGCAGGCTCGCCGGGTCCTGCGCCATCGTGCCGATGTTCCCGCCGGTGGCCATGTAGAGCAACCCGTCGGGCCCGAAGGCGATCCGCGCGTTCACGGCAGACGACCCGACGGGGCCCGGGTCGGTGACGATCAGGTCCTGCACGCCTGTGAGCCCACCGTTTCCGAGCCGGCCGCGAGCGAGAGCCGGTGTGCCGCGCTGGCTGTCGACCGGCTTGATATAGGTGAGGTAGACGAGGCTGTTCTCGCTGACGCGCGGGTGCAGCGCCACGTCCTCGAGGCCGCCGAGTCCCGCAGCCCGCACCTGCGGCACGCCGGCAATCGGGGTGGGCTCGAGCCTGCCGTCCCTGATCAGCCGCAGCCGCCCCGGCCGTTCGGTGACGAGCATGCCGCCGTCCGGCAGGAACGCGATGGCCCAGGGGTGCGACAGTCCGCGTGCGACGACCGTGAGCCGGACACGAGGCTGCTCGGCGGTTTCGAAGTCGTACGGACCGGCCCCGAGCGGCGGAACCTTGAGCCTGGGTCGCGGCGACTCCTGCGCCGCGAGCGTTGTCAGCGCGAGGACGGCGCCGATGGCGACGGCGAGAGCGGTTCGAACGGGCACGGGCACCTCCGCGATTCGACGATGAGGCAGTATACGTGCCGAATGCATACGTCACCGCGTGACGTACGGGTTCAGGGTTGTCCGCCGGCTGGCGGCAGTTCGGGTGGCGGGGTGCGGTACCAGTAGTTACGATGGCAGCTCTCGCAGGCGCCGTCGAGCGTCTCGCCCGCATTGAGCAGCGCGTCTACGTCCTTCGCGTCGATGGCCTTCAGCGCCTCGACCGCTGCATCGTGCAGCCGGTGCGCGCGGGTGGCCCAGGCACCGGCATCCTTCAGGATGAGGACTTCGATCTCCTCGGGATTGAGGTCCACGCGCGGATCCTCGGCCTTCTGACCCGCCTGCGCGACATGGCGGCCGGGGATGAGGAGCAGGTTGCTCGCCTCGACGAGGGTGACGGCGTGTCCGCGGAGCACCTTCCAGTCGTCGTCGGTCCTGGGCTGCTTGTGCTCGGTGCCCTCGAGCGTGGCCACCACTTCGACCGCATCCCAGAGCGCGTCGGCGCTGGGGTCGATCACACCGTTCATGATCTCGCGGGTCGTGGAGGAGGGCCGGAACGGTGTGGATTCGGGAGCGGCGCAGGCCGAGAGTGCGAGGCAGGCGAGCAGGGCGGCTGGCGCGCGCATCAGGTGGCGGAGTGTAGCATGCGCGGCTGGTGCCGGGTTTGGCGTTACAATCGCGCTCGCCCCGCGGAGAGTCCGCGCCGGCCACACGAGGAGCCGAGATGAAACTGCGTCCCCGCACCGTTGCCCGGCTGATGCTGCCGGTGTCGATGGCGACACTCCTGTTCACGCTGACCTGGTCGGACGGCGATGCCGCGCAGGCCCCGCCGCAGCCGCCCATTCCCCCGGGCGTGGTCATGTGTCCCGGCGAGGCGATGCCGGTACAGGCCACGGGACAGTACTCGCCGAACACGGTGAGCGACATCACGATCAACGGCAGGCCCGCCCCTGGCGCCATCTGGCAGGCCGGCCACCGCTCGTACTGGCACTGCCACGCCGGCGGCCAGATCATGATGCTGGACGAGGGCGTGGGTCGCGTGCAGAAGCGTGGCGAGAAGATCCGCACGCTGCGACGGGGCGACACGGAGTACGCAGCGCCCGGCGTCGAGCACTGGCACGGCGCCGCCCCGGACTCGTCAGCGCAGTACTTCCAGACCTCCATCGGCAACACGACGACGCTGTGGATGGAAGAGGTGGGGAACGCCGACTACATGGGCAACGACATCGGCCTCGCGTCGCGCGAGGAGTTCATCCGGACCAAGGTGCGGAAGAAGGCCGACGTCGCCGTGCCCCCTGGCACGCCCGCGGCCGCCCCGCGCCAGTAGTCGCTCCCTCGATGACCGCTGCACGACAGGCGCTCGCCTGTTTCGCCCTGCTCCTGATCCGTCAGGCGGCAGTGGCGGGGCAGGAGGTGCCGCCGGCCGGCGCAGCGGTCCCGTTCCATCCCGCCTCACCGACCTCGCTTCTCGCCTTCTCGCTCATCGTCATTACCGTGGTCGCAGCGTTCGCGTGGGGCACTTTCGTGGCCACGCGGCGTGAGTCGGGCGACCGCGCGGCGCAGCGCGCCACTGTCCGGTTCCTCGTCGCCCTCGGCGTCTGGCTCGGCCTGTTCTCGGGTTTCGTGGGCACGGGACTCGTCGAGACACGGCCGCTGCCGTTCGTCCCGATCACACTCGTGGCCGTGAACGGCGTCGCGCTCGCCTACGCGGTCTCGTCCCATGGCGCGAGGCTCGCCCGGCACCTGCCGCTCGCCGCGCTCGTGGGCTTCCAGGCATTCCGGCTTCCGCTCGAACTGGTGCTGCACGCATGGGCTGCACAGGGCACGATTCCGGTGTCGATGACCTGGAGCGGCTCGAACCTCGACATCGTGACCGGCATTGCGGCCGTCGTGCTGGCGCCGTTCGCGAACCGGACCGCTGTGGCGTGGGTGGCGAACGTGATTGGGCTGGTGCTACTGGCGAACGTGGCTCGTGTGGCGATGCTCTCGTCGCCCGTGCCGTTCGGCTGGCCGGTCGAGCCGAAGCTGCTGCTGGTGGCGCACCTGCCGTACGCCTACATCGCCCCAGTGTGCGTCGCAGGCGCGCTCGCCGGGCACGTCATCCTCACGCGCAGACTCCTCGGGGCACGCTGAGCAGGACCGGCCGGGCCAGGTTGGCCGGGCCGCGTGTGGTGTTCCCGTTGCAACCGGGAT
>WBZO01005412.1_pt1 | contig 13021 bp, 13 predicted proteins | sample 5204261 | NCBI WGS metagenome assembly WBZO01 (sample SAMN12412400, study PRJNA552823) | activated sludge metagenome | isolation source: activated sludge from anammox sidestream of wastewater treatment plant... | place: USA: North Carolina | collected 2017-09
ATGGCATAGACGATTTGCTCTTCCGAGAATCGTGACCGCTTCATCGATCCACTCCTTTCGTCGAGGACCGCCGAAGCCGCCATTCTACTCTCGTTTTAGATTGCCGTCGTTTTTGGGGGAGACGTCACGAGCAGATAGGGAAGTATATCTATGAGAACATATCGGCGAGTGAAAACAGTAAGGGCCAGTTTCTTCCTCAGATAAGGGTTTATGCTTCAAAACCGAAGCTGCATCTCCGGCGGACTTTCAAGCTTGATCCCGTCGCTGAGTTTTTCCTTTACGATCTTGTCTATAGGAATCGATCAGCGTTTCGCGTAACCAGGTCTTCAGCCAAAGGGAGTTATGGCTATGCGTTCAAGAAGGGAACCGTTACGTCACCATCAGGCAGTTATCGCGCCTTCAAAATAGCAATCCATAAGGCCAGCCAGAAATACGAATATTGCCTAAAGTTTGACATTTCTGCGTACTTCAATTCTCTCTACCACCACGATCTCGTTAAATGGTTTAGAGATATAGCTAGTCACGAAGAGGACGTTCTCCTATTTGGAAAGTATCTGAGGGAAATTAATTCAGGTCGTTCGATGGACTGCCTTCCGCAAGGGATTATTCCAGCTAAGATTATCGGCAGTCACTTTCTGAAGTTTGTAGATAATTCGAATAGGTTGCTCTGTGATCGACTCCTTCGTTTTATGGACGACTTTTATCTATTTTCGAGAAGCAGGAACAATCTTGTCTCGGACTTTCTGTTTGTACAGAAGATGTTGGGCGAGCGAGGCCTATCGGTTAATCCCGCCAAAACCCATTTGGGTCGAGTAGAGCACCAAGACATTGAAGGCAAGGTCGACGAGATCAAACTGAAACTATTGAAGCGGAGACGGCACATCATTATGGCGTCCGGAGAAGAAGATCCGGAACAGGAAGAAGAAGAGGATACTCTTGGTAAAGAGGAGGAGGAGTATTTATTTAGCCTATTAAAAAGCAGTGAGATTGAGGAGGAGGATGCGGAGCTCGTACTCGCAGTCATGCGAGATCATGGTGAAGATGTTCTGCAATACATTCCGGAGTTTCTTCGGAAATTTCCTAATCTGAGCAAGAACATTTACCACTTTTCGTCTTCGGTTCAAGACAAAGAGGGGCTTGCCACTCACATAAAAGATCACCTCAAAGGGAAGGCCCCCATTACCGAATACCAGCTCTTCTGGCTCGCAAAGATTGCTGAAACAGAGCTCACAGGTACGTCTAAATATGGCGAGATTCTGCTGCTTTTGTATGAGCACCCGCGTGCTTCCAAGATATCTAAGGCAAAGGTTCTCGAGATTAACGAAAAAGGATTCGGTCTGGATGATTTGCGTGAGGAGAACTTGAGAACGGGAAGTTCTGATTGGTTATCGTGGGCTTCGGCGGTTGGAGCCCGGGTTGAAAAGAAAGCAAATCGCAATCATCTCCTCTCTTATTTTTCAAACGGGAGTCCGATGAATAAGTTAATTTCTGACTGTGTGAAAAAGTTATAGCGCCCTCGTTATAAACGTTTGATTTGCCGTACCAGGCCCCCGGCGGCCACGGCAATTCCCCCACTTGTGGCCACTCCAAATACCCCCTCCGATAACCAGGTATAGACATCTCTGAGTGGGATGTCCAATGGCGGGACGTTAGGCTCCTTACCACACATCAGGAGGGAGGAAGGAGTGAACGTCTTGAAGCCTCATCTGCGGATCACGATTGAGACGCTGCTGACGAGCGGCACCAGCCAGCACGAGATTGCCCGGCGCACAGGCGATCGCAAGACCATCCGCCGGTATGCGGCGTTGGCAAATTCCCCCGGGGTGGCCACCGGCTTAGATGGCGCCCAGCCCCCCTGCGTCTTGCGGCCACGTCGGCGTGTGCACCCCACCGGGCGCGGATTGAGACGCAGGCGGGGCTGGGGCGCAATGCGGTCAGCATCTATCAACACCTGCTCAAATTTGACGGCAACAGCTGGATGTTGAAGGAGGCCGCCGCGCGCGTTGCCAAGCGCAGCTCAACTCAGTAAACTGCGCGCGTCCCGCCGGGATAGGTGGAGGAACTTGTCCCGGCCACAGATGGGGGGAAGTTGAGGTGGCCGCCGGGGGTTGTGGCCTTCTGCTTTGCGGTAGCAAGCCTTGGCACCTAACATTTCATTTAAGCCGATGCCGCCGCGGCACGACTTAATTCAGACGTTGTGCGCCATGAAGGTCACATGTGCAAAGCACGATGCTGCGATCAGGCAACTCGACGTAGCCATCGGCTTACTCTTTACGGACGGCGACCCTCTGGCTATTCGGACACTTGCTGGAGCGGCTTACGGTATTCTGACCGACCTTGCAGAAGGCCAGAAGCATGGCTCTTCCTGGCGAACAAAGCTTATTGAAGATTCCGGCCTGAGCGAGAAGGAGGCTTTGCGACTCCTAAATGCAGCCCAGAATTACCTGAAACACGCAGACCGAGATGCGGGCTCCACGCTTTCATTCGACGAAGAAGAAAATGACCATTTGATATTTGTGGCCTCCATAGAGTGCGGAGGTATTGGCCACCGACTTTCCTTTTCCATGCAGGCGTTCCAAGTCTGGTACCTCGCGCTGTATCCGGATAAGATCGGTCACGACACCCAGCCCGTCCAGACGTCGAAGAAGATATTCCCTGAGCTTTCGAGTAAAACGCGACCTCAGCAACTGGCTCTTGGGCACGAATTTCTCGAGAGAGTCTTGGAATGCAAAGGACTGCTATGAGAACTCCCATTGCGCCCAACCCTGCGCTCCACCGGACCTGCGCAAAAGCCGCGCAGGCCGGTTAGCTGAACATTGGGTAGGCAAATGAAACATAGACACGACCATGTCAAGCAGCCGGTATCTGCAGTCGCGAATTCGGTTCCTCGACTCATGACTGATCCACCGAGTTTTGCAGGCTAGCGATGCCGCAATCACCTGCACTCGCCGGCGGCGAGGGTTTCACCTTCGAGGGCGACGCAGCTGCGTTCTATCTCACCGCGCTGCTCGCCGAGGCATATGCACCCGGCATCGATGATCGAACCGTTGTCCGTGTGTCGGTTCAGCAGCGCGACTTCGGCGAACCGCTCGATGATGTAATCGTCGACTTTGAAGACGCTGCAAAGAACCCCGCTCGCCTTAGCCTCCAGGTGAAGCGTTCGCTCACGATCAGCAAGGCGGAAACGAACACCGACTTTCGCGACATCATCCGCGACAGTTGGGCCACCCTCAAAAAGCCTGACTTCCGCATCAACGCCGACCGCTACGGGGCAGCAGTTGGCACGGTCACCCCTGCCAAAGAACGAGCGCTCAAGACCCTTTGCGATTGGGCCCGTGAAAGTCTGACCGCTGACCATCTTGACGCTCGCTTTGCGAAGGGTGGCAGCGCCAGTGCGGAACTCAAAACAGTCAAGAACGACGTCGTTGCCTTACTGAAGGACGCGAAGGGGACACCGTGCACGAGTGAAGAGGTGCATCAGTTCCTTGCGCACTTCGTGCTCATCCAATTCGACTTCCTTCGCGAAGGCGCCACTGATCCCCCTGATGCCATTAATCGCATCCGAGATTGCCTCGCACCTGATGAGGCAGCCAAGGCACCCCTCGTCTGGTCGCGTGCCGTTCAGCTAGCCCGCGCATCAACCGGCAAATCAGGCCAGTTTGATCGCGCGCGGCTTGTGCGCTCGATCTCACCTGTCGCACGCCTTCGCGGCGCGACCTCCTTTCGCCTCGACCTCGACAAGTTGACGGAGCTAGCAAAAAGCTATGTGAATCTCATTCCGGACGATGTTGGCGGAACGAGGCTCGACCGAACCTCCCTCCTTGAGAATCTAGACGCCAAGCTAACCACGGCCCGTGTTGTCCAGGTCCGCGGACTGCCGGGAAGTGGCAAATCAGTCGTGGTGCGGCGAGCGGTACAGCGCGCGCTAGAACGCGGGCCGGTTCTCTTCCTGAAAGCCGAACAGCTCGAGGGCACCAGTTGGATCAGCTACGCGACATCGCAGGGTCTCTCGGGTGCTCCCCTGGAGCAACTTCTCGTGGAAGTCGGGGCCGCCGGCACTCCCATTCTCTTCATCGATGCGATCGATCGCATCGAGAAAGAGCACCAGCCCGCCATCCTCGACGTGATCCGCACCATCGTGGAGTCGCCGCTGCTCGATAACTGGCGCGTCGTCGTCTCCCTTCGCGACACCGGCATTGAAGTGCTTCGCAATTGGTTGGGCGAATTCCTTGATGTCCTGAAGGTCGAAACGCTTAGCGTTGGTCAGCTGAGCGACGAAGAGGCCGAGACGCTCGCGAAAGCCAAACCACACCTAAGGCCGCTTCTGTTTGGATCAGCCCAAGTGCAAGAGATCGTCCGACGACCTTTTTTTGCGAAGGTGCTGAACCAGAGTTACGTGGCTGACCCCAGCGTCCCGACATTCGCTCCCCAATCTGAAGTCGATTTGATCGGGAATTGGTGGCAGCGGGGCGGGTACAACGAGACCGGCCAAAGCGCAATTGAACGCCAGCGCGCACTGCTCGACTTGGCTCGTATTCGTGCCCGCCAGCTTAGCCAGCCGATTCGCCTTAGCGAGCTCACCTCGGTGGCACACATCGATGACCTAAGATCAGACGGCATACTCCAGAATGCTCGCGAAGGGATTTCTGTCCGCTTCGCTCACGATATCTTCTTCGAATGGGCCTTCTTCTATGTCCTGGCCGATCGTGGGCCGCAATGGATGGAAGAGATCAAGGCCTGCGGGGAGCCGCCGGCGGTCGCACGCGTCGTCGAACTCGCTTCCCAATGGGAATACACGCAGGGGAAAGACTGGCGGACGTACCTCGCCCAAACCGAGGGTTCTGACCTTAGATCACAATGGCTGCGAGCGTGGCTGGTCGCTCCCCTCGGAACTGCGAGATTCAAAGCTGATGAGAACCAGTTCGCAACGGCCGTCTTTGCCGACGACTTCCGGCTTTTCAGAAAGGCGCTCGTCTGGTTTCAGGCTGAGAAGACCTCCCCGAATGCCAACATCCTCGCTGGTGCGCTCCCACAGGAGCAACGGCAACGGTTCGCTGATCTTCTCGGTTGGCCTTCCGACTTCGCCGCGTGGCGTCGCCTCATCGACTTTATCCTCCGGCGCATTTCAGACATTCCGCAGAGGCTCTATCCGGAGATCGTGGCTATCTTCGAGGTCTGGCAGAACGCTCTAGCCGACCTTCACAACCCGACGTCTCGCGCTCTTCTCCAACAATGCGCCACGTGGCTCGCCGCCATTGACGGGATGAGTACTGCTGATGGGCCTGACGAGAACTCTGCGTACCGGGAGAAAGTGCCCGACTTGGGCGCCTTCCGGAAATCCCTGGGCGCGCTCCTATTAAGATCGTCGAGAGCCGAGCCGACCTTTGCGGCCGACTATTTGCAGCGGGTCGCCAACTCAGAGCACATCCGCGACGATACATTTCATGACATCATCGCCTACTCACCCTTCCTCGCCCAATCACTGGCCCAGTCGGTGGTCGAGCTTTCACTGGCGTTTCTGCAAGAGGAGCTTCCTGACGAGCAAGTCGCCCGCGAAAAGCAGGAACTTCATGATGCGGCTGAATGGCGCAAAAGAATCTTGGCCAAGCCCCAAGCCGAGCGCACGCCTCAAGAACAAAGGTCACTTTCGTTCGAGCCTTTTCTGCGAACCATCGGCGATTTCGATTATCACGACTGGGAGAGATTGTCGATCCACGACGACCACCGAAGCTTCTGGCCTCCGTCGCCGCTTCGAGAGCCCTTTCACTCGCTTTTCCAATCCTCGCCCGATGAGGCACTCAGACTCCTTCGGGAGCTCTGCAATCACGCGATAACCGCGTGGCGACAGCTGCATCGTCACTCACACGACCGTGGGGGCATTCCTCTACCGCTCGAACTGACATTTCCCTGGGGCACCCAAAGGTTCTGGGGCACCGACCGCGAGTATCTTTGGTGTCGGTCGACGTGGGCGCCCAAAGCCATCGGCTGCGGGTTTATGGCGCTGGAAGAGTGGTGTTTCACCGAGCTCGCGCGCGGCCGGCCGGTTGACGAGCTGATCCAGAAAATCGTCGAGGGGAACGAGTGTATCGCTACCCTGGGCACTGCAACGATGCTCGCGGTCCACACCGAGACGGTGTCCGAAGCGACATTGCCGCTCGTCACCTCACAGCGTCTGTTGGCGGCAGACCATAACCGATGGGCGCAAGACCTCTCGCCGACTGCTAGCCTAATCGGCTTTACGTCTCGCACCGACAAGCCTCACATTGAGGCGATCCAAGCAGCAAATGCCCGGTCGATTCGCAAGACACAGCTTAGTTGGATGGTGCCAAGGTTCGTCTTTGCGACGGGGCCAATCCGCGAACGAGCCCGTGAAGCGATCCTTAATTTCAAGAACGATCTGCCCTATCAGTACGAAGAGCATCGCAACAATCCGAGGGCACGGGAGCACCTCACAGCACAGGCCCTCGAATATGCGGAGCTGGCGGACCCGAAAAACTATCAGGCCTACCGCACCAAAGAGGATTCAGACCAGATTGCGATTGTCCACGTGAGCCCTTCTGCCGCTAAGCCTGAAAACGTCGCTAGGGCCGAAGACGCATCTAGGTATCTGAGGCAATCGAGTCTTTGGACATGGGCGGCCAAGTCATTTGAAGAAAGGGCGATCCAAAGTACGTACACGATTGAGGATGCCATCGTACTAGCTAGAGAAGCGGACTCCGGAAACTTGTTCGTGCATTCTAACGGCGACAGTGAGGCAGAAGGCTTGCCTATGTGTCGAGGCGCGGTCGCCGCTACCGCTGCCATCGTGCTGAATTTCCGAGAAGGGCGCGATCAAAAAGATCTTGAGTGGGCTCGTGAAGTCCTAGGACGCGCGATCCGTCTGCCAGAAGAGCCCGATCTGATGTGGTCGCCTAGCTCCGTCATCCCGTGGCACCAGGCAATCTATGTGGCGCGCGGCCTCGCAGCGGATCTCCGTGAAGGTACAGCGGCGCACGGCGCGGCACGCGACCTCCTAGGGCTGATTGCGCACCCGCTTGAAGTCGTTTCGTTGGCTGCGCTCGAGGAAGCCTGCACGCTTTGGTTCAAAGACCCCAAGCTCACTTGGACTGCGTTAATCTTGGCATTTTCGCTCTGCCACGTCCCGCCGCGGCCGCGCGGTCAACACCGCAAACTCAATGAAGCGCTCCTCTCGTCAGTTGATGCGCAGGCAGCGATCGAGTCGGCTTTGGCGTTCTATCAGAACGGAAGCGGATGGGCCTCCCTTCCGTTACCGCCGCCAGCCTGGGTGAAGGTCGAACCTGGTAAGGGGAGGCGTGGACGTCAAAACTATGAACATTACGACGCGGATGATACGACTGACGCGGCTGAGGCGTGGGGTGAACCAAATGTCTTCTGGCACTCAAAGCAGGCCGCAGAAATCCTCAAGCGCATCCCCTTCGATGAGGTCCTGAATAGCAGCGCGAGAAGCGCGCTCCTCGACTTCCTCGCGGGCGTTCTCGACTGGACCAACCAAAAAAATGCGCCGCCTTGGGTGAAGCCCGGACGTCGACATCGCTCGGCAACCCACATCTTTGAATGGACCGATGCCCTAGGGTCAACGCTCGGCCGGGTGGCCGGACTTCTCCCGCTTAGCGACTTTCAGGGCCGATTCCTCGATCCGATTTTGGGGCTCGAGGGCGACAATTGCTGGGCTCTCCTCTCTCCATTCGCGAACACCTTTGTCTGCGTCTACGTGTACGATGCGCCGGTCGTTCCAGCCGACGCAGTCGCCGCGCTTGACCTCTGTCTTGGGCGACTTCTCCAGGACTCTGCCTTCAAGCGCGACGCCTACCGGTGCGGGGAATTCTCAGGCTTCGATCAGCCCAAGCTTGTTCGTATCTTAATGTTTGTCTCTGTTGAACGCGCGGACTTGGCCTCTCGCTATGTCAATGGCAACTGGTCCGAAATCAGCCGCATCCTGCCCCTGATTGATCGTTTCGTTCGCGCAGGCGGATGGGCTGCTTCCGTGATGGACCCGTTCTTGTCGCTCTGTGAGCGAGCCAGAGCCAACTACCCAGCTGAAGCCTTCGCGGACCAAGTGCTCGCGATTACCGGCAACGGACCAGACAACCTAAAGGGCTGGCATGGAACGTTCATTTCGGCACGTATTGCAGAGCTTGTGCAGCACTTCGCACATCGTGACACCCCAATGAGGTTGGCTCTGGCTCAGAAGTTCCTGCGAATCCTCGACATGCTGGTCGACATGGGCGACCGGCGAAGTGCGGCGCTTCAGCTTGGTGAGGCATTTCGCGAGGTTCGTTTGCCCCTACCATAGAAGCTCGCCTAGGGGACAATGAAATGTACCGGGAGTCTTTCACAATCTGCAGGGCGCTCCTGCTTAATCGGTGCGGGGGCCTTGTGATCGCGGCTTGTGGGGCACGCGGTGCGGGTTCCGAGACAGTGCGGGTTGTGATATCGTTGCTACATGGCTAATCGGCGCAATCTAGACGAGATCTCCAATCGTGCGATTCGGGCCATGGACCGGGCCATTCGCGCAGTCGATGCGATGCTTGCCACCGTAGATCAGTCTGAGGCGCGGATGCGCACCCTCGAGAGTCGGCCAATTAAACTCTCTCTGCGCGACACGGAGCGCGTGCTCAGCCTCCTCGCGAATCCACCCAAGCCCAATGCGCACCTCCGGCGTGCGGCGGCATCCTATCTGAAGCGCCGTCAGGGCTGACGTTATGCAGTCGCCGTAGAATCTGGCGATGAGCCGGCGGCCCGGTATAATAAATCTGGCAGCGCGGTATCTCGCCGACCTGACCCGTCGCTACGGGTCGCAAGACCTGGCCATTCTCGCGTATAAATGGAGCTCTCAAGCCGAGCCAGCGCTGTACGTGATGCGGGTCAACGAGGTGCGATAATGTGTAAAAACGAGAAGGCTATGACAGGGGAAGAGAAGGAGGCACGTCGCCGCGTGCTCGACGAACTCGCTACCGAGGCCCAACACCTCGGGTTCTACGACGACCCGCCTCTCATGATCCCGAAATCCGCTTCGGGATCACCCGACCCGCCTTGAGCCTCTTCTTCCAAGCCCGCAAGATCTTCTTCGCCCCGATCTTCACCGGCGATTCGTACTCCAGCAGCCGTTTCACTCGCCACTTTTTCATCCCACGATTCTAGACCATCGAGCCAGCCACTGCACGCCTCCTGAATTCACCCAGGAGGCACCATGCGAAAACAGGCAGACGTCAACCTCGTCACCCTCACTGGGCGTATCGACGGTGAGCCCACGCTCCGCGTCGTCCCGCCAAGATCGACGCTCTACATTCATTTCGAGATCGCGTGTCGTGGCGAGTGGCCGGATCACACCGGGCAAGCAACTCTCCTTGAGTATCGGCACCTGTGCTTCGCGTACGGAGAATCGGCCGAAGCGATCACGTGGGCCAGCAACGGGGACAATGTTGGTTTGATCGGGTCCATCGATATGGTGATCGGTGACTACGAGGACGACGGGCGGACGCCAATCTATAAACCGGCCATCCGCATACACACGATGAGACGGAGGAAAGAGCGATGAATGAACAGGTTAGAACAGAGGCCGAGCTGCTCGGCGCCATGTCCGGCGAAATTGGGCGGCTGTTGCCGTGGAACCAGTCAGAGTGTTGGGTGCGGATTTTTCACGGCGTCGCGGTAGCGGCTCCTCCGGACCTCGCCGCGAAATGCGCCTGGGTGGCGGAGGCGGTGCGGCGCTCGATGCCGCTCTCCCCAGGCGCGGAACGGGTCTCGCGCCAAGTGTCGCCGCAAGAGGCGCAGTCAATGGGGCTGACGGGGCACCGGTTGTCGTACGTTGCCGTCGTCACGTTGCATTGTCTGATCTACGAGATCGAGCAGGAGCTGGGAGCGGATCATCACGCCGTTCGTCCGATCCAGTGGTACAGGGGCGGAGTGCGAAGGCGGGCTGCTCGGATTACTACACAGGAGGATGTATGGAGCAACAACTGACGCAGAGGCAGACGGTCGTCGCGATCGGACTGTTGGCTGGCAGGACGTATCGGCAGATCGGAGAGGAACTCGGGGCGCGTCGAAACTCTGTCCATATGCTGGCCCGTGCGGTCTACAGGAAACTCGGAGTCGATGGGAGGGCGGGGTTACTACGCTACGCGATTGCGAGGGGCTGGGTGCCGGGGACGGACCGAGGGCTGCATTGGACGCGGAGGGAGGAACAGGTGCTCAATGGGGCGCTGTCGGGCCGGAGTCAGCGGGAGATTGCTGAGGGGCTAGGATTGTCGCTGGCGACGGTCAATTTGACGCTGCGGGCGATGCGGCGGTATGCGCGCGTGGGAACGACAGCTGAGCTGTTGCGGGTGGCTGTGGAACAGGTGGCGGGGATGATGTAGGTGAGGAGGAGAGGAGCCGGCCCCCAGGACGAGGGCCGGCGAGATTGAACGTTATGCCGCCGCCTCTCCCCCGAACCAATCGATCGTATGCAGCTCACCACGCAGCTTCTTCGGCCGGACGCCCTTCTCGTCTGCCTTTCGTAACGCCCGATTCACCGATGCCTGGTTGACCCCTAATTTCTCCGCGATCTCCGCCTGCCCGAATCGCCACTGTCGGAGCGTGACCACCTGCGCGATCTGTTCCTCCGTCAGCGCCGCCGGGCGTGGTTTGCTTCGGATCTCACACGCCGGGGAAGGGGAGTTCGGCAGCCAGCGCCACTCACGCGGAGGGAGGAGGAGCGAGAGGAGAGGGATCCCTTGTTCGTCTCGCCATTCTTTCGCGTCAACGTAGCAATCGACGTGCATATACCAGCGGCCCCGGGCCTCAGGCCGTAATCCGTGCCGCTCTTCACGCTCACACCAATCGCAGCGGGGGTGGAGTGTGTCGGGATCCAGCCCGAGGATCGCTAGCTCTGCGTCGCGCCTCGTGCGCACACGCGGGCGGATGACGGGATGATGGATGACTTCGTCGGCAGAGGCCTTGAGCGACGCGCCGTAGGCCTCGCGGAGACGAATCGTCAAGAGGCTCTCGCGGTCCCTGCGCTCACCCTCGCACTCCTCGTCGTCCCCGCCGTCGGGGAGTTCGGAAATGTCATCGAGCAGCTCAGGGCAGTATTCGTCTAAATCCATTTCAGTATCCTCCACACCAACACCGCGAACCCCACGACCACCGAGGCTCCAAACGCGTAGAGCATCCAACTGGTGATGTAGTCGATCGCCAGATGCGTGCGCGGATACATCGCGCGACTCAGCATGCGTTTAATACGCTCATCGAGCGACTCCTCACTGTTGAGCCGTGCCCGCTCCCGCTCCGCACCTTCTCGCGATCCGTCCCGATACCCGGCCTCCCGGCCTACGATGTACGCCGCGTCGTCCGTCGAGATAGAGGTGGAGGGACCAGAGAGCGACTCCGGCGCTGTGTCAGCCGAGGCCCGTAACGCTGGGCGGCGAGGTGCCCCCGATGGGAACGATGCTGGTTTGCGCGTTGATGTTGCCATGGTCCCTCCTTGTTGCTCCGTTAGTTGAGGCTCTTGGGGTTGATGAGGTAGCGGAGGCGTTCGAGAAATGAGCGGTGAGTCCAGCGGAGGCGCTCCGAGTGCCGCACTGCAGCCATGAGGCTGCTGCACTCCTCATCCACCTCAGCCAGCCCGTCAGCAAATCCGGCCACGAGGCCCGCTTGGTAGCCTTTCCCAAATGCCTCGCGGCGGATGGTTTCCTCACGCTCCGCCTGTGTCTGCCGCTTCGGTTTTGCCATATCTGTCTGCACCTGGAGTGCCTCCAGTCTCTTGGCTCTGGCTGCGATCATTTCTTCCAAGTTGCCCTGCTTTTTGTGCCCCATAAAACCTCCCTTAGTTGTTAATTGGCCCCTGAACACACTCGTGATGCGCCCTGGCTCCGATCGCATTGATCAAATACCGGATGCCTGGGTAGATTGCCCCGTCGCACAGCGAGCATCTCTGTGTGCCGTGCGCTGAGATGCGTGAGTCAATCGCGTTAACGGATCCTGATCCAGATAGTAGTCAGCACCCATCACGCCGCCTCCCGTAATTGCACCCTCGGCCCCTTGCGCCCATTCCTCGCAACTGGCGTCGTCAACGCCTCGTCCTCGCTCCACCCGCTATCGAGCCGCCGGGCGAGGGTGTCGCGGGGGATGCCGCGCTCCCGAGCCCACTGCTTGAGGTTTTGCGTGCGGCCGTCCCACGTGATCGGGCGGTTGGAGCGGCGGTTGTTCGCTTGCTCGAGCGACGTGGCCCAGCGCAGGTTACCCGGCTCATATCCCTTGTTGTTATCGATGCGCTCGATTGAGAGGCCCGGCTGCCACGGCGGGAGGTTATCAATGATCCAGCGCGCCATGAGGATGCGACCAGCCGGACCGTGCCACGGCCTGTAGAGCGTGATGCCGCGGCCTCCATAATCCGCCCAGCTGATGTGCTCAGGATTGGTGATGCGCTCCTGGATACCTCCGGCGATCGCATATGCGTGGGTCCGAGAGAGGCCGTGCGTCTTCCGGCTACAACTCATGCAGCCGCCGGACGTGCCGGCCTTGAGCTTCGACGCACGGATTTCACTGATCGTCACGTTGCAGATGAGGCAGAGGCAGCGGTAGATGCGCTTGTGTGTGACCGGATCCTGCCCGACGTATTCGATGACACGCCAGGGACCGTAGGTCTCACCGACTGTGATGATTTCTTTTGTTGCGCCCATCGCCCACCTCCGATTCGCAAATTCTGAATCGAAGTATGTGGATGCGTGGGACGTGTGGGTGCGCGTAGAAAGCGCCACGGAGTGCGTGGTGCTGGCAGAACAAAAAAAGCGAACGCGCAGGCCAGGGGTGATCACCCGGATCTACGGTCCGCTCTTTAGTTTGAAATGGGCGCCAGCTTTGGGCGCCAGCAAAACTAGGAGTGCGTAAATATGGAGCGGGAAACGGGATTTGAACCCGCGACCCTCGCCTTGGCAAGGCGATGCTCTACCACTGAGCTATTCCCGCTTGCTCCGAAAATGAAGAAGCGGGATTGTACCGAGCAGGGCATGGACTGTCA
>WBZO01003622.1_pt2 | contig 13019 bp, 12 predicted proteins | sample 5204261 | NCBI WGS metagenome assembly WBZO01 (sample SAMN12412400, study PRJNA552823) | activated sludge metagenome | isolation source: activated sludge from anammox sidestream of wastewater treatment plant... | place: USA: North Carolina | collected 2017-09
CAGCAAACTGTGCGCCGCACTTAGCGGCAGCTTCAAGGTTTTCATGTGTAATAACGGTTCCAGCTCCCAGCGTCAGATGTGGGCGCTCTTTGCGAAGAAGATCAATGACCTCGGCGGCTTCATTCGTGCGGAAGGTGATCTCCGCGACGGGCAATCCACCGTCGATCAGCGCATCGGCCAGCGGTATCGCGGCTTCTACGGAATCAATCGCGATAACCGGGACCACACCGTATTGTCGCAATTTTTCTATAATCTCTATCTGATTCATGGTTTGCGTTTCACCTAACACATGTGTTAATACCCCTCGTAGTGTAACCTCGAAAATAGACGGCGGCAAATTGCTATTTATCAGTCAACGTCAAAGGAATTAGTCTTGCCGAGGTGGAAAGAAAACGAAGCCACTGCAGCCAAGCCTGCAGTTAGCAAACAGGAATATCCGGAGAGCAGATAAAACAATGGCCTTAAAGATTGGAATCGTTGGAGTAGGAAATATCGGCAGCGTTCATGCTGGGGTCTACAAGGACAACCCCAAAGTGGAGATCACAGCCGTTTGCGACATCATCAAAGAGAAAGCTGATAGCGCGGCGGAAAAGTTTGGCGGCAGGCCTTTCTATAGTGTTAAGGAAATGGTAGCCAGCGGCATTGATCTGGACGCTTGCAGCATGTGTACAAAGGGGGAGGAGAATGGCAGCGACCACTTCACACCTACCATGGAGTTGTTGGAGGCCGGCATTCCTGTACTTGGTGAGAAGCCCATCTCCAATAACGTGGAAGAAGGACGGAAAATGGTGGCGCTGGCAAAAAGTAAAAAGCTGCCGTACGCCGTGAACCTGAACCACCGGTTCACCCCGGCGGCACTGCGCGCTAAAGAATGGGTAGATACCGGCCGCTTGGGTAAGCTGTCCATCATCAATATGCGTATGTGGATAAATAACCCGGTGGAGACGTCGCCCTGGTTTCATTTGCGTGCTTTACATCCACATTCGTTTGATGTTATGCGCTACTTTTGTGGGGACATCAAAAGTGTTGCGGCATTTATGCAAAAGGGTGAAGGCAGGCAAATCTGGTCGAATACGCAGGTGTTGCTTCATTTTGCCAATGGCGTGGTGGGCAACCTTACGGGAAGCTACGACGCAGGCGGAAGCTACGGCCTTGAACGCTGCGAGGTTGTTGGTTCAAAAGGTCGCTTTGTGCTGGAGGATGCCTGTGAACAACTTGCCTTCTACCCCAGGGACTCGATCGAGATCGAATCCTACAGTTATCTTGGTGGGATGCGATCCTTTGGTGAAACATTCAACAGCCGCATTAATGCGTGGGTGGACCAGATAGAAGCAGGTACAAGCTACGATCAGATAAACGGATCGGGTGAAGACGCCTTGAAGGTTCAGGAAGTAATAGAAGCTGCCATTAGGTCGTGGGAGACACACACCATTGTCGATCTATAAGCGCTTTTTGTCTTTTACAGCAGTATTAGGGAACAACAAATGATTAAACTCGGAGTAAACTCCGTTCTGTTTGGCGGTACAGACTTTGCCACCGCCGCCAAGTATATAGCTATGGCTGGATACGATGGGGTTGAAATCTCGGCTATTAAAGGGATGTGCGAGCATCTTGATCTCGACCGCTGGCAACAGCAGGCGGATGCCATCAGGCAAGCTGCGGCAGATCATGGTTTGGAGCTTTTGGCTATGGAGGAAGCGGCCCTTGATGAAGATCGTTTGCTAAAGGCTTTTCAGGCTGGGGCTGAAATTGGGATTCCAGTGATAAACATCGGCCCGGGAGGAACAAGTGATGTTGAGGATGACTTCAATCGTCAAACAGACCTTATGGCAAGAATGTCGGAGCAGGCCGAAAAGTATGGTGTTACACTTTGCGTGAAAGCGCATGTGGGGGGAAGTATCTACAACACCCCGACAACACTCAAAGCCATGAAAAAAGTAACCTCTCCAGCTTTTGGGATCGATATGGACCCTAGTCATATCTTCCGCGCTGGTGAAGAACCTGCGGAGGCCCTGCGCCCAGTGCTTAGCAGGGTGAAACACATTCATATCAGAGATTGTAAAGGGCGTGGTCCTGCTCCGGGCGCTCCTCCCGATCAGGCTTGTGGGCGGGGAGATATAGATCTATTTGCATATTGTAAGGTAATGGTAGATGGTGGCTACTCCGGCCCTGTGTGCCTGGAAGTTATTGGGGCAGGGGAAATGGAGCTTCCGGCAGTGTCCATTATCGCCGCAGAAAGCTATGGGTACTTGAACGCCTGTCTAAAGGCGCTGGGTGCGCGATAAGATACCAGACAACGCAAGAACTAATAAGAACGGAAAAACATGAAAAAGAAACCTAATTTGATCTTATTTGGAATCGACAGCCTCAGAGCTGACCATATGAGTTTGTACGGCTATCACCGTCTGACAACGCCGCATATCGATAAATTTGCGGCAGGCGGGTGCGTCTTCGAAAATACTTTCAGCCCGCATATCCCTACAACGCCAGGGTATTCCTCGATGTTCACGGGGATGGACTGCTTTGGCACCGATGTTGTTGCCCTTCGTCACCAGGGGCCCTTGGGCTCCTTCGTGAAAACACTTCCCGAGATACTGGCTGAGCAAGGGTACAATACTTCCTGCGTGGGATTCAGTGGTAACCAGGCGTCGCGCGGGTTTCAGAATTACATCGATTTTCATGGTTGGGGTTCGTGGGAAGAGGGACGCAGCCACAAAGCCGAAAACCTTAACGCTGTTTCCATTCCGGAACTCAATCGTTTGGCTGCTGAAGATAAGCCTTTCTTCCTTTTCCTGCGCCACATGGACCCTCATGCGCCATATCTACCCCCGCACCCGTTTGAGCGGATCTTCTATGCGGGGGATGAATGCGATAAAACAAACAAATCTCTAGACCCGGTGTGGAAGTTCAAACCGTTTTGTGACTTTTTTGCAAGCTGGTTCCCGCCGGGATGCACGGACAAAGATTATATAATCGCGCAGTACGACGGCGCGGTTGCCTATATGGATGCCTGCATCGCCAATATCTTTGCTGCGGTCGAGAGCCTAGGGATTCAGGAAGAGACATTGATCGTGATCGACTCTGATCACGGGGAGACCCATTACGATCATGACTGCTTCTTCGATCACCATGGAATCTATGACTGCACTCTGCATATTCCGCTGATATTTGTGTATCCAGGCAAAGTCCCCTCGGGGAAACGTTTTGCCCAGTACTGTCAGATGAAAGATATTACCCCTACTATTCTTGATCTGATGGGGATCAAAACCAGTATTAAATTTGACGGAAAAAGTCTGTTCTCATTGATGCAAGATAAACCATGGACACCTGAGCCGGAGTTTTATATTACGGAAGCGACTTGGATGCGCAAGCATGGATGGCGCACGCCGGAGTGGAAGCTGATCCACGCTCTGGAACCGGATATGCATTTTAAGCCCGAGGTGGAGCTGTACAACCTTATAAAAGATCCGGGCGAGAACGAAAACCTTGCTAAGAAAGAGCCCGAAGTTGTCGCCTTGCTGGAAGCACGAATGTTAGCACACATCGCAAAGCGAGAGAAGGAAACCGGCCGCACTAACCCTATGTATACCAACCTGAATTGGCATGGTCATGGGGCGCCGTTCAAAACTTCCCAGGAAGCTTATGATACCCTTCACATAGGGTCACCCAAAGCTGCCGAAGCGCTTCAGGCAAAGGAGCTTCAAACACAAAGAGGCGCCAAAGAGCTTTAGGGGTGGCCGTCGATGATGATAACAGTTATTGGCCGGGGCCATTCTGGGACACGAGCTATATCGCACACGCTTAGTCAGAGCAATGTCTACATGGGAGCTCATATCAATGGCTCAGGTGACCTTATTCCTCCCGACGACGCTTATGAAGCTTGTCGGGTGATAGCTAAGTATGTGGAATATAAAGGCGGATTGTCGTGGGACTTCTCGCGCTTACATACCATGCCGATCGATCCCGAGTTCAAACGCCTGGTAGAGTCCTACCTTGCGTCTGTGATTCAACATGAAGGTGATCTGAAAGGGTGGAAGCTGCCTGAAACAACTCTCATGTATCCCTGGATTGTACGGATGTTTCCGGACATAAAATATATTCATTGGGTGCGCGATCCTAGAGACTCAATCCTCGGCGCTCATGTTACGGACAATCTCGCGGATTTCAATGTGAGGTATGAAGAAACAACTGATCTGAGGCTTCGCCGTGCTATAAGCTGGAAGTATCAGCGTGAGATAGTAAAATCAGTTCCGCTTCCAAAATACGCTATTCAGGTAAAGTTTGAAGACTTCGTCCTGGATCAAGACAGATCACTAGAGCGACTTGAGAAGTTTTTGGGAATCCCATTGGCGAAGATTGAAGTCAAGCGTGACCCTGTGGGCCGTTGGAAATCTGATGATGGGTTTCATGACTTTGAAATCTTTGCGGATGATATAAGGGATTTAGGGTACGAGCGTTAGGCAAGTGAGCCTACGTACTTCGGCGGCAGGCTGCCGGCGAGGACGGACGGCAATGCGGGTGGGTCGAGTTTGACAGGTCGGTATTTCGGAGGAACATGTTACGAGTTTGTGTGATTGGTATGGGACCAATCGGAAACCTGCACGGGGACATTTACAAAACAAGCGATATGGCGGAGCTTGTTGGTGTGTGTGATATCATAGAAGAACGCGCTCGATCTGCAGGAGAGCGCCTTGGCGTGCCCTGGTTTATCTGTGCGGAGGATATGCTTACCCAGGTTGCTCCGGATGTGTGCAGCGTAACAACCGGCGGGTTTGAGTACAGCAGTGATCACTATGAACCGACAATTCAGGCCTTGGAAGCGGGATGTCATGTGCTGTGTGAGAAGCCCATCTGCAATGATGTCGGCAAGGCTGCCGAGATGGTACGTGTGGCAAAAGAAAACGACAGAGCGTTTGCCATAGACTTCAACCACAGGTTTACACCGGTGGCAAGATTGGCCAAGCAATGGATGGACGAAGGACTCCTTGGCAGCCTTCTGTTCGTAAATATGTCTCTTTGGATAGGGCGTCAGGGTGACCTTGACTCGCCATACTTCCACTTGAAAGCGCTGAATCCACATTCCATTGATATGATAAGGTACTTCTGCGGTGATATTACTCACGTACAGTGTTTCGCAATGAAAGCACCGGGTCGAAACCTGTGGAGTACAGCGTCGTTTAACTTCAGATTAGCTAATGGGATGGTTGGGCATCTTACCAGCAGTTACGATATTGGGCGGGGACACCCTATGGAACGCTGTGAAGTAGCAGGCGTGGGTGGACGCTTTGTGCTGGAAGACATGTGGCGTCAGGTTACTATGTATCCGGCGGATAACCTGATAAAATCAGTCTACACCAATCCTGTATTTGGTGGTTATCGTGATTTCAACGATACTTTCCGGGAACGCATTGGCAGCTTTCTCAGGCAAGTGTCCGAGGGCGCCCGGCCAGAGGATATTGATGGCTCAGGTGCGGATGGACTGGCGGCGCAGAAAGTTATTCAGTCCGCGATTGATTCTTTGAATAGCAATAAGATTGTCTGTGTGGACTGATTTGTAAATGCTTGGGTTTGACACCGGGAATTTGGCGGTGCTATACTCTCTTCGGCACGAACGCGCGCCTGTAGCTCAGTGGATAGAGTGCAAGGTTGCGGACCTTGAAGTCGGGGGTTCGAATCCCTTCAGGCGCGTTTTCTCCTTGTTCCCCAACGATAAAAGCGGCTGGATGAAGAACGTTACCGTGAGTTTACCCTTGCGGGGAGGGTTTCCTCAAGAAAGCCCGGGCGTGGAAAAGCCCTCGTAGCTCAGTGGACAGAGCGCCTCCGTCCTAAGGAGGGCGTCGGGGGTTCGATTCCCTCCGAGGGCGAGTCTTCTTATATTCCTTGACATGTTTTGTTAAAGGCAGCCTTTATGGGTGTACTAAATTAGGTCCCTGGAACATGCTTGTTCCGTCGCGCCAGGTGGCGGTGTTCCATTCAGACATCCCGGGAACTGTTCCTACATGCCCGTCAAGGAAAGTAACGTTGGCTCGTCCGCCATGACGAGTTGTTGTGCGATCGATCCAGATAAATAACTCATCGTTTGTCGCAACATTGTATTCATTGGTGTCGGTATTTTCATCCACCATGTGAATAGTCCTGCTGGTGTTGGGAAACATGGTAATTTTCATCCCAAGCGAATCTGCAAGTCCTCGCATCCCCGCATCATGGCCAGCCCATGTTGTGTATCCGTTTACTGTGTAGTTAAACAGCATGGGCCGTCGATTCTGTTCCAGATATTTCCTTTTTTCTCGTCCGTTCACTGATGGGCACAATAAAACGGTCTTAGCTTTCAGATAACCATAGAGCGCGCCCTTGACGAAATCACCGGATGGGCCAAGGTTTACGTCTGCGCGGAAGGCGTTAAGAGCGGGGAGGGTATCTTTATTGTCGTCGGCATACATCAGAGTGGCTAGCGTGATCTGACGCATATTAGAACCGCACGATGCCTGGCGCCCTTTATCACGTACACGGGAAAACACGGGGAACAATATCGCCGCAAGGATGGCTATTATTGCGATAACCACCAATAGCTCGATCAGTGTAAAACCTTGTTTACGCTCTTTGGGGAGCGCTGCGGAACTATTACAGGCATGTTCACAATATAACTTTCGCGCCGTCATAATAAAGTTACACTCCTTACACCAAGTTTAGCACCCTGGAATGGGTCAGTCAATACCCCATTTATAATTGTTGCAAAGAGATCGAATGCTTTCGGTAAAACTTTTGGCAGCGCATCTTGATACCAATCCTGCTAATCGTTGACATGCATCTTCCTGGTTTTACCGGCAAGAGACTCCGTAAGATGTCTGAATGCTTCCTCTGGAGTGTCGGCAAACTGCAATAAATCCAGATCACCCGGAGAAATCGTGCCCCATTTCACCAATGCATCCAAATTCATAAAGTCGTTCCAATATTCGGTGCCGTACATAACTATCGGCAGACGCCTGCGAATCTTTCGAGTCTGAAGCAAAGTTAAAACGTCCATCAGCTCATCAAGTGTCCCAAACCCGCCTGGAAACACACACAGCGCACGTGCCATATAAACAAACCAGTATTTGCGCATAAAGAAGTAGTGAAACTCAAATGCCAGCTCCGGGGAAATATATTCGTTTCCCTGCTCCTCGGTTGGAAGACTTATGGTAAGCCCAACCGTCTTACCTCCGGCCTCGGCGGCGCCTCGGTTTGCAGCCTCCATAATGCCGGGCCCACCGCCCGAGCATACCAGATAGCGTCTGCGAGGACCAGGGATACTTGTGGACCATTTTGTAAGTATGCTTGCAAGCGTCCGGGCATCGTCATAATAGCGAGACATCTTCAGATTGGCTTCAGCCCGAATAAGCTGAGACCGCAATGACTCATCTGTGGGGCGCAGCCGAAGTCGTTCGTTAATGGTGGCCAGCTCACGCTCAGCGATTTCAGGCTCTTTTGTCCGCGCTGACCCATAAAAGACTATTGTGTCTTTAACACGTTCTTCCCTGAATCTCCGCATTGGTTCCAGGTATTCGCATAACAAGCGCACAGTCCGGGCGTCCGGGCTGGAGAGGAAGTTTACATTGAAGTAGGCCTTCCGGGGCCTGAGTGAATTATTAAGCATATAATATATTCCCTTAGTGCATAATATTAGTTGTCATTGCTGTTGAGCTGAACAACGGTGAATAACTAAGAGCAAACAATCATGGCGGTAACATCCCGCTCAGTCATTATGGCCAAACAAAGGACAAAAAAGGAGAACATGGCATGACGCATCCTGAGTCCATAGCAATCATCGGCGCTTCGGCAGACCGTACCAAATATGGGAATAAGGCTGTTCGCGCTTACAAACAACAAGGCTTTACAGTTTATCCTGTAAACCCAAAAGCCACTGAGATCGAAGGGCTAAAAGCATACCCTTCTGTTGCAGACCTTCCAGAAATTCCCGCTCAGGCTAGTTTCTACGTGCCTCCCGCTGTTGGGATGTCGATCATTAGAGAAGTTGCTGCAAAGGGAATCAGTACTGTATGGCTAAATCCCGGTTCGGAGAGCGACGATCTCATCAATACGGCTACCAGCCTTGGCATTCAAACTATTGTAGCCTGCAGCATTGTGGCTGTAGATGTTGACCCCGACCAGCTGTAAGTCTGCAATACCTCAATTGCAATTAGGCCTCGCCTGTTACTCCGGTGTTTTGTCTGATCCACCTGGTGCCCCCTGATTCGCTGGGGTGGGTGCTTGCTGAGGTTTGGGCTGCTGCTGTTGCTGCTGTCGTCCTCCGCCCTGCGTTTGACCCAACAGCGCGCGTGCTTTTTCTTCTAACTCTTCGGGTTTCTCTGCTACGCGGATCATTTCGTCATAAGACAATTTACGATGCGCCCACAGCTCGAACAGGAACATGTCAAGCGTGACCATTCCAAGATGTTGTCCTGTCTGGAGAGCTGAGAGGATGCTATGAGTCTTCTTCTCACGGATCATGTGCTGAATGGCAGGTGTTGCAATCATTAGTTCAAAAGCTGCCACTCTCCCTTTACCTTCCAGCCGGGGCAGAAGTAACTGAGAGATAACCGCCACAAGGTTGCCTGAAAGCTGTGTACGAATCTGGTCCTGCTGGTCGAATGGGAAAACGTCAACAATTCTGTCCACAGTACGAGCTGCTCCGGTTGTATGTAGAGTTGAAAATACAAGGTGACCGGTTTCAGCTGCTGTGATAGCAGCGGAAATAGTAGCAAGGTCGCGCATTTCTCCCACCAGTATTACGTCAGGGTCTTGGCGGAGTGCCTTGATAACACCGGTGGCGAAGTCAGGGACATCCCGGCCAACTTCACGCTGGGTAATAACCGAAGTTTTATGGGTGTGATAGTACTCGATTGGGTCTTCAATCGTAATAATATGCGCCTGACGCTGCTCGTTAATGTAGTCCAGCATGGTCGCCAATGTGGTGGTTTTTCCAGACCCGGTGGGACCTACAACCAGTATCAACCCTCTAGGACGATGCAGAAGCTCCTTTACGGATTTAGGTAATCCAATCTGCTCGAAGGACAGCAGCTCATAAGGGATCAGTCGCATATTCATTGCCACTGTCCCCTTCTGAATAAAGATGCTGACACGGAAGCGAGCCTTGTCACCATAGCTGAACCCAAAGTCTGATCCCTGGACTTCTTTCAATTCTTCCTTTGCTTTGTGCGGCGAGACTTGACGCATAAGATGATCGGTCATCTCGGGAGTTAGATCGCCAACCTCATGCAATCTGTGGAGACCGCCATGAAGGCGGACGGTAGGTGGCTCGCCCACAAGCAGATGCAGGTCCGAGCCTCCAAGCTCGATTACCTGGTCAAGAAGGTTTCTGATATCTACCATTTACGAAATTCTCCCCGCCGTGCGACCAATAGTATTTGAAGCATATGAATTTTCGCGGAAACTAGAGAAGTATACCATTGTGCTCCCGTTGGGTCAATCCTTCAGAAAAATTGATTATGTAAAGGATCGCATCTGTCTGTATGACTGGCAAGCGGCCTTCTGGTTCACTCGGTTATTTCCCGTACAGACACTCCTGTTGGGAAATAATGTTCGAGGCAAAATATCAACTTGCAAGTTGCCTCCCTGATAATGTGCGGGCATAATAGTGGCGCACCTTGAGATTCTACTTGATAGGAGGAAATACTCCCTTGCGCATATATTTTATTGCGGTAACCGCATTGGTTTTGGTTGGGCTCGTCCTACCTGGCGCTGACGGTGCTTCTGGGCCGCCAGCCCGGCAGGACAGCCCATTTGGGATTGTCTGCCCTTGGGGGCACTTGAAAGACGCGGGGATCTCTTGGGTTCGCTGTGGGGCGGGCGCGACCGCTCTAGGAAATTGGGCAAATATTCATAAGGGCCCCGCGCAGTTCGACTGGAAATCGTCAGACTCAGAGCTGTATGGGGTATGCAATACCGAGAATTTGTCTCCACTTGTAATACTGGGGTATACCCCCGACTGGCTGTCTACGGGGGAAAAAGACAAAAGCGCATATCCTCCTAAGGATTACCTCCAATACGCTGACTTCGTTAAATCCGCAGTCACTCGCTACAAGGCTAACATCAATTATTGGGAGATATGGAACGAGCCAGACATCGGTTTCTGGAAGGGCTCCATCCCTCAATATGTAAACCTGCTGAAAACCGGATACTGTGCTGTAAAGGCAGCGGATCCAAAGGCCAGAGTTGTTTTCGGCGGATTAGCTGGAGTAAATTTGCGTTTTTTGGAAGAAGCTTATGATTACGGTGCCGGTCCGTTCTTTGACGTTATGGCTGTTCATCCCTACCAATGGGGAGATACTTTTAACGATGATTGGTTTGTAAGTCAGCTTGTCGAACTTCGTCGAACTCTAAACAAACATGGTGATCCCCATAAACCCATCTGGCTGACGGAATTCGGTTGGTCAACCGGGGATGCAAACATAACTCCTGAAGTTCAAGCTCGCCTGCTCACACAAAGCGTCACCACTGCAATGACGCTGAGGGATATCGGGGTAGAAAAACTTTTCTGGTTTTCTGTGAAAGATTGGGGCGGCCCAGGGCATGGGATTATCGACAAGGATTCCAAACCAAAGCCAGCATATAAGGCATACAAGACCCTCATCAAATATCTAAAAGGGCTGGATTATCTTGGCTCTCAGGACGTGGGAGAATTTGTGCGCTTCCATGTTTTCGGAAAGAAAGATGGCGGACATGTTGGCGTCCTTTGGAGTACTGATAAAGAGCCGCACCTTGCCTCAATATGGGCACCCGGGCTGTCATCCGTACATGTTTACGGATTTCTTGGGGATGATACCGGCGTGGTGGGCACGGAGGGACCTTGGGTTCATTGGACAACCGGCCCTGATCCGCAGTTTGTCCTGGGCAAATTTGGCAATCTTGATAAGGGCAGCCGAAAAGACTGGCCTCGATATTTGCCTTCCGGCAAAAAAGAGACACTTAAGCCTTCAGGAGTTTGGATGACGGTTTGCCCGCAAGACGGTACGGCGCGACCGTATGTAGTGCGCGGAAAAACTACCGATCTAGAGTTGGATATTCAGAACCAGACACAGAAGGCAGTGAGTCTCGCACTTACTTATCAATTGGACACTTCAGTCGCGAAGGGAGCACTGAAAGTAAGTTTACCGGCGTTGTCATCAAAAAAGGTTCCCATAAAACTTACTGTGCCGGCAAACGAAAAACTAAGGCTGGCTCGCCTGATAATCAAGCAAGCAGCACCCAGCCCTGTCTTGGCGAGCGTATCTACACCGGTGCGGGTTTCTGATGGGAAAGTGATAGAGTTTTTGGGCAATAGTTATCTTGACGAAAGCTATCTGGTTGGCGACCAGCGCGGCAGTGGAGCACCTTCGATCCGGTTCGGGGGAGGGTGGGCCTATAAGCTGCCGTTCGCTTCAGGGAAAAAAGTAAAATTGCAGGCGCTGGTGGGGTCTAATGGTGGATCTGAGTGGAGTGTGCAAACATCATCAGATGGTACCGCGTTCACCCCGGTTATGCGTGGTAAGGATGGCCGGAGCTTGCAAACAGGGGTATGTTCCACTGATGGGAAAGCTCTGTGGCTGCGTTTTGATGGCAAGGATACACAGCTTGAGGAGCTTGTTGCGGAAGAAACAAAATAAAATAACTCTCTTGCTTGTGCTGGTTGACATTTCAAATGGACGCATCCAGCATATACTTAACTTTGTCCGGGAGTGATAAAATTCACGATGAAAACCTGTTTTAACATCATTACCTGCGGCGGTGAGAAGCCTCTTGAAAAAACCCTTGATTTTATGGGGAGCTGCGGTTATGAGGGGGTAGAACTTGAGGCTGGACGCATTGACGATTATCTCACGCGGTACTCTATCGACGACCTGAAGAGCCAACTCGAACGCAACAATCTATCGGTGGCCGCCATTATGGCGTTTCCTTTCTTTGCTTTTGACAAAGCTCAACAAGATGCCCAGATCAAACGCGTGGAGCATTATGCCTCCATCGCGGAATTGCTTGGTTCGTATACTCTGCTATGCTTCATTTGCGATGCTCCACCTGAAGGGATGGGTATTGCCGAAGCGTTGGAGGTCGCCGGCAGGTCCGCCCAGCGTTACGGAGAAACTTCCGGGCAGTACGGGGTGAAATGTGCCATTGAACCAATCGGGGGCACATCGTTTATACCTGGGCCTCGCCAGGCCTTGGCCGTCTCCGGCGCTTCCGGCAGTCCGTTTATTGGCATTATGATGGATACTTTCCACTATTATAAGTCCGGTGTAGAACTGGACGATATCCGCATAATCCCGAACAATCAGCTTCTCATTGTCCACGTCAATGACTGTATGGACCTGCCGAAAGATCAGTTGAACGATGGTCACCGGGTTTATACGGGCAAGGGAGTGATTCCACTTGTTGAAGAGTTCAAGATACTGAAGAATGAAATTGGTTATCAAGGCTATCTGAGCGTGGAGATATTCAACCAGGAATACTGGGCGGATGATCATAAGACTGTTGTAAGAAACGCCAAGGAAGCGCTGGATTCAGTGCTTGCAAAAGTATAGCGGGACAACTGCGCGAGGGAGGATCGAATGTCTAAGGTCAGAATCGGGTTTGTCGGTGCTGGGGGCATGGGCCAGACCGCGCATATTCAGAACTTCGCCGCAATTCCTGACTGCGAGATCGTTGCGCTTGCGGAAGGGCGGGCTGAGACTGCCAAACTGGTTGCCGAACGATACAGGATTCCTAAAGTCTACTCGGATCATCGGGCTATGCTGGCTGATGCGGAGCTAGATGCTGTGGTGGCTATCATGGACTATCGGTTGCATCCGGTTGTAGTTCCGGACATCCTTAATGCTGGCCTTAATGTCATGACGGAAAAGCCTATCTGTATGCGGATCGAAAATGCACGCAAGTTGGCGGCGTTGGCTGAAAAGAAAGGCCTTATCTATATGGTGGGGTATATGAAGCGATCGCTGCCTGCATCAGTGGAATCCATAGCGCAGATACAGGCATGGAAAGACTCGGGG
>WBZO01003631.1_pt1 | contig 13018 bp, 13 predicted proteins | sample 5204261 | NCBI WGS metagenome assembly WBZO01 (sample SAMN12412400, study PRJNA552823) | activated sludge metagenome | isolation source: activated sludge from anammox sidestream of wastewater treatment plant... | place: USA: North Carolina | collected 2017-09
TATGCTCCGATGCATAGACATTCACAAAGCCTGCAACATTTTCGGGAACGGAGAAATCCGTTTCTTTTTGACCGATCAGCCATAACGCTTTCACCCCTTTCGCCCACTCTTCATTGGTTTCGTGGGGATTTCCGGTGACGGCAAACATATCGCCGTTTGCGGAACTTTTCGTTGAAAGATCGGTGAGGGTGGCATCAAACCGCTTGATATTACGTTCGGTAACGGGAACAATGGATACCGGCTCCCTGGAGAGTAGCTCCCGTATCTGCGCCCGAAACCCCATGCCCTGTACAGCTTCTGTCATACGATTCATTGTCATACAGAAACGGCTTAGCGTCAATACTACAGGTTCACAGGCAGGGGAAATTGCATCGCCTTGCTTTCGGCGGAATTATTTCTGCCACGCAATTCCTTATTAGGGAGGATCGTTGGGAAGGAACTGCAGTGTTGCTCCAAAATCTTCGGGATGCTTTCGGCAAACGTTCGTTTGCCATCCCGACTCTTCTATAGGGAAAATCGTCAGGAAAAAACCGTAGGTTCCTGATCCTGCACACAGTATTCGGCAGAATTATTTCTGCCAGTGCGCTACTTCTGAATGGAAAAGGGTTGGGGAAAAACCCTTGAAATACCCGATGAGGTAGCTACAGATCACTCACAAGCGTGGCTATTCGATCTGAATAGCTTGTGAGTGAATATAGGGAAGATCGTTAGGAAGAAACCGCTAGGTTTCGTCCTACAAATTAGCGATACCCGATCGGCTTTTCGGTAAGTGCCATCGAAAGACTGATTTTTCGTTGATCCTGTTTCACGTCTTCGACTAAACACACGATCTCTTCGCCGACTTTCGGTTCCGTTCCCGGAGTCACTTTACTGATATGGATAAGACCCTCCACGCCCGGGGTAAGCTCGACGAATATGCCATAGGGACTCGTGCGGGTGACTTTTCCCTTCACCTGACTGTCTTTCTCAAACATATCCAGCACATGTTCCCACGGATCAGGAAGCAATTGTTTCACGGACAAGGTTACTTTTCCGGTCTTTTCATCCACACCGGCGATTTTCACTTTCATGGTGTCGCCCGCTTTCATATACTGGTTCGGATCGTCAACCTTTTCCCAGGCAATCTCTGAAATATGGATCAAGCCTTCCACTTCGTGCTTTGTGCCTTCCTTTTCAACGGTAAATTTGGCAAATGCGCCAAAGGGAGCGACACCGGTAATGGTTGCTTCCACCGTTTTATCAACGGGGATAACATCGAAAAGTTCTTTTTGCTTGGCAAGCACGGCCTCTTCGGTCAGAGCCCGTTGCGAAAAGACGAGTCTGTTGTTTGCTGAGTCGACTTCAATGACTTTGACTTTAATGCGCCTACCGGCCATTTTATCAAGCTGTTTTGCAAGCGTTGCATCGAGCTGACTCATGGGGATGTAGCCGCGAATACCGCCATAATCAACGAGTACCCCGCCGCGAACGAGATCACGAAGCATGACATCAACCGCTTCGCCGCTCTTTTGTACGTCTGATAAGGTTGTCCATCGCTTCTCAAGAAGTGATTTCCTGATGGAAAGGACACTTTGTCCCCGATCATTTTCCGCAACAATCACTTGTGCGGTAACGGTATCCCCGACCTTGAGTTTTGCCAGCATGTCCCGGTAGTTTTCGATTTCCTTGTCCATCACGACACCTTCGGTTTTACTGCCGGTGTCAAGCGCAATTTCGCGCGCGGACATACGGGTAATGGTTGCGGTGACCGTGTCACCTTTCTTGAGTCCCTTAAGCTGGTATCCTGTGCTCTTTAAGAGCTCTTCCATGCTGGAAGCCCCGTTTGAGGATTTTGTTTTCGGAGCCTTGTCACCCTCCGCTGGTGATTTACTGCTTGTAGATGTTTTTACCATTCATTCATTCCGCCTTTCTTTTAGGATAAGGGGTATTATACACCAATAATCGCCTTTACCTCAAGAAGCGCATCTCTTAGCTCATCATGCATTTCCTTCGTCACTGCGGGATTCCCCAATGCGCTTTCAAGAAGCTCCTGATAGTCATCCAATGTCATTGTATCCTTGCCCATGATATCTTTAAGGATATATTCGGGCACGTGCGCAAGGAGGATCGGCCAAACAAGACGGTGCATGCCGACCGTCAGTTGTGCGATGATATCCGCCTTTTCGGTGTCCGAACGCTTGGACTGGGATACGGCCGTTACTATGTCCGTTAAAAGCAAATCAATATCGTCCATACGTGATGAGTTTATTGCCCCGAATACCCGATGCTCGATTGTCCTTTCGCCTGAAACATGGTATTGAGGTTATAATATTTTACCGGCGGACCCCAAATTTGATCCTTCAGACGCATGACCAGTGACGTCGCACCTCCTAAAACGCCCCCTGCTATTGCACCGATACCGGCACCGTATATGCCTCCTACCGATGCGCCGGCAAGTGCGCCCGATTTGGCACCGCCCACAACTCCAAGGGAAGCCCCGATGAACGTGCCCACGGCACCGACCGATTCAGCACCGATAATGGCGGTGGGTAAAAAATTATCCCGATACGCATTCCGCTCGGCCGTTGCTGTTTTGGTCGTGTTTGCGGCAAATTCTCCCCACGCGCTTGCCCGTGCCAATTCGACCTGATAATACTTATCCTTGGGGAAATTTTCCGTGGCGGCAATCATTGGCCAAACGAATACTTTTCGAATAAAGTCAGCAAAACGCGCCCCGTACTCATGCACCGCACCTTCAATTTTTACCAATTCCCGTTGAATTCTCACCATCGTCGTGTTTTGGTGTTCTTTGGGCATCGTCTTAAGCAGTGCCTCGAATTTTTGCTGATATGTCTCCATGATGAGTTTCCGTTCGCCATTCCTAGCCCGACGCTCAAAAACATCCCGCACCGCATCCGCTAACGGCTTTTTTGGTTCTATTTCATGTATCGGTTGCATCTCGGCCATACCTTTCATTATAGCAAACCACAAAAAATCCCCCGCCAAGCGAGGGATCATTTGTCGTTTTATCGTTGAGTCCCCCGGCCTCGACCTATCTTCCAGGTTCCTTGCGAAACGAGTATTGTTGGCGCTAATGTGTTTCACTGCCCTGTTCGGAATGGGAAAGGGTGGTACCACATCGCGTAAGAGACCGAAAGGCTCAACGATAAAATCTTTTCTTATTATAAAGGTAATTGCAACATAAGGGAGAATGACCGACTTTTCGTGTCATTTTCGCCAAGAGAAACAAGGTGTTTTTGCCTCTCGGCAAAAAACGTCCTTTGTTCCCCACAACATCGACCGATTAGTACTGGTAAGCTAAACACCTTGCGGTGCGTACACTCCCAGCCTATTAACGTTGTCATCTTCAACGGGTCTGATAACGATTCTTCATCTTGGGATGGGCTTGGCGCTTGAGATGCTTTCAGCGCTTATCCCGACCGAATATAGCTACCCTGCGTTGCCGTCACAAATGATCGACAACAGGCACACCAGGGATTCGTCCCTCCAGGTCCTCTCGTACTGTGGAGAGCCTCCCTCAAGAATCTAACGCCCACACTGGATAGAGACCGACAATTGTGTTACCTCATGGTCGCCCATGAGTTCAGACTATCTCTTATCCCGCACAGCGGGACTCTGACATATAGTCGTTGAGGGTTTCGATCCTTATTTTTCGAAACACTGCCGTTTTACGGCGCGGTTCAGAAAAATGGGGAATCGATCTTCCCTGCTGATTGTCTGCACCGGATGGATTTTCACCCTTACGGGTACCACCGGATACTCAGAGTTTCCAGCATATAGTCAGATTTCATCCGCGACAAAGCACACCTTGTCACGGATTGTTTTCGTTTTTATAACAGTTTTTATTATTCTCGATGGGGTCATACAAAACATCGGAAAACCGACAGCTCTTTGTGATGGAGTCTATCTCATCACGGTCTACTGTCTTCTCACGACGTTCTGAACCCAGCTCGCGTACCCTTTTAACCGGCGAACAGCCGGACCCTTGGGAGCTTCTCCACCCCCAGGATAGGATGAGCCGACATCGAGGTGCCAAACCGCCTCGTCGCTGTGGACGCTCGGAAGCGATCAGCCTGTTATCCCCGGAGTAGCTTTTATCCGTTAAGCCCGCTCCCTCCCACGAGGGATGCGAGGATCACTATCACCTACTTTCGTATCTGCTCGACCTGTACGTCTCGCAGTTAAGCTGGCTTGCCGCGATTGCACGACACGTCCTGGTTTCCATTCAGGATTAGCCAACCTTTGTACGCCTCCGTTACATTTTTGGAGGCAACCTCCCCAGTTAAACTGCCCATCTGACAGTGTTCTGTTCCAGGATTTTTATGCTGGAATAAGTAAGAATTCGCAATGCCGAAGAGAGGTATTCCACTGTTGCCCGAAGGCTCCCTCCTATGCTCGACAGTCAACATCGCGTCCTCAGTGTCAAATTACAGTAAAGCTTCACGGGGTCTTTTTGTCCAAGTGTGGGTAGGCCGCATCTTCACAGCCATTTCAATTTCGCCGAGTTATAGTTCAAGACAGTTGCTATGTCATTCTACCTTTCGTGCGGGTCGGAACTTGCCCGACAAGGAATTTCGCTACCTTAGAACAGTTATAGTTACTGCTGCCGTTCACCGGAGCTTGAGAAGCTAGCTTCCATCTTACGAAGGTCACCAACCACTCTTAACTTACCGGCACTGGGCAGGTGTCAGCCCCTATACGTTGCGTTACCGCTTCGCAGAGACCTGTGTTTTAGTTAAACAGTTGCATAGCATCATTTACTGTGACCCGGATACGATCCGGGTAGGGCATCTCCAAAAAGTTACGCCCAGCTTTTGTTGCCGAGTTCCTTGAACTACTCTCACTCGCTTGCCTTGGTACTCTAACACCAGCGCACCAGTGTCGGTTTGCGGTACGGACAATTATGTGTTCCTCAACGAGGCTTTTCTTGGAAGCGAAACTATGTACGTTGCCCGCAGATTGCTCTTTGGACTCCCCATCGTACCTCAAGTTAAACATGAAAACGGATTTCCCAATCTTCACTACTTCGGCACTTAGCGGCATTTCAGCCGGCACACTCATTCCCCTTCGTTACCCCTTTGAGTCTTAATCAACACACAATCGGTACGGGAATATCAACCCGTTATACATCGAGCTACGCCGCAATAACGGCCTCGCCTTAGATCCGACTTACCCGAAGACGACGAACGTTGCTTCGGAAACCTTGCGCATTCGGCAAAAAGGATTCTCACCTTTTAACGCTACTCATGCCGGCATTCTCACTTCTATCCGCTCCACACTGGCTTACGCCATATGCTTCACTGCAAATAGAACGCTCCCTTACCACTGCCTTACGGCAATCTCTGTCTTCGGCGCTATGCTTGAGCCTCGATCATTTTCTGCGCCGCAGTTTTCATCCAGTGAGCTGTTACGCTATCTTTAAAGGATGGCTGCTTCTAAGCCAACTTCCTGGGTGTCTTAAAACCGCGACCTCATTAACCACTTAGCATAGACTGAGAGGCCTTAGACGAAAGTCATGGGATGTTTCCCTTTAGCCACACGAGCTTAGCCCCGCATGACTGACTGCCTGGATAACGGTATCTGTATTCGGAGTTTCATAGAAAGACCTCGCTTTCGCTTGGCGTTTCTGTGAGTGCTCTACCCCAGTACCACTTCACCAGACGCTATACCTAAATATATTTCAGGGAGAACCAGCTATCTCCGGGTTCGATAGGCATATTACCCCTAACCACAAGTCATCTCACAGATTTGTAACTCTGACGAGTTCGGGCCTCCTTCCGGATTTCTCCGGAACTCACCCTGCTCATGGTTAGCTCACCCGGTTTCGGGTCTAATTCGACGTACAAGCGCCCTATTCGGACTCGGTTTCCCTACGCCTCCGCCAGTTTGATCTGGCTTAAGCTTAACGCACGTCGAAATAACTCACCGGCTCATTCTTCAATAGGCACGCGATCACCCCTTGCGGGGCTCTCGCTGTTTGTTAGTCGACAATTTCAGGTACTATTTCATTCCCCTTCCGGGGTGCTTTTCACCTTTCCCTCACGGTACTCGTTCACTATCGGTGCTGTTACGTGTTTAGTCTTGGAGGATGGTTCCCCCAGCTTCCCACAAAGCCTTCGTGCTCCATGGTACTTGGGAACTCCCTAGAGGAAAAACAGATTTTGCATACGAGACTTTCACTCTCTCTGGTCGCGCATTCCGGCGCGTTCTGCTACCTGTTTTTCTCCCATATTGGGAGCCCCACAACCCCACCCCTTGCGGGATGGTTTAGACTGTTCCGCTTTCGCTCGCCGCTACTGACGGAATCTCATTCGATTTATTTTCCTCACCCTACTTAGATGTTTCAGTTCAGGTGGTGCCCTACCTACTACTAACTTCAACCTTTCGGTTGCCTTCATAATAGGTTGTCCCAACGGGACGGGTTTCCCCATTCGGAAACCGCCGGATCGCAGGATGTTGACTCCTCCCCGACGAATATCGCTGCCAACTACGTCCTTCTTCGGCATAACAGCCCAAGGCATTCATTGTCGACTTGTAGCGTTGCGGAGAACAAAAGATTCGTCTCGAAGACGACCCTTGTTCCCTCAACTAAAAATGGCCACGATAAGTGGGATTCACTCCCCCTTACGCGGCAACTACCTCATTACTTAATTACTTTCAATTCTTGTGAGCAGGAATTTCACCTGTCTTACAAGAAGTCATTTGGCAATATTGTTAAAGAGCAACTCGCGCTCTTGTCGCGAGAGTATATACATATATATGTAGCTACTCCCGATACAAGAACTGCTGTGGACCCGGGCGGAGTCGGACCGCCTACCTCTTCATTGCAAATGAAGCGTTCAACCAGGTAAACTTCGGGCCCAACCTCCGTTTCACAAAAAATCCCGCCTTTTTATGCGGGATCGGGACTCTCTCCTTGTAAGAAGTTCTACATCACACGCAAACGTCGCCTAAAAAGGTCGGTTTTGTATGAAGTGGTGATTCTCATGAAAAAGAAAAGTCTTGCCTCCGCATTCCGTATCGCCGATAATTGGCAAACAAAGGCAAAAGGTATTTTAATCGAAGAATTATGTTCCTGTCAACACGGGAAATTTATTATTCAGCGGATGCTGCCTTCCCCCATGCTGTTTGTCGCCATAACCATCGGGAAATTTGAGCCGAGGGAGAGACCTTGGGATTTTTATCGGTATTCTTCACTTCGCGCCACACTCCCCACGCGACACCCACTCCCATATAGATCGCTTTTGCGAGTCCTTTATGCAACGGTGATCGTTCCTGTAACAAACTTACCCGCGTCCATCCCTGTTCAATCACCGCGCCGATAACAGGCAGCTGAAACAGCATGCGACTTGCGGACTCCAATACCGGACCGTTCACCGCATCTTTGAATCGATCGTCTAACGCCGTTTGTAACGTATCTGCAAGTTTGTCCGGGCCCTCATGCGTCCATCCGCCTTTTTCACCCGTGAGTTTTTGGACTGCCATATCGTTTAACGCGGTTACCGCTTTATCATTGGCGACTTCAATCACTTTTGTCAGACCGGACAATCCCGTCTGAAGAGTTTTCGAATCCTTATTCCCCTTTAACTTTGCAAATTCAATTAAAAATGCCGAGGGAATACTCGTGGCAACATCAAAGAAAAAATTAGGAACAATCGTACCCGCCATGACTGCCATTCGCTTTGCACGATGCCCCACGGTTCCAAGCTGGTTATACGCTTTATCCGCTCCCCCGCGAATGGCCAAATCGACGGCCATAATACGGCTTGTCTGACCTTGTGTTTCGGGATTAGTCCACGCTTCTTTTATCTTCTTCAGTTCAATGCCGGGGCGATCATTTTGATACGGTGTCAGTTTTCCTGAACGATACATATCCCGAAAAAACTTCTGCGATTCCGTGGGTTCCGGTTCGGGAGGTTTGGGAGATACGGCTACTTTTTCTCCTTTGAGCACGTCCATGGCCGCTTCGATCCGATCCCATTCAAAGCCTTCGGGCTTAAGATCGTCAAATACGTTCCGCAGGGATTCGGGCACTGCCCGCAATGACTGGGCTACTTCCCTATTGATTGTCGGTCGTTCGGTATTCATATGATTTTAAACAAACGCTCACGCGATGATCATCATCGCCCTGTTATTTCTTTTTTGTAAAGTTTTCGGCGGTTTTTGCTCCGGCATCATTGGCCAACATACCGATGATATACCACACCGAGCTCTTCATCGTCCATCCGGTCATCGCCTTTACAAACGTATTGTGTTCAAGTGCATGATTTATCGGACTGTATATATTCTTTTCAATAAACGCCCCTACCACGGGCAGAACATTGATTGCGCGCATGACGCTTTCCGTATCGGTGGCATTTACCGAATTACGTATCTTCGCGTAGGTCAATCCCAGCCGCTGTACCGGAGTAGTCTTCCCGAAAATGAAGGTGGCAAGGTTGACGCCGTCAGCGATGACTTCTGCCATGGGCGAAGCATAGGAAACTTCGGTATCAGGCTTCATAACCGCATTCACCGCTTTTTTTGCCGCGAAGTTGATTACCATGTCCGAACCCGTTTCTTCCACATTATCAACCACGGAAATCCATGGCGATTCCCACCGCGCTTTTTGCGGAATATCCGAAGGCCGAGGATGTCGCGCTTCGATAAACTCCTTGGCTTCGTGAAGAAGCATGTCTCCCACGATACGTTTTTCCAGTTGATCAAGCGCAAGCGCGCCCCCTCCGACAATTGCATTGGCGGCTATGGCTTCGGTCATACCCTTCCATCCGTCAATGGCATATCCCCGGATAGCCGCATCGGTTTTCCATATCCCTTCAGGGACAGCTGAGGCGGCGGAAAACTGCTCTGCGAGCTCTTTTCCCCCTCCCACGGCAAATGCTCGGGAAGCACGCTTCGCGAACGAAGACGTTTCAGGTGCTATAGAAGCCGGCGATGTTTCGTGATTCATAGTAAGAAAAATCCAAACATGCTTCGTTTGGATAGGCATAGTATAGCACAAAACTAGTCCTATAGCAAATAGCTGAGTGTCCCGTGAATGTGACGATGCCTACGAGGTTAAAAAGGTAAGGCCGAGCTTCATTTCGTCGATCGCATCCTTATTTGCTTTCCTGTCTTCTTCACTCATCGTCTTTTCCAAGTGTCCCAGGAGCGATCGGAGCTGTGCCGAATGCTTCTCCACCGCTTTTTTATGTTCGTGATCAAATATGTCGATACCCGCTTCCAGCCTTTTTTTGTCTGCGGTACTCGCATCCTCCAGCGCAGCCATGAGCTCCACCTTCTGGGCGTCGCTAAAAAGCTTCGTATCGCGGATTTTTTTACATAAGCTTTGCACGGTCTTCCTCCTCTTGCGCGTTCATATCGCGCCCCGACGCCTGACCTTTCCCGAAATAGACGGGATTTTTATGCTCATCACGTCGAACATCTTTGCCTGCCGTCCACGGTTTTCGCTCCCATCGGGGCTTTCCCTCCCCTTTCGGCATAAAAACCGACTTTCCCGGGAGTCCGCCCTTTTCTTTTCTCGTTTTGCGCACCTCCGTATAGTTTCGTACCAAAGTGGTAGCACCTTTTGCGATCATATCCAGTCCCAAGAGCGTTGCCGGGTTTGAGTAATTGAGGTACTTCCGCGCCGTCATTTGCCATGGAAGTGACGTATCGGCGGGGATTTTTTTACTTTCACGACGGATTTTGTCATCCAATCGATCCCGCTTCTGACGAAGATCCTGCAATTCATGAAATTGACTGGTTGCTGGAGCAGGTTTCCCCCGTTCCTTAATGTCAGTGCGAAGGCTGTCGCGTTTATCCCGCATGGCGTCGACGGCGTGGGTCGCTTCTTCGTGCGCGTAGTGGGTATCCAACCCCACCGTCCCGAGCGCTTCCATCGCATCCAATGAAACCGCCGTCAGCATGTGCTCACCGCCGGCGGATTTAAACATAGGGCGGGAAAAGAACGCCAATCCGTTATAGATCACGCCCGTCGCAAGGTCTTTTGCCGCGTGGTAGACAAAGTCATACATCTTTGTGTTATTAAGCCGCATGGCGGCAAGCTCTTTGCGGGTTTTTTCGCTGATTGTCACAAACGGTTTGTCCAAAAACCTTCCTTTTCCGCCTACCATGATTGCGTCACGGAACGAATCCTCCAGCACGCGCTCCAACCCGACGCCAACAAGCGTGGTCATGCCCCCTTTGGCGATCTGCATGAGCGCGGTATCGCCTTCAAATTGATCCGTCGCCATTTTGTTTGCGGTGATCACATCACGGATAGTGTCTCCTACCGCCGTGTGCATTCGCGCAAAAATAGTACCGTCCTTTTTTTCTTTCTTTGTTGCGGCATCTTCAAGAGAACTTTCGAGAGACTTTTTTGTCTTCTCAAACCAGGCAGGAGGCGTTGCGTGCGCGGTTTCCGGCACTCTCTGACCGATCACTTCAGCTTTTTGCATAGATGTGTATAGCGTACTTGTTTCAGCAGGTAAGGTCAAGAAATCCGCTTCTTATATGCTCGGGAAGCAACTGTTAATCTGCGCTCGGGCTTTTTCAAGGATCGCATCGCGAGCGGAAGCGTCAACGCCGTCCGCATAGAGTTTGCGCATGAGCGTTTGGTATTCTTCTTCCAGTTTTAGGCGAAGCTCCCGCTCTCTGGCAAGGGATCGACGGTTCGATGCAAGCAACATATCGGTAAGTTTGGTGCGGTATGCTTCCGAAAATTCCGAAGGTCGCTCCAGCAGTAGTTCCTTTTGTTCGCGAGTAAGCATACGACTCTCCGAAACGGCATCAATGAATAATTGTAACGATTTGCTCATATTATTCTTGTGCTCCCGGTGTTCCCCCACCTCCTGCCGTCGCATACATTTTGGCAAAAAGCATATTGAAGGCAAGGTCAGTCCCTAACGGAATAATTCCTTCTCCCTTCATAATTTGTTTGTTGGCTACCCCGTAGAGCTCTTTGACCCATCCGAAACCGGGTAGCGCACCGAAAAAGCGCGCCGTTCCTTCAATAAAGCCGGGATTCCACGCAGATTTTTTTAAGATGTTGCCGGGAAGAGTTCGGTCAAATGTCGGGGAAATCGTCATCACGGTATTGGCAATTTTTCCCAACATCCGGGAGAGCGGAGAGACAAACCCGATGTCTTCCCTATTCGCAAGCCTTTTTGCCGTCCAATCCGCAGTTTTTTCAATGCCGAAATCAGTGATATATTCCCACCCCGCATCAAGCATTCGCTTGTTGCCCGTTTCGGGACGGAACCACGGATGAGTACTATTCCGATATAAGAGGTTCGCAAGCATTTCCGATCCGTAGTTTGTCGCAAACGAACCGAGCATGTATGTCGCGGAAGTCAGCAATTTACCCAATCGGTTCTGATGGTCGGGAGTGCTTGATTTTTTCTCCCACTCCAGCCATTTTTTTTGCCACTTCGTCCTATCCTGCATGTCTTTTTGCAAGGATGCGGGGATAATTTCCTGAGATGTTACATCGGCAATTTTCTCTTGCACGGCGGCAAATTCACCGACTTCCATTACCGCAGTTGGGGTGGCGATATCAAGAACGCGTCGCATGTACTCATGAAATGCCGTGTCAGCTTGTGCCTCCTTCGGCTTGGGCGCCTCGGACTTCCCCACATATACCCAATCCATTTTTCCCTTAAAATCTTTGACGATACTTTCAGCCATAGTGCGTATTATCCGGCTTTCCCGCTCCCGACGTACACGCGGTTGTCTTCATCATCGGGCTCGTCGGTGGCGATCTTTGCGAGTACGTTTTTTACTCCTTCTTCAATATCATCGGAAAACTCCTCGCGAATACGTTCTTCCGCAGAAAGGAAGGATCCTAACGCATCAATCTGCTCCTCGGAAAGTTTCGGGAACATATCGACGATATCAAGCTTCTGTTCATAGGAGAGTAAGACGCTCTCTTCAAGGAGCGTCATTACCGCATTTTGTTTTTCCACAAGTTTGCTCATACTTATGTCGCTGCCGAAACCGGCGCTTCGCTTGCAAACACCGTCGCAGCCTCCTTTCTGTCCGTTTGCGGTTCGCTAAGTCGTTTTTTCACAAAGGCAAATACGTCTTTTGCCATCGCCGTGGTAACTTTTGCGTCGTGCCATTTATTGACGCCTATTTGTATAACGGCAGGAACCGCATCAATTCCATGCGCTCCCAAAAGCTCCCCCACCGCAGTCGTCGTACTCAACCAATGCGGAACATCGGGCGTGAGGTTAAACCACTGGTCGAAGAGCGCAAGATACTTTTTCAGCCCGAGCCCTTCGATAACCGTCGGTTTCGCTTTCGTCAGTGTCTTCTCCACTCCCGAGCGGAACGCGCCTTTGCCGCTTCCGGCAAGTCCGGCTTCTACCATATTATCAATCCCGCGATTTACCTGACGCATGACTCTCGCGGCCTCGGCATCGCCTGCTTTTCGAATACCGTTCAACTGCCAACGTTTACCAAGCTCCCACCATTTAATGTTTTCCAAATTTTTCCCCGATTTTGCCGCTTGATCCATCTGCTCACTGATATGTTTAAGTCGTGCGGCATGTGCCGCTTCCATTCCCGCTTGTCGCGCTGTATATACGGCATTTTCTCCGACCATTTTCTTTGCGGTGTGCGCCGCATGCATCGCATATTCGCTATTCAAAACCCGAAACGGCGTCATGGTGGTATGGAAAAGGGTTCGAATTGGCCGGGTAAGCCATTCCGCGGCTTTTCCGATACCCGTTCCTACGTTTGCCAATCCCTTTGCGTCTTTCGACAGCTTTGCCCCAGCCTGGTAGGCTTTCCCCGCTTCCCAGGTCGTTCTTGCTGCAGATACCGCTTCTTTTCCCGCTTTTGCAACGCGGGCGGCGGGCATGAATTTATTAATTCCCTTTTCCGCCTTATAAAAGCCGAAAATGCCCTTCCCGAACGCTAAGCCCTCACCCAGTACCGGAATGAGGCTAAGGGCAAGCGATCCTTTTGCTTTGAGATCTTTCACCCAAAGCTTCTTTTTTTCTTCCAGATGCGGACGAATGGTATGAACCATGCC
>WBZO01005417.1_pt1 | contig 13006 bp, 7 predicted proteins | sample 5204261 | NCBI WGS metagenome assembly WBZO01 (sample SAMN12412400, study PRJNA552823) | activated sludge metagenome | isolation source: activated sludge from anammox sidestream of wastewater treatment plant... | place: USA: North Carolina | collected 2017-09
TACGTTCTCTGATGTCTGTCTCATACACGTAATCTCTAGTTAGGTTGATGGCTAAAGAAGCTGTTGGCGCACTTTCATCTATGTTTTTAATAGAACCATCGCTCCAATAATAATATTTGTTTCCATATCGATCATATAAGTCTGTCTTTGACAAAAATTCAAATCCATTTACGCCTACTGACACCCAAGGTCTTATCCGGTATTCATCGGAAATAAAATTGCCAAAATCGTACATTAAACTTAAACCACCAGAGCGAATTTCAGATTGGAAATTTTCTTGTCGATTATCAATCCATTCATTTGCTCCTAACTTACCAAATAAGACATTAAAATTAAGTTGTAAGGATTTAAATAATCGTTGTGATAAATTTAGGTCGTAACCTATTCGTGCTGTCCAAGGTGCTTGATAATGTTTGGCGTATAAATCGCCATGAAAAGATAACATGCCAGTTCCAAGAGAAATCTTAGGCTTAATAATGCTTCCTAGTGTTGGTGGAGCAGGGGTAGCTGATGCTTGAATGCTGGAAGTTGATTGGCTTGTAGGTAAAGTTTGGGTGTTTGATGAAGTAACAGTTGAGTCGGTTTGAGCTTTGAGCAAAGAACAAATTATTATAAATGATATGAGTACTATTCGCTTAAGCATGACCGCTTTTCTACAAAAATAAAAAAATGGTTTTATTTAAACCATTTTTGACTAGTAATCATTAATGCTTCCTGAACCGTTATACGCTTTGCTCCATTGTATGCGACTACAAATGCGCCTTGACAACCTTTTTGTTTAATTGTTTCTCTATGAGAGCGAGCTTCTTTGTATTCATTAAAACTACCCACCATAAATTTATTATAACCTTCAGCCATTTCACTTTTTATATTTTCTGAAATATTAAATTTTTTGGCTAATGTTTCAGATTGAATGGCATTACTAAATGCACCTATTTGAACATTATAAACTACATTGCCTTGTTTTTTAGTTAATGGTTCACTAGTTGTGTTAGGTGTTGGAGTTGGGTTAGAAGTAGTAACAGGTTCAGGAGATGCTGCTACAGGTTCTGTTTTTACAGGCTCAGTTGTAGTTGATGTAGGTACTTGTGTTTCAGGTTGAGTGTTATTGCTTACGGTTGCCTCAGTAGTAGTAGTAGGTGTTGAATTTTCGATACGTGCAACTGCTGTATTATTACTTAGAGGTAAGTTGTCATTAGCTAATTTAATCTTTTTACTTTGGTCGTTCTCTAAATATGAGAATTCACCTTTATCCAATGTTACATTTTCTGAAGTACTGCTTGTGTTTTCAAGTACATACGAAATAGTCATTTCTTCATCAGTTGGTAACGACACCCAAACGAATTTTAATTTACCATCTGCTATAGAAAAGGAACTACCATTTAATTGTCCACCTTTAGCACTAAAGCCATTTGGTAATGCTTCTTGAAATTTTGCAAATCCTTTAATGCTTCCTTTTTTTATTTTTACTTCAACATTATATTCTTTATCACTTGCTCCCTTTGATATAGAACGTGCACATAAGATGTTGGCATTTGGTTCAGCATGATTGTCAAAATTAGAATTAGTGGCTGAACTAGTGCTTTGAGGTTGACTAGAAGTTGAAGGTACTGGTGTGGGTTCTGTTGAACTTGGTTGCGTGTTGTTTACAGGTGTAGGTTCTGGTGTTGGTGCAACCGCAACAGCTCCGTCACCAATAGTAATATTAGCCGGAGTCATTTCAGCTACTTCTTTATTATTGTTATTAACATACGAGAATTTAGAGGCAATTGTTTTAGCACCACTGGCTGAAGCATCAGCCATTAAAGTAAACTTAACAGTAAAATCTGCATCACTTGGCATTGATGTCCAAATAATTTTAGCAATGTTATTTGTAAATGAAAAGTTACCTCCTTTACTCTCTTGCTCTTTTACAGTGAAACCTTGAGGTACGTCTAATTGTAGCTTTGCAAATCCACTTACTGATCCTTTATGAACAGTTATCTCTGCTGTAAACTCAGAACCAACAGGTGCTGATTGAGGAATGTTACCTGTTACTGTAACAGGGCTATCGCCCATTAATAAACTGAAAAAGAAAACCGTTACGGTGTTAAATAGGATGATGAGTGGTTTTATCATAGGTTTTGTTTACTGTTCAAAGAAATAATCAATGAGTCGGTTAATTTTTTCTACATTAAATGAGTTGGCACCTTCAAAGAAACCGTCAATTGTTTGTGTGATTTCAGAAGCTGAAATTTCTCCATCTTTATTCAAATCAGCTTCTGCGAATTCAGCAGGCAGTTTAGATGTTTTTCCAGTTGCTGCTTTCACCTCTTTAGATTTTGCTTCTACATTTTGTAAATAACTTAAACTTGGAGCAGCATTAAATCCTTCACTTCTTTCTGTAGATAGGCTGTCCCATTCTAGTTGTCTTTTTGCTAAGGCATCTTCGTCTATTGTAACTCCATTTCCATCTACTTTTGCGCCTTTCTTAGTCGTTAATTCCTTATCTTGATAATCAAATACACCATCTTCATCTTTATCTTCTGGGCAACCTTTACTATCCACCTTTACTCCTTTGGGTGTACCCAAACACATATCGCTTATGTCTTTTACACCATCACCATCCGAATCTGAGTTGTCAATAGCTGAAAAATCTACATTACTGTATGCGTCTTTTGGTTTTTTCCCAAAATGTACATTTACACCAACATAAGCAGAAGCCCAACTATCATTGCCACCTTTTTTGTAATTATCAATATAATCGCTTAATGCAATATTATAAGTAGCGCCTACTCTTAAACTTGCTCTATAACCCATTTTAAATTTTGCACCTAATCCAACAGGAATGTAGAAAGTGTTTCGTGCATAGTTTTTTAATGAGTCTTTTAATTGGGTTTCGTAATCATAGTCTCTTTTTAAAATTACAGATGTAGATTCGTTTGCTGGTAAATCAGCTAAGTTTCTAATTGAACCATCACTCCAATAATTATAAGCTGTGCCATTTTTGTCTCTTAAATCACCGTAAGGGTCAAACATCAAGTAACCAAAGCCTGCATGAATATATGGAGCTACATTTTTTTCTTTTTCTCCTAGTTTGTCAAAAAAAGCAAACACATTTAATCCACCACCCATGATGGTTGATTGAAAATTGAGATGTGAGGTTTTATCATTATCGGTACCTGCTAATTTTCCATACATACCATCAATACCAATTCCAAGAATTTTACCAATTCGGTATTCAACACCTAAGTTGTACCCTATGCGCATGTCGCTAAAAAAATTGGCATTACCGTGTTTTCCTACATCGCCTAAATACTTAAGGCCACCTGCTTGAGCTGTTACGGATAATTGGGCATAGCTTGTTAATGTAATTACACTTGAAAAAGCTACAAGAACTAATTTTGTATAAATTCTCTTCATAAATAGATATTTATTTAGTTTTTAAGATTCTACTCAAACAGAGTAAGATGTGATTTGTTTAAGTTATCAACATCTATTCCATTTCGTGTTTGAATCATTTATTATCCGATTAAATTAGTACTTTTTTCGACCAAAACAAAACTAAACTAAAAAAAAGACTAGTTTTTTTAGCTAAAATGTTAATTTTAAACAGATAATTGTTAGTTTCATATTTTATACTTAAAATTTAGCTCAAAAAGCTGATTTTTACACATGAATCATTCTCAATATAATATTATTGTAGTTGCTGGAGGTACTGGAACCCGAATGCAATCTACTATTCCGAAACAGTTTATTGAAATTAAAGGTAAACCAATTTTAATACATACAATTGAAAAGTTCATTGAATTTGATGAATATATTAATGTGGTAGTAGTAGTTCACAAGGATTTTATAACGGAAGCTAATTTTATGTTAGCTGAAAATTTTCCTGATAAAAATATTCATGTTGTTGTTGGAGGTGAGACACGTTACCACTCAGTTAAAAACGGATTAAGTTGTATTACTAATAAAAATGATATCGTCGGAATTCATGATGCCGCTAGACCTTTTGTATCGATTGAAACTATAAAGAGATGTTTTGAAACAGCGGCTTTAAAAGGAAACGCAATACCTGTGTTACCAATAAATGAAAGTTTAAGAATGGTTACGAATGGCATAAATAAGGCAGTAAGTAGAGATGATTATAAAATTATACAAACACCACAATGCTTTATTGTTTCTAAGATAATAGAAGCTTTTGAGCAACCCTACTCTCCTTTTTTTACAGATGATGCTACTGTTTTAGAAGGGTTAGATGAAAGCATTAATCTTGTTGAAGGAAATATAGAGAATATAAAAATTACAACTCCATACGATTTAAAATTTGCTGAATTATATTTATGATGACTACTGAAGACATTGCAGAAGCTCTTGAATTAACGGGTAAATTAATGGAGTTACATAATGAAAATCCATTTAAAATTAAATCCATCAATAGCGCAGCATATAAATTAAGTAAAACGCGTATTAATTTATTAGATCAAACTGTAGAGGATTTAACTAAAATTGATGGAATAGGGAAGAGTCTTGCAGAAAAAATTTTGGAGTTTTATACAACTGGTACTAGTAAAGAGTTAAACGATTTAATACATCAAACACCAAAAGGTGTTATTGAAATGTTAGGTATAAAAGGTCTAGGGCCAAAAAAAGTACGACAACTTTGGAAAGAGTTAGAGCTTGAAAGTGTTACAGAATTATTGTACGCTTGTAACGAAAACCGATTAGTAGAGTTAAAAGGGTTTGGTGAAAAAACCCAGCATAGTATCATCCAAAGTATAGAGTTTAAACAAAAAAATGCAGGATGGTATCATTATGCTTATGCCGAGAAAATTGGACAAGTAATTGTAGATAAATTAAAACAGCAAACTGATTTAGTAAGTTTTACAGGGGCTATGTATCGCCGTTGTGAAACAATTGAAGAAATAGATATTTTAATTGGTGATGAAGAGATTGATATTGATGAATTTGAGTCGGATACAATTCCTATTAATTTTATAAAAGTAAACCCATTACAATTTCACAAAACATTAGTCGAAACATCTTCTACTGCGGCTCATTTACAAGGTATAAATTTTAAAGATTTAGCCATTAAAAAATATGATAGCGAACAATCCGTATATCAATCTCTAAATATTCAATATTGTGAACCAGAATTAAGAGAGGGATTATTGGAGTTAGAAAAAGCAAAACAACATCAACTCCCACAACTTATTGAATATAACGATTTAAAAGGCATTCTTCACAATCACACAACGTATAGTGATGGTATGAATTCGTTAAAAGAAATGGCGTTGTATTGTAAAGAATTAGGTTATCAATATTTAGGTATTTGCGATCATTCTCAAACTGCTGTGTATGCTGATGGATTAAAGCCAGAATCAATATTACTACAACATCAAGAGATTGATAAATTAAATATCGAGTTATTTCCATTTAAAATTTTTAAAGGGATAGAAAGTGATATTTTAGGTAATGGCGATTTAGATTATGAAGAAGCTATTTTAAAATCATTTGACTTTGTTGTGGCTTCAGTTCATGCAAATTTAAAAATGGATGAAGAAAGAGCCAATTCTCGATTAATTAAAGCAATTGAAAATCCATACACCTCTATTTTAGGACATCCCACAGGTCGCTTATTGTTAGGAAGACCAGGTTATCCGGTTAATCATAAAAAAATAATTGATGCTTGTGCGGCAAATAAAGTTGTAATTGAATTAAATGCACATCCTTATCGCTTAGATATTGATTGGCGCTGGATACCTTATTGTTTAGAAAAAGGTGTTATGATCTCAATTAATCCAGATGCTCATCAACTAAATGGTTACCATGATATGCGTTATGGTACTTTAGTAGCTAGAAAAGGATTACTTACTAAAGAGGCATGTTTAAATGCTATGGATTTACAAAGCTTTGAGCAGTTTTTAAAAACACAGAAGTTAAAATAATTTTTAATAGTAACTTTATTGCGTTATGGCTATACTTAATTCTATTGCATCATGGTTAATGAAAAAGCGTATGCATCAAATAGAGCTTTTTATGAAATATCCGCATGATGTTCAAGAAGAATGGTTGCAAAAATTAATTTCTACAGCTAAAGACACTGAAATTGGAAAGCGATTTGGATTTCAAGCAATTAAAAATTATAAAGATTTTAAAACTCAAGTCCCAATACAGGATTACGAAAGCCTCAAACCAATGATTGAAAGAACTAGGCGAGGAGAACAAAATTTATTATGGCCTAGTGAGATTAAATGGTTCGCAAAAAGTAGTGGCACAACTGATAAGAGTAAATTTATTCCTGTAACAAAAGAATTTTTAGATGGCTGTCACTATAATGGTGGACGTGATATGATTACATTTCATTGTGTAAATAATGATGATACAAAATTGTTTACTGGTAAAAATTTAGCGCTTGGTGGTAGTTTTAAAATAGATAATTTCGGTCAATACGATTCTTATCATGGTGATGTAAGTGCTATTATTATACAAAACTTACCAATGTGGGCAGAATATTTTAGAGCACCTGATGTTGATATTGCCTTAATGGAAAATTGGGAAGAAAAGTTAGAGAAAATGGCTCACTCTATGGCTAATGAGAATGTAACGAGTTTAGCAGGAGTTCCTAGTTGGATGTTGGTGTTGATAAAAAGAATTTTAGAATTAAAGAAAGTAGATAATCTTAAAGATATATGGCCAAATTTGGAGGTGTATTTTCATGGAGGTGTTAGCTTTACTCCATATCGCCATTTATTTGATCAATTATTTAATAATAATAAAGTTGCTTTTATGCAATTGTATAGTGCATCTGAAGGCTTTTTTGGAATACAGGATGAACGTGAGAGTGATGAAATGTTATTAATGCTAGATTACGGCATTTATTACGAGTTTATTCAAACTTCCGATTCTCAAAATGAAAATCCTACTGTGTATCATTTATCGGAAGTAAAAAAAGATAAAGATTACGCCATGTTAATTACAACCAATGCAGGTTTGTGGCGCTATCAAATAGGTGATACAATAAAATTTACAAATTTAAATCCTTATCGCTTTATAATTACAGGACGTACTAAGCAGTACATCAATGTGTTTGGAGAAGAGTTAATGATTCATAATGTTGAACGAGCTTTAAATGTTGCTTGCGAAAAAACAAAAGCACATATTACCGATTTTACAGTAGCTCCTGTTTTTATGAGTGAAGATACTGGGGCACATGAGTGGTTAATTGAGTTTGAGCAACAACCCAATAATCTAGATTATTTTAAGAGCGTACTTGATGAATCGCTAAAACAACTCAATAGCGACTATGAAGCTAAACGGTTTAATAATTATGTATTACAGTTACCTTTAATTCAAGTACTACCAAAAGGAACATTTTATAACTGGCTCAAGGCAAATAACCGACTAGGTGGGCAGTTTAAAGTTCCTCGATTAAATAATAATCGAACAATGGTAGATGATATCATTAAATTTTGCATGGCTAAGTAAAATCCTTACCTATACGTTTAAATTGATTATTTAATTAAAACTTTTATTAATTTAGGCTTAGATTTAACTGCTGTTGTTTTTAAGATGTTTCATAATTACTTTTTGTCTTTTAGGATTACAAGTCAAAGCTGCTGATTCCAGTTTGGTATTTAAGAAAAGAAAATTAGCGCTCGGCTTAACTTGTATTCCATTAGCCACAGGCTCTTTAGTTTATCTAAACCAGGCTTGGTATAAAGATTATCAAAAATCTGCTTTCCATATTTTTGATGATAATGATGAGTGGTTGCAAATGGATAAATGTGGTCATGTGCTTTCTAATTATCAAACAGCCAGATTAATGATGGATTATATGCAATGGGCTGGGTATAAAAAACGTACTCAAATTTTGGTTGGTGGTTTAAGTGGCTTTACTTATATGACTGCTATTGAGATGATGGATGCTTATAGCACAGCATGGGGATTTAGCTGGGGAGATATGATAGCTAATGCAATTGGTACGGGCGTTGCCATCAGTCAAAAAGCAATTTGGAATCAACAACGTATTCAACTCAAGTTTTCCTTTTACACTTCGCCGTATGCACAATATCGCCCTGATTTATTAGGGAAAAATTTAAGTACACAAATATTGAAAGATTATAATGGACAAACATATTGGCTAAGTATTAATCCTTCTTGTTTTATGAAACAAGAAACTAAATTTCCAAAATGGTTGAGCTTTGCTTTTGGCTATGGCGCTGATGGTATGTTAGGGGCGCGTTATAATAATATTGTTATTGAGGATAAAACAGGTAATGTAATAAATTATAACAGGTATCGTCAAGCCTACTTTTCTTTAGATGTAGATTTAAGTAGAATTCCTGTGAAATCTAAATTTATTAAGACTGTATTCAACGCATTAAATATCATTAAATTACCATTTCCTAATATAGAGATAAGTCAAGGTAATTTAAAAGTAAATTACTATTAAGGATTTAAGTTAGAGGAAGCTGGTGCAGCTTCTTCTTTGTTTTGATTTTTAAATGATGCAAAATCAAAAGTTAATGTAAAACGCAAAGTATTTTGTAATGGATTACGTTGTGTAATAGGAATTAGGTAAGCCATATCTAACCCAAACACATTATACCTTACGCCAATCCCAGCTGTAAAAAATTTACGATTACCTTTAGTTTTAGATTCATTAAAATAGCCGCCTCTTACAGCAAAAGTGTTTGCATACCAATACTCAAAACCAACACTCCAATTAATTTCGTTGAGCTCTTCTTTACCACCTCCAGGTGCGTCATTAAATGATTGAAGCATTCCTTTAGGTACTGCAACATCTGGATTTTTCCCTGCTACAATAATCTTTTCATTGGTAGAATAGTTAATCGAATCTAAGCCAGTAGCTGTTTTTAAATATACAGGCTGAGTTGGTACTAATAACTTATTGGCATCAGCATAAATACCAAATGTATTATTATCATCTATAATTTGTTTTAGCCCTGCACCTAGTCTTAGATTAATAGGAATAAAATCTTTTTTTACAGAATATGATATTTTTGAACCAATATTAGTAACTGCTAAACCAGCAGAAGCAATTGCTTTTTTATCGTTTATTTTTAATTTTTTAGATTGATAATATAAACCTAAATCAACAGCTACCGAATAACCAGGCTTTGTGGTTTGACCATTATTGAGTGTATAATTACCTGTTAAATTAGAACGAATATATCTTGCCGCTAAACCTACTGAAAAAACTTCAGATAATTTTTGAGAAAATGCCGCATCAAAAGAAAATTCATTTGGCTTAAATTGTCCAGTAGTATTTCCAACTATATCTGTAAATACGATATTACCTAATGAAAAGTAACGCATAGAGGCTGCTACAGCCTGTGTTTTACTAATCTTTGAGTAACCAGATACATAATATAAATAAATATCTGGTACTAACTGACGTAACCAAGGTGTAACTGATATAGCAGCTCCTGCTTTTTTTTCAGCAAAAGCCAGTTTTGCTGAGTTCCAGTGAATGCTATTACCATCAGCAGGTGTGGCTACTCCAACTTCTCCCATACCACCTTGTTTTGAATCTGGCGTAATCATTAAAAATGGCACAGCAGTAGTAATAGTATTTACTCTTCCACTCAAATCTTGCGTAGATAACTGACTTGAACTACTTGTTTGTGCAACAAGTGTCGAGCTAATTAATAAACTTACTCCAACAGTTCCTATGATAATTTTTTGCATGTATGTTCCAAATTTATATTAAAAAACGGACTTCAAAGATATAATTAATTTAGAATTACCAATTTTTCAATTTTTTCTGCTTTTTTCTTATTGGAATCGGTAACTGAGACTTTGTATATATACACTCCCCGAGCTAATTTATCCCCAAATTCATCTTTTCCATCCCATTCTATGCCTTCAAAACGGAATCCCTCATTATTTATTGTTTTAACGAGTGATTTTACCATTTTACCTGATATAGTATAAATCTGTATAACTACCTTTAAATCTGTACAACATTGGTTGTGTTCAATAAAAAATTTTGTTTTTGTCGTAAATGGATTAGGGTAATTTAAGATATGTGATATTGCTAAATCTTCTTGATTTGCAACAACAAAATCAATTTTTGTACTTGATGAATTATTTTGAACATCCCATACTTTTAAGCTTAATGTATGATTTCCTTCTGATAAACTATTTAAAGGGTATCTAATTTTACCCGATTGAAATGTATTTAAATCTGATACATAAAAGTCATTTAATACAATGGCGTTTTTTGTATTCTCATCAATAACCGCTACAATATCATGCCCAATCCCAGTTCCTATAGTATTAATACCGCTCTCGTCAGATACTTTGGCGTAAATTTTTGGAGATTCATTTGTCGTACCTCCAGATACAAAATGCTCATCATTCATAAATAAATTAATCATAGGCCCTTGGATATCGCTAATGGCATTAGGGTTTGAGCCTCCTACTACTACTTTATCATAATATCCTTGAGCATCGGTTACTCCGTTATGAGCATAATAGCTTATTTTTCCTTTACCGAATGTGTAGGATATATCTTTAGGTACTAAAAACGAAAAGCTAAAGTCTCCATTTTTTACTTCGGATTTCCCTCTATAAATATTATTTTTTTGAAGTATAAAAGGCGCTGGATATGAGCCTGTACTTGGATTTGGATCGTTTCCAAGGGTGTAAATTGTTTTTTCTTTATCAAACACTGTTGGATAAACAACGCCATTAAAGTTTGTAAGCTTATTGCCTAGCTCATCGCCTACGTAACCGCTTACAGTAATTAAAGATAAGGCACGTAATGTATCACTAGAACTTACTGATAAAGTTTGCGAATTAATGGTAGAGGTGTAAACTCGCTGTTGAGGATATGCTAATTTTAACGCAGGGTCTCCTAGTAATGCAAAATTGATATAAACTAAACCAAGCACTACCGATTTGGTTTGTTGATAAATATCACCCAAATGAGGCATTTTGCCATTACTCATGGGAGTTAAAGCATAGTCAAACAATTTATCATTTAAGATGGCATTGGGTCCTGAAAATGCCAGCCTCACGGTTGTAAGTAATGCTATGGCCCCACCATTAGGATTTAATAGACAATACTCACCAGCTGAAGTTCTATCAGGATCATCATAGCGACTAAACTCACATGTAGCTGTTACAAATAGCGGAAGATTATTTTTATTTTTCCATTCTAAAATTTGAGAAACTTCTAAAATGCGTTCTTCTGTAAGCCCTAACTCACCCCCATGTCCTGTATAATTTACAATTAAAGCGCCTTTCTCTACTCTACGATTTAAGTCATTAACTGCATCAGGATACCGATCGCCTCCAGGTGTAGAGTATTGGACATAAGCATCAATAAATATTTTATCTACGTTGTAAAGTTTATTAAAATTATACACCTTATCGGCTAAAGTATTTGCTGCATTAAAATGTAAATTTCTATCTTCATCATCTGCCAAAAAACAAACCCAATTTCTCCAATCGCCTTGAGGATAATCGTTTTCGGCAGTTACACAAGATGATTCTACTGCATTTGGATCAAACCCATGATTTAACTTATAGTAATGTTCAATTTTAGAAATAATAGCATCTGCCTCTGATGTGTTATGTGCCATTATTCTTCCAACACCAATATCTACAGCGTCTGAACCAGTAACAGTTCCTTCATTTAAATCCATCATGCCAAAATAATCATCGGAAACAAACGAACTTGTGTATGACCAAGAGTTAGGGGTTTGATAAGTTGGTATTAAAGCAGTGTTACCAGAAACATTTATATCTTTATTTTTATAAGACCCGTCACCTAACAATAATAAATATTTTGCGGATTGGTTTGGATTACTTGGCCTAAAATATAACATCTTTGCAAAGTCTCTAATAGCACCTATATCAGGTGTTCCTGATGAAAATTCGTTATATATCTGATTAGTAGTAGCTATCACATAAGTTAATGAATCATAGTCTTGATGAAGTTTTGCTAAACGTTGAGCATGAGGTAAAAACGAGGGGTGTGTTACAATAATGTAATCTGCTTGTTGTACAGCATGTAAATTCTGGTTTTCAATATTACCATACAAAACAGGTGTGTAAGTTAAAGCACTTATAAATGCAACAAATTCCTTTAAGGAATCAGATGTTGTTGTGAAATCTAATTGATTACTGTTAATATTTACAAGCTGTTCTTTAATATTAAATTTATCGGTTACATCCCAAATGGTGGGTGTTACACTATTATTATTAGTTATTATATATTTAGCAAAACTGCCACTTCCTAATACAGTTTTTCTATCTCTGAAATTAAATTGAAATTGATTAAATATTAAGTTGCGTCGAGCACAAAATTCAATTTTATCTATCCAACCCACTGCTTGTGAAGTTTGTTTAGATACATTTATAGTTAAATAACTTGATGATAAAATACCACCCTTCCATGATTCGCCAGGATACCCAACATCAGCGAGGTATGAACTAATAGAAGTAGTAGCACAGGTTACGGCAAATGTCCCAGAATTGAAACTAAAATTATAAACTGAATTTGGTTGCGGCGGACCACATCTACTTAAAACACTACCATATACATAAACACTATCACCAACAACTGCATCAGGAATATTAAACGAAAAATTATAACTAGTAGTAATGTCAAATTTTTCACCATAAAATTCTCTACCACTTTTCACAAGGTTGGTAGTGTTTTGTTCATGATAATCATAAAAATCTTGCGTGCTTGTAGTTGTATTCGGGCTATTAACTGATGAGTTTTGAGAAGTTATGCGTTTGCCATTCCCTAAATCAGTTGTAATAAAATAATAAGAGGTATCACTAAAATAATGCAACTGATGAGAGAAAGGCATGGCTGACCCTGATTTTTTATACCATTGATCAGTACCTTCACCATAAAATAAAACATAATCATTTGCATCAAATTTCCCGTCACCTTCGCCAGTTACAATTATGGCGTTTTCTAATAAATCATCATACCTATATGTATTATTGGCTTCAGGCAATAATTTTCCACCATTTCCAT
>WBZO01002978.1_pt3 | contig 13005 bp, 8 predicted proteins | sample 5204261 | NCBI WGS metagenome assembly WBZO01 (sample SAMN12412400, study PRJNA552823) | activated sludge metagenome | isolation source: activated sludge from anammox sidestream of wastewater treatment plant... | place: USA: North Carolina | collected 2017-09
GGTCCGGCGTGCGGATTTTCTGGCCATCGTTGGTGAACGAGGCCGGCGGTTCGCTATAGTGCAAGCCAGAAGCCCCGATTGCGCTGTATATTGCAGAGACCTGCTCCCACACGTCTTCACGATTCTTCGACTGGTAGCCGTTCATCGAGCGGCCAGTGCGGGCCTTGGCCAACAACTCACCGGCCTGGAAGATCAGGCGGTCGACGGCGGGATTATTCGGGAGGGAAAATGCAGCAAGCAATTCCGGCAGCGCGCGGGCACCTGCCCATTGGTCGTAGGCCAGTACGTCTACCGCGCGATCGGCACGGGCAAGCTCCACTTCCTTTGAGTTGACCCGGACGATCACGCGTCCACGCTCCGCCTCGTTCAGCTCCGCGAGATAGCGGTGCTGGAACTTGAGATCGAGCGTGTCGATCCGCCGTGTTTCCTGTAGGTCCAAACGCTCGAATTTCAGGCGCATAGCGTCTGCGAACTCCGGCTCGCAACGGATGGTGACTTCCACATCGTGTAGCGGCTGGTCGGTTGCGTTCGTGAGACTCAGGCCGCGAAGGAGGGGAACATTGTTCTGATAGGAGGCGTAACTAACGGTCGGATTAGCGAACATCTGAACCTGGATGCCGGCCGCAGCTTGTGCGGACTCTGTGTCACCGGTTGTCTCATTATTCATATGTTCCCCTGTGGTTCGTTCTATTTCATGTCATTCTGCTTGGCGTCCGATACGGGTGCGAATAGGCCGAGGCCGAAGTGGCTTCCGTAGCCTAGACACATTGGCCCTCGAACAGGACCCGCGAAACGTAGCTCCAGCGTGAACCCACAATCAACAGGTGCGGTAGGTCCGTATCGACGGGAGCGCACGAAGTGTCGGTGGCGTCGTGCGAGTTCGTCTTTGTGAGGATCAATTATTCGCACAGTGGTCGGCAGCGGAAAGTTGCGCACAGTCAGTTCCGCTGCGATTTGTCCTTCGATCGTGTTGCGTCCTCGTTTCTTGAGGTAACGGGGTGGGACAAAGGGTGTGGTGCTTTTCCATACTGTGGCTGTGACATGTGAACCCAGCACCGTGCGCAACCCATCACCGAATGGACCGGGCAGCGTGGACAGGTCGGAGAGCCCTCCAGATCCGGCCAGTGCGAGCCGAAGCGGGCCAATCCCACCTTTGGTATAAGTGTGGCGAACAGCACGCACCGCAGCCTGCTCTCGATCAAGTAACCCCATCGCCGCCCAGAGCAGGATGTGGTCAAGATGACCGTCATCGTCCAAGTCCAGTGGCAAAATGTGAGCATGGTCGTGAGGTCCACGGAGCGGCCTGCCTTCCTCATCACAACCGGTCAAGGCACGGGAGTGAATGCCCTGTTTCTCGGCAAAATTTACCAGCGCACGATGGAGTAACTCAGCTTGCGGGAGGGTGCGCGCCACCGAAGGGAGTGCATTATAATTGCCGCTTGCTGTGGCCATCGACAGCAGCATGGCTTCGACCGGCGGTGTGGTCATAATACGTGGTTTTGCTTTCGGCGTGCCAGCCTCCAAGGCATCAGTCTTGCGCCAGTAGAATACTCGGCGGCTGCCAGGGGGTTGGCTCCAGCCACATTGACGCAACCAATCGGTTTCCGCCTGAAGACAAGACACAAGATCGATTGGATATTGCGCCTCTGCTTCCTTGCGCTGCGTGAGCACTTTCTTTTCGTCCTTATCGAGTTTTTTCTTAGACACGTCTACTACGGGCAGTTTGGACAATTCAGCATCCAACGTTGCCCGCCGCCACTTCTCATAGACCGCGGTCGACAATGGCGTCATTAATGGGATCTGTTCCCACCCTCTACCCGGGGTTGGCATTTCTTCGCAGGGCCTACATTCCTCACCATTTGGTGGTGCTTCGTCCGGTTTAGCCAAGCGAGCCATCACCCAGCTTTCCGAACGTCCCACGTAACCTAGACGTTCAGCCAATTCTGAAAGCAAAAGAGCCTCATCGTCGGCCAGCTCTATATCCCAACTGACTGCCAACTCCCCGTCATTCACTTGAGCCCAAGTGTCGAACACCAACGTCGTTTCTTCTCGGCCGTTCTTGAGTTTTGCAAGCGGCATATAGTGCCGGCTGTGCGTGCCAACTGCTGGCGGCACGCGATAACATGGCAGAACGCTGGCCAGTTTCTGGATCAGAGTACGTGCAACGGCTGGTGGGCCATCACCTGGCCATTGCAACGTGGCGTAGCCGGTGGCGATCAATGCTCGCAACAGTCGCCATGGCGATGGCGGCCATTCAATTTGGCCTTCGTTGACGTGATGCCCCCACGGCGTAGCGTGATAGCGCCGTCCAGGAAAGCGCAGTATCAGCGTTGGCATAATCACGCTCCCGTATTTTCCTCGTCATCCGCTGATTCGCTTGCTTCCTCTTTACTCTTTTTCAGTTCGTTGTTGAAGGAGGCTTCGGTTACAGCCATTTTTTCCTTGCAAGTTTTGATTGAATCCTTTATCTCATCGGTCAACTCCTTCAACGGTGGCAAAGAAAAATCCTTAGGTTGCGTCGATTGGACGCTATCCGAAACCACTTGAAGATCGCAGGCGGTACGCAAACGTAGAGTACTGTCCACCAATGCACGCAATTTAAACAGGGCCAGAAGAATCAGCAGACGTTCAACATCAGAACCTAGACCGTAGCCACGAACCTGAGCAAGATCGAGATTAACGTAGAGAGTTATGTGATCAGCGGTGAACTCGTCGCGTGCAAACGGGACATTACCGAATCCACTCTTGGTTTCACCCGATGGATTGACATGATCATTCTTGACCCCGCCAGAGGCCGCCACTTTCACGCCGTCTGCCTCGATAAATGCCGAAAGTGCGCGGGGAATGCGCAAGCGACCACCAGCAAGTGTCTTGTCCTTGCCTTTTTTCGCCGATAAGAAAGCTCCGTGAAGAAGCGACCCGACATCCCACCGCAACAAAAACCTCGCAATATCAGCCCGGCTAGGTAGCGGACCTACTTCAAACGCATTGAGACTCCGTCCCAAGACGTCGAAAACATCAGAACCGTCGTGTTCGGCAAACATGATGTACGGACTATTGATACGGTGTGCTTCTATGACGGAATCGGTAAAGAATTTTTTGTCCTTGGACTTTTTTCTTTCTGATTCTGAGTTTCCAATTCCGCGTACTACCCTCACATGTGACAGCCCTGCTAGATCATTTTTTACATCTTGCTTGACCTCGTCCCAGATGGTGAGCTCAAGCCGGTTGGCCATGCTCTGGGCGCTTTCTACCAAGAGGTTTTGCCCTTCGGGGGTCTGGAACGTGGCTGCCCCTAGACCCGGGAATCCCGTAGGCTGAAAGCGTTTCCCTTGCAATGGGGCGAGAGGAATCGAAAACAATAGACGATGAGTGTTGTCGAGTTTCGAAAGATCGAGAGTCATTACGTGGGCTCCTTTAGCGAATGTGGATCGAGGCGGTGGACGAAGGCGGCCGCCGTTTGTTGTGAAATAGGAAAGGCGAGAGCTGCTGCCCAGAGGCGTGCGGTTCCGGACGATGCCGAAGCCACCCGCACCGTCGGATGAATACCGGCGGTGCGCAGGCGGCGAAGAGCCAGTTCAGCAGCCGTGGCGGCGTCGCCACTTTCAAGACGTCGCAGGATGGCCGGGTCGATACCGATGCGCCGGCCATCGGGTAATGGCCAAGGCAAAATGGTCAAACGAATCGCGCACCAAGCGTCGTCGGGCCACTCGGTATGCTGTGGTCGGCTCAGCGAAATGAACTGTTGCGGCCACAACTTGCGATCCAGTGCCATCAGGGCACGGCCCAAAGCCAAGGTTCTGTCCATGTCCACCACGCCAGTGATGAGGGCGGCGAGATCGGTGGGATGGGCTGCGGTTCTAGTGGCTGCCTGAAGCGGCAAGCGGCGCTTGCCCCGCTGCGCAGTTTCGATCAGCCGACGCTCCACCACCGCGCTGGCGTCGTCAATGCCGCGGCGCCCATGCATCACCACATCGGGCCCGATTTGCAGGCGAGTCTGACTGCCGGTACCCGTCGTGGCGAATTTCCACGGCTTCTCTTTGTCGAGTGGTAGCCAGTGGCGACGAATCGGGTCCAACGGCATGCCCGTGTCGCGGCTGAAGGCGCATGCTTGAAGTGCAAATGACAGGGCTAAGCGAAATTCGGCAGTATCATCATTCGCGGCCTCTATCCACTCTGGTCTTAACTTCGGCACCGGCCCACATCGGTAGCCGCTGCCGGTGACTTGCACTGCTTCGACTTCGGCCAGCGCCAGCAGCACCGATTGCCAGCGACTGGGTTCATCAGTATGCTGGGTCACTGCGAACAGGGCGTCCGCCAAGCGCCGCTCGGTGAGTTTCAGGCGATTGGGAGCATTGTTGTTGCGCGCTTCACGACGCAGGCGCGGCAGCCAAGCGTCGAGATCGTCTAAGCAAGCCAGACGTGGTGAGATATTGTCAGGTACGAGGAAGCGGCCAAGAGGAACGGCTAGGTTACTCTGACCGTTGCGCTCGATGTAGCCGTAGCGCTGAAAAGCTGTAATGCCCCGCGCGGTGCCGAGCCGTGCGACAGCACGGGCCAAGTCGAGTGGTTCGCGTGCGGAACGTGCGCCAATCTGTGCGCGACCTTCTGCCAACAAGCGTCGCAATTCACCAAGCACCATCGGCTGTGTCCATAACGGCATCCATTGCTCGCCGCGCGCGCTTTCATCGGAGTCGGCGGCACTCGCGTAACCGGCAGCCTGAGCGCCAACGACGAAAGGCGCGGCTGCGCGCGATTGCTCCACCGCCCCTAGTCGTCGGGTGGTATGAGCGGTAAACAGCACTGCTCCTTCCAACATAAAGATAAAGTCCCATGGATTGAGCAAAGTGTCATGCTGGGAACCAGGGCCATTGATGCTGTTGGCTCCTCCCGCTCCCCCGGGCAAGAATTGCCCGACCTTCCCGGCAGCTTTTGTCAAAAGTGCTTTTGCCGGTTCCGTCCGGATAGCAGACAACAGCCATTCACGCGACGTTTTCTTGTCAGTATCAATGAGCGTTTGTACGAGGTTTTCGAAGTAACGGGCCGTGAAGTCGATTGCGCCATCGTTGCCACCAGAACCCCAAAGGCTCGGATAGGAGAAATCATCACCCATGTCGACAATAGCGCTACGGTAAAGACCCATATCCGAACAAGCTCGCGCCATCGCTCTTTGGATGATGGCTTTGTCGTTATCTTTGTCAGCTACTGGAAAGACCGGGCCTTGCCCTTTCGGAACGATAAGTAATCGTCCACGCTCTTTGTCAGGCAACCTATCGACATTGACCTCCTTGAGAACACTACCGACTGCCTCCACGGCGATTCTGTGCGTCTCCTGAAAAGGTTTCCAGCGCTCGGCTTTCTGAGAGATCAGTGATTGGAGTGCTCGTCCATTTTTGCTTTCTCGCAATTTCTTTTTCTTGGCATCCCACGTACGGAAAAACCCAGACGCTCCATTCCAAGGAGCCAGCATCGGTGTTGGACAATAATCGTCCATAAAGAAGCTGAGCAACTCGTCGAAGGAAAGGGATGTGGCAAGTCGAAACCGATCTCCATCCCACCATCCTCGAACCTGCTGGTCGGCCTGTTCGGCCACCAGACGCAGGATGCCGAGAGCCTTGAGATAATGGGCGAGCGGTGTCGGGGCGCAGCCGTCGAGGTCATGAACAATCATGAACCCACCTCTGGATTCAGAAGTTCATCGCGCACATTGGGCAGGCGCGAGGCGCGCTGGTCTGCGGCGCGCAACAGGGCTTCTAACCAGGCGAGCGCAAAGGGGCCGTGGCGATCGAGCAACGACAGCACGCGCTCGGTCCAGCCAGCGCCGGTGCGGGGATTGAGACCGGCGGCGGCAGGGGCCAGATCAAGGAGGGTTTTGGGCAGCTGATGAAGCGTGCAGTCGGCGGCGGAAAGGACCAGCGGCGGCAAGGTGTCGCCATCGCGGATACCGCGGATGCGTGGCTGCTCGTCGGCAGCCGCCTGATCGGCGGGGCTGGCGTGCCAGGCGAGCCGCACCTTGCCGTGATGGGCGCAGATTAAGTAGGCCAGAAGGTTGAAACGGTCGGCATCGAGAGCAAGCACCTCCTGCTCCAACGGATTGGGTGGCGCCTCGGATGGTGGGGGCGTGTGTGGCGGCATGCCAGCTTGGTTGAGCAGTTCGCGCCAGGGGCCAAGCAAAGCCGGATGGTCTGGCGCATGGCGCTGTAGAACAGCGAACAGCGCCAGGGTACTGGCGAGTTCATGTCGATAGCCACGGCGGGGTCCGCCGTTATCCATCGGATAGAGTTTATTGACGGGCAGCCAGGCTTCCTTCGGCGCCTTGGCAAGATCGAGTCGTGCTGGCCTGTCGGTGGAGACAATTGATCCCTGAAATGGCAAGAAAACCTTTCCCACGTCATGCCAACGACCGGCGAGATCGAGCAGGTCGGCCAGTTCCTTGGCAAGAATGTCAGCGATCTCACGGGCCAGCCTGCCCGTCTCGCGCCCATGTACGGCGATGGTCTGCCAGGGGTATGCGCTCAAGGATTCGTCGTCTTGAGCAGCGTCGGCCTGTTCGGTGGCTTCAGGTATAACAGCCGCCACAAGCGTTACGCTTGCTGAACTATCGGGCGACCAGCCTTTCTCAAGGTCATATCCTCCACAATTAGCGGCGACCATTACCGTCTGGCCCGGATAGAGATCGCGCCGTTCGGCCTGGCGCCATTTTCCATCGAGCCAATCCCAAACCCAGGCACGCATGTTCTTCTTGAGCCTGGGCGCTTTCGCGCTTCCGCTTTCCTTTCCGCACAACCAGTCGCGGGCCTTGAGGAAAGGCACGGCACACAGCGCTTCGCGTGAGGGCTTCAGTTTTGGATCTGGTCCACACTTCTCTAGCACATCGATCCAAAAGACATGCAGATCGCGTTCCTCGCCCGAACGAATGAAGCGGCTGATGTCGATGTCGGCACCAGAAAGATCGGGAGTGGTATCGAACAGTTCGTCGAGTTCGTGTCGCAGCAGCAAATGCTTTGGGTCGTACGGATACAGCCGGGAAAGAAGTTCAGCGTGTTGTTCTTCAAAGGCCTCTAGGTGCAGTGGCGCGACATCCTGTAATAGACTCAAGGCTTCACGGGCCGCGTCTAGTTCGTGCTTGCTGTAAGGAGCAGCCTTCTTGTCGTCCGCTGGGTTGAAGTCGGTGACGATGACTTGTGCTTCACCGCCCCAACGAGCCGCGCGTCCGAAACGCTGCACCAGACTCGGCCATGGTGCCAGTTCCGTAATTAACAGTCCCGCCGAAAGGTCGACACCGGCTTCGACCACCTGCGTGGCTACGATGATGCGGTCAGTGCCAGGCGCGCATGCATTGCGGTTTAAAAACTCCTCCCGCCAGGGTGTACGTTCGTGGGAGCGGAAGCGGCTATGCACCAAGCACAGATCACTTCCCTTGAGAGCCTTGTTCCTTTTCAGCGTTTCAAACACCTGCACGGCTCTATCAACCCTATTGACCACTACCAGTGTTGGCCCCTTCATGCCGTGCCCCGTGTTGGCATGCTGGGTGGCGACCAATTCGGCCAGTGTGTTCTCGTCCTTGACGGGTTCCAACCGGTAAGGTTTGTGCACATCATCCCACAGGTGACCAGTGCGCTTCGTTGCAGGGATCGTTGTTTGGGATAGCGAGGCTGCCAACTTCAGTGTGTCAGGACCTTTCTGCAACCAGGTGTGCTGCAACGTGGCGCTCATCCACCAAGTTCGGCAGGGCCTAAATGTCTGCCCGTTATCGTCATGGTCCTCGCGAAAAGACTGCAACTGCATTGATGTGGCAAGCCCCACGTCCATCAATTGGACTTCGTCCATGACCCACAAACAATCATGATTGAGCAAGCCGAATTCCATCGGCCATCGTGCGCGCGGCGCAGCGTAACCGCGGTTCAGGGTTCGCGAAAGCAACATGTCCTGAGTCCCAATTAGTACAGCGCAATGCTCTGGATAAAGGTGCCAGTCCCCGCTGTCGGCACCGCCCATCAGAAGATGCACGCCAATTTTTTCCGAATGATCGGATTCCCCATCCCAGAGCACGCCGAGCTTGTCTAACACGCTGCGTGCTTCTTGTTCAGTCTGCTCCACCAGTACTCGCATCGGTAGACACCACACCAGGCGGCGCGGCCAGTGGTCATCTCGCCGTTGCTTGCGGTGCCATAGCCAGGCAGTAAGTACTCCCAACGTCTTTCCAAATCCCGTGGGAATTCGGATCAAACGACTGCGGCAGTCTTCCGCCGCAGCCAAATCTTGCTGCCACCCGTGCGGCTTCCCAAGCGAGGTCAAACCGTTGAAAAAGTCGTCGTAATTCATTCTTTATCTTCGCCTGACAGTGATGTAAGCGCCGGGGCCTGCAACGCCCGCGTCGTCCTCTCCACCGGCTCGATCGCCTCGATCTCCGTATCCTCCGGTGCGGCCTTGAGGTCGCGCAAGCGGCGGGCGGAGACGAGGACGCGCGATTCGAGGGTGGCGGTGGCGCTGTTGTAGGCATCAACCGCCTTTCCAAGCTTGTCGCCGACATTGGCCCAGTGCTCTCCAAGCTTCGCGATGCGCTCGTAGAGCTGCCGGCCGAGGTCGGCGACCTCCTGGGCGTTCTTCGCGAGTGCTTCCTGGCGCCAACCGTAGGCGACGGCGCGTAGCAATGCGATCAGGGTGGTGGGCGTGGCGGGAATGACCTTCTCATTGACGCCGAACTCGATCAGACCGGGATCCTGCTGGAGCGCGGCACTGAAGAACATCTCTCCAGGCAGGAACATGACCACCAGCTCAGGCGTCGGGTCGAACTGCTCCCAGTAGCCCTTGCGCCCTAGAGCGACCATGTGATTCCGCACCTGGCGTGCGTGATCGACAAGATGGGCGCGCTGCGCCTCCTCATCCGTTGCCTCTGCTGCATCGAGATAGGCGCTGACCGCCGCCTTGGCATCCACGACGATCTGCTTGCTTCCCGGCAGTTTTACGATCAGGTCGGGACGTAAACGGCCATCCTCGGTGGTACGGTTCTCCTGCTCGATGAAGTCGCAGTGATCCAGCATGCCGGCCATCTCCACCACACGCTTCAACTGGATCTCTCCCCAGCGACCGCGTACTGTCGGCTGACGCAGCGCCTTGACAAGATTGCTAGTTTCGTTGCGCAGCATGGGGATATGCGTTTCGATGAGCCCCTTCACCTGTGTGCTCAGCTCGCTGTAGGCGCTGATGCGGACCTTTTCGATCTCGCCGAGCTTGCCATCCACCCTCTCCAGCGATTCCCTGATCGGCTTGACCAGTTCGTCCACAGCCTTCTGGCGTTTCTCTAGATCGCCACGAGCTCCTTCCTGGAATTTCTCCAGCGTAGCCTTGGCAAGTTCGACGAAAGACTGGTTGTTGTTCTTGAGCGCATCGGATGAGAGCGCTTTGAACGCATCGGAGAGTTTCTGCTGAACATCATTCAGAAAGGCAAGCCTCTCTTCTCCGGCCTTGCGTTCCTCGACCATCCGGGTCTCAAGTTCGGCCAGCCTTGTCTTGTGCTCGGTGAGTTGTTGGTCACGCTCAGAAAGAGTTGCCTCAAGCCCGGGCAAGCGTGTCACCAAGGCCTCAGCCGTGGAACGGCGTTCAGATTCCGTCTTCAAAGCCTGCTGCAGATTCACATACTCAAGCTTCAATGCTTCTAGTTCGCGTACCTTTTCGGCATGTTGCTGTTGGGAAGATTCAAGGCGCACTTGGGCTGCTGCAATAGCAGCTCTCGAAGAGCCTCTCTGTAACAACCAGATGATGATACCTCCGCCTGCGAAGGCGGCGGCGATGGTGAGAATTTCCATTATTTTGTTTTCACTGTTGCATAATTAACGCACATTGCGGTAAACAATCCGGAATTCACGTCGAACTGATAAGCCGGTACATGCAGCGCCAGCGCATGTAAATACGGCTCCTGGCGTTTCTATCTGTCAATTAAGAAAGTGGGACAGTTTATTTTTTAACACAGGCGCAATCTCAATTGGTGAGATTGCACCTGCTAATTAAAGTCTTTTTTAAAGAATAGACCGTATTATTAAACTATATTTTTTCCCAGTTTTGATCTTGATCATGCACTAAGCCACTGTAAATAAATGTGATTGTAGCTACTTTTACCGTCCATTCAGATCTCGCTACGCTTCCAGCCGGTCCGCTGCTTTCAGCGGTTTCATACTACTGAATTACTATATGTATTTCTCCGCGGCTCGTTTGAGCCGTTCCGCCACTTCCCTGCGCAAGCCATCGGGCGCGACTACCTCAACCTCGAAGCCGTATTTCAGGATATCCATGATCAATTCCCGAGGATCACCGTAGGGAATCCTCAACTCGTAACCACCATCCCCCAGCCATATCCCCTGCTGGTCGGGATGCCACTGCTCGTCCGCGACCCAGCGTGTGGCCTGGGAGGAAAATCGCAGCACGGCGGTATGCACGGGCTTACCGCCGAAAATGCCGTAGGAAGTGGCAAAATATTCGTTCAACTCGGCCTCGCCGATGTTCAGCGCCGCCTCATCAATCGGTGCAGACTTGCGGATGCGATCGACGGCGAAGCTGCGCAGCGCCTCTTTCGAGTGGCACCAAGCGTCCAGGTACCAGTTGCCGCGGTAATGCACCAAGCGTTGCGGCGAGATTGCCCGCTCGCTGGTCTCGTCCCGTGCCCGGCCGTGATAGGTAATATGCAGGCGTCGGCGCTTGAGCAGTGCGCCCGCCGCGAGGGCGAAGTACTCACTCTCCGGCCTCGCCGCAATGGGCGGAATTCAGACCCGGCGTAGAATCTCCTTTCCATTCAGACGCTTGCCCTCAAGAATCTCTTCGAGCCTGACGCGCAACGGCGCCAGATGCTGTTCGAGCAATCCCGGTTGGAGGTCGATGAGCAGGCGGTGAATAACCAGCAAGGCCGACAGCTCAGAGGCGTTGAACCACAGGCCAGGCAGCTCATATTGTTGTACCGCCTGACGCTGGTCGTAGAAATAGCCGCCGCGATCCTGGTCACAGACCAGCGGGGCGCCGAGATGATCGCGCAAGTCCCTGATGGCGCGATAGAGCGTCGCGCGCACGCGCTCTATTTTCTCCATCAGTACGGTGGCAGACACCGGCCGCCGGGCCTGGCGCAACAGCTGGTGCAACGCGTAGATACGATCGAAACGGTCCATGCCGCCTTACCCCCTCACGAGAAAGGTGACTGCCGGATACCTTGCCATGGCCACATGAGGCAGGCAAATCGGCCCGGTTCGCCGTCACTATCTCCAGAGATACATAAGGAAACACGGTCCGGGCGGGATCAGTCCCCCGTCCCCGCCCCGCCCCGGTGGTTTTTCACCTCCTCCTCCACCAGCCCCAGCAACTGCCGCGCCCCGAAGGAGGGCAGCGGCTTGCCGTTGACGAAGAAGGTCGGGGTCGCCTGCACCTGGAGGGCCTGGCTGTCGGCGAGATCCTGCTTCAGGACGAGATCGACCCCGGGCGCGGCGGCATCGGCACGGGCGCGCTCGAGGTCGAGACCGGCGCCGGTGGCGATGTCCCAGGCCAGAGCGAGGTCGGGCGCGTCGTGCACCGCCCATTCCGGCTGCCGCGCCAGCAGGGCCTCGAGCACCGGTTCGAACCGGTCCTGCGCCCGCGCCGCCTCCAGGATCCTCACCGCCTCGTCCGAGCCCTCATGGAAGGGCGTGTATCTCAAGGCCAGGCGCACCTCGCCCGGAAACATGGCGAGGATCTGTTTCACCACCGGATAAAAGGTCCGGCACGCTTCGCAGGCGGGATCGAAGAATTCGACGACGGTGACCGGCGCGTCGGCGGGGCCGAGCACCGGGGAATGCGGGCGCACGAACTCGCCCCCGGCGGGCGCGGCCGCCTGCTCGGTCCTGCTATGGCGATCGTAGGCCAGAACGGCGGCGATCACGGCCGCGAGGACGGTGACGATGACGACGGGACGCGTGAACATACGGGATGCCTCCGGTATACGTAAAGGGCGCGGACTGCCCGCACCGGCCCAGTATAACGGAAAGGCCGCCGTAACCCGCCCGCGGGCGGCCAGATTTTCTGGCCCCCGCCGCCTTGGTGTACAATTGCCGGTTCCACCGCCATTCAGAACAGGGGACGGATCTTGGAACAGTACCACGGCACCACCATCCTCTCGGTGCGCCGCGATGGCCGCGTGGTGATCGGCGGCGACGGCCAGGTCTCGCTCGGCGCCACCATCATGAAGGGCAACGCGCGCAAGGTGCGCCGTTTGTACAACGGCCAGGTGCTGGCCGGCTTCGCGGGCGGCACGGCGGACGCCTTCACCCTGTTCGAACGCTTCGAGGGCAAGCTGGAAAAACACTCGGGCAACCTCGCCCGCGCCGCCGTGGAGCTGGCCAAGGACTGGCGCACCGACCGCATGCTGCGCCGGCTGGAGGCCCTGCTGGCCGTGGCCGACGCCCGGGACTCTCTTATTATTTCCGGCAACGGCGACGTCATCGAGCCGGAGCACAGCCTGATGGCGATCGGCTCGGGCGGTTTCTACGCCCAGGCCGCCGCGCGCGCGCTGCTGGAGAACTCCGCGCTGGACGCCCGCGCCATCGTCGAGAAGTCACTCGGCATCGCCGCGGACATCTGTGTGTACACCAATACCCACGTCACCATCGAGGAGCTGGCCGCGGGCTGAGCCCCGCGCGCGAACCGCCCATGTCCGAGATGACCCCGCGCGAGATCGTCCAGGAGCTGGACAAGTACATCATCGGCCAGGCCGCCGCCAAGCGCGCCGTGGCCATCGCCCTGCGCAACCGCTGGCGCCGCATGCAGGTGGCGGGCGAGCTGCGCAACGAGATCACGCCGAAGAACATCCTGATGATCGGCCCGACCGGCGTCGGCAAAACCGAGATCGCGCGCCGCGTCGCGCGCTTGGTCAACGCCCCCTTCATCAAGGTGGAGGCGAGCAAGTTCACCGAGGTCGGTTACGTCGGGCGCGACGTCGAGTCGATCGTGCGCGACCTGGTGGATGTCGCCATCAAGATGACGCGCGAG
>WBZO01005419.1_pt1 | contig 13004 bp, 10 predicted proteins | sample 5204261 | NCBI WGS metagenome assembly WBZO01 (sample SAMN12412400, study PRJNA552823) | activated sludge metagenome | isolation source: activated sludge from anammox sidestream of wastewater treatment plant... | place: USA: North Carolina | collected 2017-09
TCGCGGTCTCCGCGATCTCGTCCTCGGCTTCTTCGTCCGCGAGAACACGCGGGAGTGGGCTCCGACCACGTTCTATTGGGCGCTCTTCCGAGCGTTCGCGAACCTCCACGAGCTCGCCACACGCCAAGGTGACCTCTTTTGGGAGGTCCCGGTGGGGCTCACCGTCTTTCACTTCGGGTGGGACGCGTCCTCCCCGAGCGTGCCGCGTCTCGTAGTGAACGGCCGCGGACCCCACGAGGTCCTCTCCGCGGCGCGGCTCTCCGTCGAGACCATGACGGAGGAGGAGCGGGAGCTCCACTTCCAAGCCATGCTCGCCGGCGCTCTCCACGGAGCCGCTCCCCCCGGCTACCGGCGTGACGTTGGGGACTCCTACGCGGTCCACATTCCCCAAAGCGTGAAGGACGCGCTCGAGAAGCTCCCTCCCGAAGAGCGAGAGGCCGAAGGGTGGCGGAGAGTCTCTCCCTTCACAATGGGCGCTCGCGAGTTCCGTCCTCGTGAGTCGTACGGCGAGCCGAAGACGCTCCGAGATCCGATCCCTCCGCCGGTCTCCGTTCGCGGAGACGAGGTGGACGGGAAGCCTCTCTACGAGGTGGCCACCTTCGTGGAGCTCGGACAGGTGGTGGTGGAGCCGGGCGAGACGGGAGCTCACTTCCCGATGCTCGTGGGCTTCACGCTCTCGCCGGACTCGGCTCATCCTTCGACGTGGCCGGAGAGCGAGAGGGCCTCCTTCTGGCCGGCGCTCTTTTCGGCGCTCGAGGCCTCCCTTCGGGAAAACGTTCCTAACGCTGATAAGGTTCCCGTTTCTCCCCATGTCACCACCACGAACCTCGAGCCGTTCTTTCGCTCGAGCGTGGACCTCTCCTTCGCCTCCTCGAGCCTTCTCTCCGAGGACTCCGGGCTCGTTCGGCTCCCGGTGGAGAAGGCGGAGGACGAGGAGCCGGTGGACGAGCCTCCGATCCTCGTAGGCATCGCCACGGAGACGAAGAGCGGAGGCGAGACCGTCAACGTGGCCGTTGCGGGTGGCGCTCTCTTCGTGGTCCGTCCTCCCTCTCCTACCGGCGAGAAGGTCTCCGGTCCGAGCGAAACCGAGATCGGCATGGGTCACGCCGGGGCGATCGTGAGCGCGGCCCGCGCGATCGGCGTGGAGGTCCCGGAGGCCTTCGTCTTCTCCGCCGGACAGGTTTTCTACAAGGACCGGAAGCTCGTGGAGGTCCGCCTCTCCGGCTTCGTGAACGCTCGCCTCCGCGACAACGGAGCCGGGGACGGTGAGATTGAAGCGTCTCCGTGGTCCACGCCGGTGGCTCCCACGCTCACGGCGGACGCGGAGGGCGTCCTCTCACTCGCTCCGGCGGACGCGGGACGGACCCACCTCTCCGCGATGGTCGTACGGACGGCGAATGAGCCGCTCGCGATCTCGCTCGTATGGGACCTCCGCGAGAACGCCACGCCCTCGAAGGCCTCCGCCTCGCTCGAGGCCGCGACCCTCGCCGCTACCGGGACCGTCTCCCGAGCTCTAGCGCGTACGACCGCGAGCCTCGAGAGAACGCTCCACGAGCTCGCTTCGGAGAAGCCGGCCGGCTCCGTAGTGCGCGTCCTTCGAGACGCACCCACCCGATACGATCGCGGAGCCCTCCACCTCGTCCACGGGCTCGCGAGCTTGAAGCTTCCAAGGAAGCTGGCGTCCGTTCCCTCATGGGAGAAGCTCTGCACGGACGAGATCCAACGGCTCCAGGACGAAGAAGGAGACGTGGCCTACAAGGACCTTCGGAAGGACCCGAACGGCCGCGCGGCTCTCCTCCGTCGCGTCACGCGAGCGGACGGCACCCAAGAGACTCGGCTCACGGAAGAAGGGAAACGCTCTCTCCTCGAGCGCTGGAGCAACCGTTGGTTCCGGCAGACTCAGAAGGACGAGGACGGCGTTACCCGAGAGTACGTGGTCCGCCACCTTCCGGTCCGAGGTGGTGGCCACCTTGAAGCTCGCTTCACTCTCTACGGGCAAGCGTGGCCGCTCGTGGAGGACGCTCGCGAGGACTTCGAGAGCCAGGCGAGAGCGAGGCTCGCTCCTCCCCCAACGAACCAAACGAGCCTCCCCCTCTACGACGCGGCCGAAGAGAAGATCCGGAACGAGCTCGAGAGCCGGCTCCAATTCATCCGAGCCGTGAAGGACGCCCACGTCCTCATGCGAGCAATCCTCGCGGAGTTTGGCGCCACCGGACGAAACCCGGTGGAGAAGCCGCTCCACGAGCTCCGTCACCTCCTCGGCTATGAGAAGGACCCGGACGGCCCGCGAAAGGTTCGTGGCGCTCTCCGGGCGCTCTCGGAGCTCCGTTTCCGGCTCGAGGCCTCCGGCGTGGACGGCTTCAATGGGAAGACTTTCGGCTCCTTCGTCGCGGAGGTGGAGGAGCGAAGGAGAGGCAAGGGAGAGCACGTGGACGGCGAGGTCCTTATCCACCTCGCCCCCAGCGCGATCGGCGGTCTCCGCGTCTTCTCCCTTGGCGCCTACCAGGTGAAGGAGCCGAAGAAGCTCCTCTTCGACTGGAACAAGACGCTCTCGAAGGAGGACAAGGAGACCTCGAGCTCCGAGCCGTACCTCCGAAGCTTCTCCAAGCTGGCGCCCTACTACGATCGCCACCTCGGTCTCACCGTGAGCCAAACGAAGCTCCGGGAGTGGCTCGAGCACAACGTCACGCGGAACAAGGACGGAGTGACGAAGGAGCGAGCCTCTCTCCGCCGGAGGCCTGGAGCGGCGGACGCGAACGCGCCGCGTCTCTACGATCGCTCGTTCTGTCCTGCTCTCCCCGAGGGAGAAACCTTCGTCGCGGCTCTCGGTCACTACGAGGCCCGAAAAGGCGGAGGCGCCGAACGAGGACGGAAGCTCGCCGGCTCCGCTACCCCTCCGGCCGTCTCCGGGAAGAGCGGTGGACGCGAGGGCGGTCTCCTCCACGTCATGGGCTACGAGCTCCCGAAGAATCGCTCCGCCTCACAACGGCAGGAGGTCACCCTTCGAGCCCTCCAAGACATGAAGTGCGTGGTGGAGGACCACTTCAAGGGAGCCGTGGTGGCTCGCCGTGGCTCCGAGTGGCTCCGGCTGGAGGACGCCACGGACAAGCTCTCCGTGGAGGAGCTCCTCTCCGAGGTCTCGTGGTTCTTCTTCCTCCCTCCGGACTGGCTCGCTCACATGCACGCGACCTACAACGCTCTCCAGGAGGAGCGCTTCAAGCGAGGCGAGACGGACGCGATCTACAAGATGGTCCCGGCGGACGCTCCCGAGGCTCCAGGGGAGAGGCCTCTCCGCGAGAGACTCCGGAAGGCCATGGCGGACCGAGGGCTCTCCGGGGCGAAGGTGGCGGAGGTCTTCGGTGTCTCCCGGATGGCGGTCTCGAAGTGGCTCGCGACGGAGCCGGGGAAGGGCTCCCCGATCGCGGAGGCCCTCGTCCCGCTCGTGGAGAGGTGGATCGCCACCGGCGAGATTCCGACGAAGGACGAGCTCGCGGCGATCCGAAAGCCGGGCGGAGGAAAGGGTGGCAGGCCCTCTCAGAACGCGGACGCGTAAACCTTGGGTTCGGGTCACCTCTGCCGGTTGTAAACCTTGGGTTCGGTCACTTTGCCCGGATGTAAACCTCTGGTTCGGTCACTTTTGGCCACGAGACCCCGAAAACCCCGATCAAACCGCGGGGTTTCTCCTTAGAGTCTTCTAAGAGAGACTCTAGAGTGGGCGCGGGGCCGCTCGGGGCCTTCGGCCCGCGGCCCGCGGCTCCGGAACCGAGACCGAGAGCCCACCGGAGAGGCCTTCTCCTTCGCCCTCCCGGAAGCCTCCCAAGCTCGGGAGCCACCTCGCCGCACCGGAAGAGAGAGCCGGTCCGGCCACCTTCGCCACCACCTCGAGCTCGGGGAGCTCCTCCCGTACCGGTGGCCATACCGGCGGGAACCGGTCCGCTCCACCGGGGGAGGCAACGTCCGAAACGGGAACGAAGCGGACCGCTCACCGGGCCAGACCCCCTCCCCCTCTTGGTTCCGCAAAGACGCATTATCGGAACCTCCAGAAGGGTCACGGAGGGTGGTCCCCTCTCGGACCTCGGGGAGGCCCGCGGTGGGGCCGATGGCGGGAAGCTCGAGAGCCACGGACGGACGCGAGTGCCGTAGCATCGCACCATGCGGGGATGGTTCGTCGGCGCGCTGGTCGCCGCAGTCGTGGGATGCAGCAAACCGGACACGAGCACGAAGGAGACGCCCTCGGGGACTCCGTCAGCGGCTACGCCGGGACCGTCCCTTTCCGCGGTACAGGCCGAGCTCCAGGCCGCTCAGGCGAGCACGCCGCCGATCGAGAAGTTGAAGGCCGACGTTCGGAAGCTCCTTCCGGAAGTGAGGCAGCAGCTTGCCGCCGGGAAGGTGAAGGCTCGGGGGGGCGACGCGATTTGTATGCGAGACCTCGTCACGCGGCAGAAGCGACTTCATGAGCTCCGGTCGTCCGTCTTGCCCAAGATCGAAACGTGGAGTGCGTGGGACGAACCGCAGACCGATATCGCCGCTAAGTTCGATGAGGTGATCGTGGAGCTCGTGATCTGCGTCTCGTGTGACGAGCGCCAAGGCCCCCGGTCGTGTAGCCAGGCCGCCAGGGCGATCGGAGAGCTCGAGAAGATGCTCTCCACCAAGTAGCAACCGGAGACCACCTCCGGCCGATAGGGAGATCATGCCTCCCGCTCGCCTCCGTCTCGTTCGCCACGAGGACGCCGTCCGCCTGGAGGTGACGTGCGGGTGTGGCGAGCCTTCGACCCTGGACGCCCTCGAGCCGTTCGGGACGTGCGAAGGGTGCGGCGCGGAGCTCGAGCCGGACGCCGGCGAGGTCCTTCCCATGGGGACCGCGTAGGCCGCTCGCGGACCTTCCTACTCTTCGGAGGTGAAGCATCTTCTCTCCACCGAGGTCCTCTCCTTCCTGTCCACGCTCCGCGAGCTCTCGAACGAGCTCGAGGCCTACCTACGGAGGCCGGAGGTCCGGGAGGCGATCTCCCGGCTCGTGGAGGTCCTCCGAGAGGAGGAGAGGCGGAGGAGCACCCTCTACCTTCCGCGCGATCGGTGAGCGGACCTACGGACGATCGGCTCCCGGAGCGTGCCTAGCGCACCTTCCGTGGAGCGGAGCTCGGGACGCGCGATCCCAAACGACGGTGGAGGAGCACGGACCGCGAGAGGTGGCCGCTCCACAACGTGGCCTCGCCTCCTTCGGCGGAGACCATTCCGGACGCCAGGCGGGACGCTCGTTCTCCCCCTTGTTCCCGTAGAGAACGCGGAGCGTGAGCCGCTCGAGGCGGGCCTCCACGTCCGCGAGCCTCGCCCGGAGCTCTTCGAGGTCCTCCCGATCGTCCACGGCGAGAAGAATGGTGCCACAACGACAGCAACGTAGCAATTGACATAAACGGGAACGTTTCCCATAATGAGACCATGCCCACCGAAACGGCGCTCGTTCCCGTGGTCTCCGCGTCTCTCGCCCTCCCCTCCCCCGGACGCCGGCTCGTGGAGGCCTTCCTCTCGGGACGGAACGCGCGGACGCTCGAGGCCTACGGGCGGGACCTCGAAGACTTCCGCGTCTTCGTGGGCTCCGTCACGGTGGACGAAGCCGCCGGCGAGCTCCTAGGCCGTGGCCATGGCGAGGCGAACGCCCTCGCCCTCTCGTACAAGAGCCACCTCGTGGAGCGGAAGCTCGCGGCCGCCACGGTGAACCGGAGGCTCGCGGCTCTCCGTTCGCTCGTGAAGCTCGCTCGGACCCTCGGCTTCGTTCCCTGGACGCTCGAGGTGGAGAGCGTGAAGGCGGAGACGTACCGCGACACTCGCGGACCGGGCCGCGGCTCCGTCCGTCGCATGCTCGAACGCCTGGACGCTCGCCTGGACGCGAAGGGCCGCCGGGACCGGGCTCTCCTCCGGCTTCTCTTCGATCTCGCTCTCCGCCGCGGCGAGGTGGTCTCTCTCGACGTGGAGCACGTGGACCTGGACGGCGGGACCGTGGCCGTCCTCGGGAAGGGCCGCACGGGCCGCGTGAAGGTGACGCTCCCGGAGGCGACGAAGGCCGCTCTCTCCGGGTGGCTCGAGGTCCGCGGCACGGACGCCGGCGCTCTCTTCGTCTCCCTGGACCGGGCCTCTCGTGGCCACCGGCTTACCGGGCGGGCCGTTTACAAGATCGTCCGCGAGCTCGGGGAGGACCTGGACCTCCGCGTCCGCCCTCACGGGCTCCGTCACGCGGCGATTACGGAGGCCCTCGAGCTCACCGGTGGGAACGTGCGAGCGGTCCAACGTTTCTCGCGCCATCGGGACCTCCGCGTCCTCACCGTCTACGACGACAACCGAGCGGACCTCGCCGGCGAGGTGGCCTCGCTCGTTTCGGGGACCGCATGACGCAAGCCGGTGCAACGAATCTCGCAAGCCACCCGCGCCGAACGAAAGCCCTGGAGCTCATGCTCGCCGGGCGGACGGACCGGGAGATCGCCACGGAGCTCTCCGTGGACCCGTCCACCGTGTGGAGGTGGAGAACGGATCCGACTTTCGCGGTGGAGCTAGATCGGGAGCAACGGGAACGTTTCTCCCTCGTGAGCGATAGGCTCTCCGCTCTCGTCCACCGGGCCGTGGACACGCTCGGGGAGCTCCTCTCGGATCCGGCCACGCCTCCGATGCTTCGTATCCGGGCCGCGGAGTCGATTCTCGACCGATCCGGGTGGTCCGGTGGCGCCCACGATCGGCGCGTCCAAGCCCTCGTGAAGGCGGAGACCGAAGGCTTTCTCCGCCACCTCGTGGAGAAGCTCGAGCCGGAGACCGTGGACAAGCTCGTGGAGGCTCTCAAAGCCCCATGGCCAGAAGCGGCGGAGCCATCGAAGACGGAGGCGCGTCCGCGTCCTCGGATCGTTGTGGAGTACCCGAGCGAGGACTCCTGAAAGGAAGAACCATGGTGAAGCTCACGGGCCTTTGGAAGAACGCTGGCAAGGACGGGAAGACCTACCTCTCCGGGACGGTCAATCCCGGAGCGAAGCTCCTCGTCATGCCGAACACCTTCAAGAAGAAGGACTCCGATCCGGACTACTACGCGTAGCTAGGGGCCTTCTCGAGGTAGAGCGAGAGCGGCTCTCCTCTGTGTCCGCCCTCTTCGACGCTCAAGAGAAGGAGCTCGTTCGGCAGGGTGGAGCGCTGGCTCCGTTGACACCGGACGCCGCTCATGGTGACAAGGTACACAAGACATGAAACGTTCCCGTTCTTCGGTCTCGCCGGTGGACTTCTACGAGCGGGAGGTCCTTCCGGAGCTCTTCGCTTCCCTGGACCGGGCCTTCCCGGAGTTTGGGTGGAGGCGGGACCGGCAAGGGTGGACCGCGACGAAGAAGGTAGAGAGCGTGCGAGCGGACCGCGTGGTCTGCCACAAGCCTTTCGGCTTCTACGTCCACGGCGGAGACGCCACCACGTGGCTCTCCTACGTCCACGGCTCCAAGCCACAAGGCCGGGACTTCGTGGAGGCCGTTCGGAAGCTCTCCGGGCTCGCCGGCGTGGACGCGTCTCCCCTGGACCTCGAGCTCTCCTCGGACGATCGGGCCGCGTGGGAGAAGAGGGAGCGGAAGGCCGGAGCGCTGGAGGCTTTCCTCGCCACCTCGAAGGCCGCTCTCCTCGGAGACGCCGGACGTGGCGCGCGGGACTACCTCGAGAGCCGCGGCTTCTCGGCGGAGGAGATCGCGGACCTCGAGCTCGGTCTCTACACGAAGCCGGAGAGCGTGAAGCGGGACGTGGTGGTGGCCGGCTTCTCGGCGGAGGACGTGGAAGCGTACGGGCTCACGGACTCGAGGTGGACGGGCCGGCTCGTGGGCGCCATGCGGGACCGTTTCGGACGCCTGGAGACGTTCTTCGCTCGGGACCTCTCCGGGAAGGCGGAGCCGAAGTATCTCTACCTCGCCGGTGCTACGAAGCCGGACCTCTTCGGTCTCGACGTGGCTCTCCGGACGAAGGAGGGGAAGGAGGACCTCGTCCTCGTGGAGGGCGTCCTAGACGTGGTCCTCCTCCACGCTCGGGGCCTCTCCGGCGTGGCCGCCATCGGCGGAGCAAACCTCTCCACGTCGAAGCTCGAGAAGCTCCACGAAGCCGGCGTCCGCCGCGTGACGCTTGCCCTGGACTACGACCCCGGCGAGAAGGGCTTTCCCGGTCTCGAAGGGACGAAGACGACGGTGGAGAACGCCCACAAGGGAAACAACGTTCCCGTTGTGTACGCGGTCCACCCGAACGAGCTCCAGAAGGCCTCCGGGACGCCGGAGGGCCAGAAGGTGGACCCGGACTCCCTCGTCCGCGCGAAGGGCCTCCAGGCCTTCCGGGACGCCCTCTCGAAGGCGGAACCGGGAAGCGTCTTCCTCGTCCGGGACGCGCTCTCGAACGTCACGCCGGCGAGCTCGGACCGCCAAGAGGTGGCCGTTCGAGCCGTGGACCTCGTGGACACCTTCCGGGGCGAACGCTCTCCCCTGGACCGCGAAGACGCCCTCCGGCTCGTGGCGGAGCGGACCGGCTACGACTTCGAGACACTCTCCGAGGTGGCGGAGACGGCCGCGGAGAAGAAGGCGAAGGAGGCACGCGAGAGGGAGCTCCGACGCGTAGCGGAGGACGTGAACCGCGGGCTCGCGGACGGGAAGGACGCCGGCGAGCTCGCTCGGGACCTTGGCGGACGCCTGGCTCGCCTCACCACGTCCGCCGTGGACGAGCCTCCCGCGTTCTCCGTGGACCGGCTCTTCCGAGAGACGCGGGACATGCCTCCGGGCCGCACGTCCGGGTGGTCCGCTCTCGATGCGATCGGCGTGGCCTTCTATCCCGGCGAGCTCGCCGTGGTGGGCGCGCGGACCGGCCACTGTAAGACCACCTTCCTCGTGGGCCTCCTCGCGAATTGGCTCCGCCAGGCGGACGTGGAGGGCTCGGACGAGCTCTTCGTCCTCTACTCCAGCGAGGAGCCGGAGGTCCGCATCTTCCACCGGCTCTTGGCTCTTCTCACGGAGGGGAGCCAGCGGTGGAGCGCGAACGAGATCCGGGACTACTTCCGCGGAGGGCTCGGCTCTCGTGGTGAGGACTACACGTGGCCGGCGGAGGACGAGCTCCAGAAGGCGAGGGAGACGCTCTCTTCGTGGGAGGACCGGCTCCTCGTGGTCCACCGTCCGAGGTGGGACGCGGAGACGATCGCCTCTCACGCTCGAGGGCTCGCGGAGCGGCGGACGATCGGAGGCGTCTTCGTGGACTACCTCCAGCGGATTCCGGCTCCGCCTGGCTCGTACGACCGTCGAGACATCGAAGTCTCCGCCGTGGCGCGGAGCATGAAGGCTCTCGCCGTGGAGCTCGTGGTCCCGGTGGTCACGGGAGCTCAGATCAACCGAGAGGCCGCCGGGAACGTGGACCGCTCGAAGAACCTCGGGAAGACCTACAAGGAAGCCACCGGCGAGATCCGAAAGGGCCGTCCGGAGCTCCACCACCTCCGCGAAGGAGGCTCGGAGCAGGAAGCGGACACGATCCTCGGTCTCCTGAACTACCGGGCGGACTTCGCCACGGACTCGAAGGCCGCGGTCCCGAGGACCACGCTCGTGGAGGTGGGCACGCTCAAGAGCCGTTACGGCGAGGTCGGAAGGTGGGCGGGACTCGCCTTCGACGGCCGTTACCACCTCCTCCGTGACCCCGAAGAGAGCGAGGCGAAGGAGCTCGAGGTGGAGTCCTCCACCCGGAGCTCGGAGGAGGTCCTCCAGATCCGACGCGAGAAGGTGGCCGCCACGAAGGAGCGGACCGTGGCCTCGCTCCAGAAGACGGACAAGCAACTCCAGATTGAGCTCCTCCGCCACGAGCGGGAGAAGATGGCCCTCGAGCGAGAGAAGCTCCGGAAGGGTGGACCCGAGGAAAACGGGGCCGCGTGACCCAAGCCCTCCGGACGCTCCGCCGGCTCACATCGAAGCCTCCAGCGAAAGCGCGGCCGGCTCCCACGAGCTCGCCGGAGCCGTGGAGGCTCGAGCTCGCTACATGGTCAGAGGACGACCGTTTCGCGTGGGAGGAGCGGGTGGCGATCATGACCGTGGTGGGAGGGATTCCGGAGGAGGAGGCGGAGCGGGCCGCTTTTCTGGACGTTTCCTTGTACCGTACGGCCACAAGGTAGATAACGGGAACCATGCGGACGATAGCGGTAATGAACCAAAAGGGTGGTAGCGCGAAGACCACCACGGCCGTCAATCTCGCGGCCGCTCTCGCCGCTCTCGGGAAGAAGGTCCTCGTGGTGGACCTGGACCCCCAAGCGAACGCCACCACGTGGCTTGGAGCCACGGACGGGAAGGGCGTCTTCGAGGTCCTTACAGGCGAGAAGAAGCTCCTCGAGATCGTGAAGGCCTCCACCTCCGCCGGCGTGGACGCGGTCCCTGGCTCCGCCTGGCTCGCCGGAGCGGAGCGGACGCTCGCGGGGGAGGTCGGCTCGGAGCTCGTCTTCCGGAAGGCCCTCGAGCGGCTCCCCGAGAAGTGGGACGTAGTCCTCGTGGACTGTCCGCCGGCGATCGGGCTCCTCTCAATCTCCGCCCTCGCCGCGTGTGGAGAGGTCCTCATTCCGTGCGAGGCCCACACCATGGCCCTCTCCGGGCTCGCCGGGCTCGTCCAAACGCTCGAGCGGGTGAGGGAGCGGCTCAATCCCAAGCTCACGATCTCCGGCATCGTGGCGTGCCGCGTAGACGGACGGACGAAGCTCTCGGAGGAGGTAGTGGCCACGCTCCGGGACAGGTTCGGGAAGGACGTCCTCCGGTCCGTGGTGAGGGAGAACGTTCGGCTCGCGGAGGCTCCCTCCTTCGCGAAGAGCATCTTCGATTACGACCCCAAGAGCACCGGGGCCGAAGACTACGCGGCCGTCGCGAAGGAGCTCCTCGCGAGGGACGGAAGCAAACGTACACAACGTGCTAAACGTTCCCGTTTAGGGTAAGGTGAAGGGACATGAGATCCGCTGCTAAGTCACGCTCCCGCATCGGGGACAATCCCCTGGACGCGGTCCTCTCCAGCAAGCCGGCGAAGAAGGCGAAGCCGCTCGCCGTGGTGGAGGAGCCGAAGAGGGCCGCCAAGGTCCGAGCCACCTTCCACCTCTCGGAGGACCTCTTCGAGGCCGTCCGGGACGCCGTGGTCTCGCTCTCCGGTCCGCCGCACCGGCTCACGCTCGCGTCCTTCGCGGAGACCGCCCTCCGCCGGGAGCTCGAGCGGCTCCAGAAGGCGGAGAACAAGGGGAAGCCGTTCCCGAAGAGGGAGAGCGAGCTCCGGGGCGGACGCCCGATCGGATCGTGACCCGATGTTTCGCGACGATCGCCAGCGTGCTTTGGCGTGTCGTGCGCTCCTCGCGTCCGTGAGGCTCGGCCGTCTTTGGACTGAGGACGGGCCGTCCGACGAAGCGTTGGGGCTCCTCGACTCGAACGGCGGGCCGCTCTCGTCCGGTGAGCGGATCATGCTCCTGTCCGCGTTCGCCTTCTGGAATGGCTCCGGAGGCCTCACGTTGACAGAGATCCTGGATTCACTCGATGCGAAGCGAGCGGAGGCCCTCGCCTCGCTTGTCGTTTCAGCCAATCGTGGAGCCGGAGCCGTGGACGCCTGGCTCGCGGAGCACGGGGAGACGTAAGACCATGGCCTCCGCCGCGAAGATTGCCGCGAACCGAAGGAACGCGACGAAGAGCACCGGGCCGAAGACGCTCGCCGGGAAGAAGGCGTCCGCCATGAACGCCACCCGTCACGCTCTCCTGTCCGTGGCTCCGGTCCTCCCGACCGTGGAGCGCGCGGAGGCATGGGAGGCTCACCGGAGCGCGACGATCGCGAGCCTCTCCCCGGTGGGCTACCTGGAGGCCGTCCTCGCGGACCGCGTGGCCTCGCTCCTCTGGAGGCTCGGACGCGTCACGCGGTACGAGACCGAGAACACGGCGAGCGAGCTCGAGACCGTGGAGGAGGACCTCTCGGAGGAGCTCGAAAACCGGCAACGTCTCTCCTTCCTTCGTTCGTCTCTCGATAGCGTGGAGGGAAGGCCCGTCCTCTCCACCACTCCGGAGGGAATCCGAAGGGAGCTCGCGGCGCGCACGGAGAAGGTGAAGGGCTTTCTCTACCTTCGCGAGCTCGAAGCCGCGGAGCCGTTCCCTCCGGAGCACGCGGAGACCGTCCTCCTCGAAGTGGCCACGAAGGCGGAGGTGGAGCTCTCGGACGTGGAGCTCCCCTTCCTCCCTCCGGAAGCGGACGAGCTCGGATGGGACAAGTGGTCCGGGTGGACGAAGGAGCTCGTGGTCCGGGTGATAGACGCCATTCTGGCCGCCACGAAGCGGACCCACCTTCGAGCCGGCGGAGCCGAAGAGGCGTGGCGAGCGTGCGGCGTCCTCGCCGAAGTGGACGTCCGCCAGGCCGCGAAGACTCTCCGAGACGTGGAGGCGGAGATCGAACGGAAGACCCGCTCTCGCGTGCTCCTCTCCGCCGAAGGCCTCGAGAAGGTGGCGCGGTACGAGACCCACTTGGAGCGCTCCCTCTACAAGGCTCTCCACGAGCTCCAGCGGCTCCAGGCCGCTCGCACCGGAACCGGCGGAGCTCCGCTCGCTCTCGACGTGGACGTGAGCGTAGGGCCGCGGCGGAACCGTCCGGAGGCTCTCGACGTAGACGGCGAGCTCGTGGAGCCATAAGGGACGGACCGTGAACCTCACCACGGACGCCACCTCCTTCCGCCGGAAGTCTCGCGAGTGGTTCGCTCGTGGCTTCGTTTCGCAGAAAGAGGCGAAGCCGGAGGTGGTGTGGACGCCCTTCCCGGAGCCGAAGGAGCTCCGGCTCGAGGAGGCCCTTCGCGGTCTCCGCGATCTCGTCCTCGGCTTCTTCGTCCGCGAGAACACGCGGGAGTGGGCTCCGGCCACGTTCTATTGGGCGCTCTTCCGAGCGTTCGCGAACCTCCACGAGCTCGCCACACGCCAAGGTGACCTCTTTTGGGAGGTCCCGGTGGGGCTCACCGTCTTTCACTTCGGGTGGGACGCGTCCTC
>WBZO01005421.1_pt1 | contig 13003 bp, 12 predicted proteins | sample 5204261 | NCBI WGS metagenome assembly WBZO01 (sample SAMN12412400, study PRJNA552823) | activated sludge metagenome | isolation source: activated sludge from anammox sidestream of wastewater treatment plant... | place: USA: North Carolina | collected 2017-09
ACTCCGATTGAACGCAAACGGCCCCTCGCCTGTCATACCCGCGTATGAAAGGTCTGAAGAAAACCGCACTTCTCGCCCTCTCCGCCCTCCTCCTCTCCGGCGCGCCACTCGCGCGCGCCGTCTCGGTCGGAGCCGCCAAAGCCATGAGCAGCGCCGTGGCCGACATTGTCGAGCGCGCCATGCCCGCCGTCGTCGTTGTGCGCACGGAATCCACGGGCTACAGCCTCGCGCAAGACTGGATGTTCGGACGCATCTACCGCCTGCCCGAGCGCCTCGCCGGAATGGGATCCGGCGTCATCATCAATAAGGAAGGCTTCGTGTTGACCAATGGACACGTCGTGGATGGCGCACAGCAGATCGAAGTCGTCCTCAACGATCAGCGCAAGTATTCCGCAACCCTCGTCGGCCAAGACCCACAGACCGACCTCGCAGTGCTCCGCATCAACACGACGGAAAAGACCGACTTCCCCTTCTTGGAGATGGGCGACTCGGACGCGCTGCGCGTCGGCGAATTCGTCATGGCCATCGGCTCGCCCTTCAGCTTGAGCAGCAGCGTGACCCTCGGCATCGTCAGCCAAAAGGGGCGTGCCATCGGCGCGCTGCCCTACGAAGATTTCATTCAGACCGATGCCGCCGTGAATCGCGGAAACAGCGGCGGCCCTCTCGTGGACATGGATGGAAAAATGGTCGGCATCAACACAATCATTCAAACCACCGGCTACTCGCAGGGCAACATCGGCATCAGCTTTGCCATCCCCATCAACCTCGCCAGCGAGGTCGCTCAATCCATCATGCGCAACGGCCGCTGGCAACGTCCATGGATCGGCATTCAAATGGAAGACACAGGCACTCGCGTCGTCATCCGCCGCGTGATCCCGCACAGCCCCGCCGAAGCGGCTGGCTTGCAGTCGGGCGACATCATCGCCTCGATCAATGAGAATGCGATTCAGCAAGCGCGCGAAGTCCAGCGCCTCATCATGAGCCAAGCGCCGGGGACCAAGGTGACCATCCGCGTGCTCCGCGACGGCAGCTCGATTGATTTATCACTCGCCACGGAAGCCATGCCCTTGCCAAAGTTCCCCGCATTCGAGGAATGAATGGCAGGACATGAAGCAAACGCGCATTGATCAACTACTCGTTCAGCGCGGCCTCGTCGAAAGCCGCGAGAAGGCACAGCGCCTCATCTTGGCGGGCAAAGTCCGGATCGGCGATCGGCTGGCCTCAAAACCCGGTCACACCGTAGCGACCGATGCCGAAATCGCCATCGAAGCGCCCGAGCGCTTCGTGAGTCGAGGTGGCGAAAAACTGGAAGCCGCATTCGCCCACTGGAACCTGTGCGTCGAAAATGCGGTCTGCCTCGATGTCGGCGCTTCGACGGGCGGCTTCACCGACTGCCTCCTGCAACACGGCGCAGCGCGTGTCTATGCCGTGGATGTCGGCCACAACCAACTGCACGCGCGACTCCGCGCAGACCCGCGCGTCGTCGCCATGAACGGAGTCAACGCGCGCGCGCTCGACCCCGCGCTGTTCCCGGACGTTCCCACCGTCGCCGTGGCCGATGCTTCCTTCATCTCCCTCGCGCTCCTGCTCCCCGCGATCAAACGCGTACTCGCTCCGGGCAGCCTCGTCGTCACCCTGATCAAACCCCAATTTGAAGCGGGGCGCGAGGACGTGAAAAGGGGCGGTGTCGTGCGCGACCCCGCCGTTCACCAGCGCGTCGTCGAACACATTCGCGCAGAAGGCGAAGCGCTGGGCTTTCGCTGGGAAGGCGTAATTGAATCGCCATTGCGCGGACCAGCGGGCAATATAGAGTTTCTTGCTCATTGGACCTCGCCATGAAAACACTTGGAGTCATCGCCAACTGCGACAAGCCGGAATCGCACGAGACCCTGCTTGCCCTCGCTCGACTGTGCCGCGACCTCGACCTCTCCCTCGTCGCTTGCGACGAAACGGCGCGACACCTGCCCGGCTCGCGAACCGTCCGGCCATCCGCGCTCGGCAAACACATTGACGCCCTACTCGTCTTGGGCGGTGATGGCACCCTGCTCCGCGCGGTGCACATTCTCGGCGAATCGGAGGTCCCGATCGTCGGCGTGAATCTGGGCGCACTCGGGTTTCTCACCAATGTATCCGTCGAGAATATGGAGCTCGCGCTGACCCACCTGAAGCGAGGTGAGTTCACAATTTCCGAGCGCACCACGCTCGCGTGCACCGCCCGGCGCGCCAAAAAAACGCTCGGTAAATACCGGGCCCTCAACGATTCCGTGATCGGCTGGGTGCGCGCCGCGCGCATCATCACAGTGGATGCGACCATCGGCAACGACCACATCGCTTCCTACCGCTGCGACGGCGTCGTGGTCTCCACGCCTACGGGATCCACCGGCCACTCGCTCTCTGCGGGAGGCCCCATCGTGCATCCGGGCTCGAAGGTGCTTCTGCTGAACGTCATCTGTCCGCACGCGCTCAGCACGCGCCCCCTCATTCTTCCGGACGACGCGAAACTCACACTGAAAATCACCGTGGCCGCGCGGCCACTGATTCTTTCGGTGGATGGGCAAGAGAAGACGATTCTTCGACAAGGCGACGAGTTGCTGATTCAGCGACACTCGACCAACGCGCGATTCATTCGCCTGCCCGATTACAGCTACTTCGGAGTGCTCCGCCACAAGCTCCAGTGGCGCGGCTCCAACGTGTAGCGGACGATCACTCCGCCCCGCGACTCGCAGCCCGCTGCGCCGCTTCATACACCGCGCGCACCGAAACACCCCGCTCCTGCGCGCGAAGCACGCAGTCCTCCATCTCCGGCGCGCGCACCACATCCGCGCCCTTCCACTCGCCGATCTTGATGCGGATCTCCCCGTAGGGCGTCGCCACAGTCTCGAACCGGCGCGCGAGGATCGTGCGTCGCGCCGTATATTCCCGCACGCCGAAGGTCGTGCTCTCGCGAAAGATCAAGTCCAGCAGCGCATCGCGATCGGACGGCCGCGCGAGCGTTGTCAAGAGAACCCCCGGCCGTTGCTTTTTCATTTGTGCCGCAACGGCGAACACATCCAGCGCGCCCGCAGCGAGAAGGCGACCGGAGAGCACCCCGATCAACTCGGGGCTCACATCGTCCAGATTCGTCTCCAACACCAAACATTCGTCTTCGTTCGCCGACGCTTGGACCTCCAACAAAATCGCGCGCAACAAATTCGGGCGGCTCTTCAATTCGCGATGGCCGATTCCGTAGCCAATCGCCTTCACCACCGCGCCCGACGGCGCGCGATCGCACGTCTTCCACTCGGCGAGCAGCGCTGCAGCCGTCGGCGTCACCAATTCAAAAGGCTCATCCACCGAAACAACCGCGTGCCCGCGCAGCAGCTCCACCGTCGCGGGAGCCGGATTGGGGAAGGTGCCGTGTGCGCACTCAATCGTGCCGTGCCCCTGCGGCAACGGTCCCACCGCAATCGCATCCACGCCCAGTTTGTGGAGCGCGAGGCACGCGCCCACAATATCCACAATGGAATCCATCGCGCCGACTTCGTGAAAGTGAATCGCGTCAATCGTGGTGCCGTGAATACGCGCCTCCGCTTCACCCAAGCGCCGGAATACCCGGTGCGCACGCGCTTTGACCTCTTCCGGCAACTCGCTCCGATCAATCATCGCGCCGATCTCCTTCAACCCGCGATGCGGCGCGTGATGGTGATCGTGACCGTGGTGGTGGTGATGGTGGTGATCGTGGTGATGCTCCGCATCGGTCAGCACGCGCACGCGTGTGCCGGACAGGTGAGCAGAAAGGGCGGACTCCACCCGCAGCTCAAACGGCTCCGGCGCGAATGCTTTTAGCTCCGCCGCGAGCGCAGCGGCATCAACGCCGAGATGAATCAGCGCCGCGAGAATCATATCGCCGCTCGCGCCGCCGGTGCTATCAAACGCGAGCGCCCTCACGGCGACAGCCCCACACGATTGATCCGAGAGGCCGCGACACCCGCGCCGAATCCGTTGTCCACGTTGACGACCGAGATCCCCGGCGCACAGGAATTGAGCATCGCCAGCAGAGCGGCCACACCTCCGAGATGAACGCCATAGCCCACGCTCGTGGGCACCGCGACAACGGGGCACGAAACGAGTCCCGCCACGACAGACGGCAGCGCGCCTTCCATTCCCGCCACCACGACCAACGCGCGCTGCTCGCGCAACACCGGCACGTGATGCAAGAGGCGGTGCAGTCCCGCGACCCCCACATCGAAAATGCGAACGACTTTCGCGCCCATCCACTCCGCCGTCAGCGCGGCCTCTTCTGCAACGGGAATATCCGCCGTTCCTGCGCTCACCACGGCGATTGAGCCCACTGACTCGGCCCGAGGACCGACCGCCAGCGTCAAAGCGCGTGCGCGCTCGTGATGGACCACGTCTGGCACCGCCGCCTTCACCGCGCGGGCGACCTCGTCCTCAACGCGCGTCGCCAACACATGTTGACCCGCATCGCGAATGGAGCGGATGATCTCGACGATCTGCGCCGCGGTCTTGCCGGGACAAAAGATCACTTCCGGCATGCCCGTGCGGCGCGGGCGATCCGTATCAATCCGCGCAAAACCGTGAACGCGATCCTGCGACTGTTCAATCAATCGCGCGGCATCCGCAGGAGCGGTGTGCCCCGATGCAACATTGGCCAACAACGCTTCGAGTTCAGATTCCAGCATGCCATCTCACCTAGGGATTCGCCGCGCGCTGCTGCATGGCGCGCGGATCCGACAGCTCCCGCATCAACGCCTGAAACTCCGGCAACACGCGAATCGGCTCCAGATCGCTGTCCATCAAAAGCCGCTGCGCTTCCACCGGAGTGCACTGTGCAACGCCCTGCCTCAACCAAGCCATCGCCTCGGGATAGTTGCGTTCGAGCACGAATGAAATCGCCGTGTTGAAATAGGGCTCCGGACGGTTCGCCCGCTGCGAAAGTGTGTATCGAAAATGCGAACGCGCCTCCTCGTAGCGACCGAGGCGCATCAGAGAAACGCCCAGATTGTTGCGCGCGCTCATGTTGTCCGGCATCACGCGCACTGCGATCTGAAGATGTTCCGCCGCCTGCTCATAGCGCCCCCACAAAATATAGAGCAGGCCGAGATTGATCTGCGAAACACCGCTGTCGGGCTGAACTTGCAATGCGCCGAGCAACAAATCTTCCGCTCGATCCAACTGGCCGCGCTGCATGTAGGCCGTCGCGAGATTGTTGAAGGTCCCCGAGCCGAATGGATCGCCCTTCAGCGCCTTTTCCAACGTGAGAATAGCCTGATCAAATTGCCCGCGCTGTAGATAGATGGCGCCGAGGATCCGAAGCGCGGCGTTCATGTCGGGCCAAATATCCAGCGCCACGCGCGTCTGCGCTTCGGCCAAATCCCACTCGCGGTTGACGAGATACTCATTCGCCTTGCGCAACGCGCTCATGGCATCGGCAAGTTTTTGCGGGGGCAAGTCGGCGGGCGCTTGAGCGGCGCTTTGATCAATACTTGTCGCAAACTCTTCGCTCGGCGTGGACGGCGCGGCGAGAGGGGTGGGCGAGCGCACTTCGCGCGGCACCCGATTGGTCCCTCCGCGCAGGAGGTCGAGCATCGGGTTGCTCGCCGGATCTTTGAAAAAGAAATAGACCGCGGCCGCGAGCAGAAAAAAGCCCATCGCCGAGGAAAGCCAGATCGTTCTGCGCCGCGCATGGCGACGCAAATCTGTGGGGTCGAGCTCGGGCGCAGGAAGCGTGTCCGGCCCCTCGGGCTTGCCCGTCGGCTTTGTATAAATGTCGCGATGCTCTTCCATATCGTGCCGTGAAGGCGAAAGTATGCCAAAAACAACGCGAACGCAAGGCCACCGCCACCGCTGCGCGGTCCCCATTTACGCAAGGGTCAGAGGGCGAGGAAGTTTTCGAGAATCCTCTTTCCCTCTTGGGTGAGAATGGATTCGGGATGGAATTGCACGCCGTGGATGGGAAGCTCCACATGCTGCAGACCCATGATCTCCCCCTCCGCTGTCTCGGCTGTAATTTTGAGGCACGCGGGAAGCGACGCGCGCTCGACGAGCAGCGAGTGATAGCGCGTGGCCTCAAACGGGTTCGGCATGCCCTTCAACACAGATTCTCCTCGATGAAGAATGGGCGAGGTCTTCCCGTGCATCAACCGATCCGCGCGCACCACGCGCCCGCCAAAGGCCTCCGCCATACACTGCTGGCCGAGGCAAACGCCGAAGACCGGCATCCGCTGGCCAAAATGAGCGATGGCATCGCACGAAACGCCCGCCTGCGCCGGCGCACAGGGACCCGGACTCACCACAATCCGGTCGGGTTGCAACGCTTCAATATCGGCAATCGTCACCTCGTCGTTGCGGACGACTTTTAGCAATGCGCCCAGTTCTCCAAAGTATTGGACGATGTTGAACGTGAACGAGTCGTAGTTATCAATGACCAGAATCATGACGCGCCTCCTTTCGCGCGCGCATCGGCAAAGCGCTGCGAGAGCGCCAGGGCAACCAACATGCCCCGCGCCTTGTTGCGCGTCTCTTCATATTCGCTGTCCGGATCCGAATCTGCCACGATCCCGGCCCCCGCTTGGACATAGGCTTTCTTGCCGTCCAACAGCGCGGTGCGAATGGCGATACACGAATCGAGGTTGCCCGAGAAGCCGAAGTAGCCGATGGCGCCTGCATAGGGCCCGCGCCGATCCGGCTCCAATTCGCCGATGATCTCCATGGCGCGAATCTTCGGCGCGCCACTCACAGTGCCCGCCGGAAATGTCGCGCGCATCAAGTCATAGGCGTCGTGTTCCGGCGCGAGCGCGCCGACCACGTCGGAAACGATGTGCATCACGTGGCTATAGCGCTCGATCACCATCAATTCCGGAACCTGCACGGTGCCATATTGGCAAACGCGCCCGAGGTCGTTGCGCCCGAGATCCACCAACATGATGTGCTCGGCCCGCTCTTTCGGATCCGCGAGCAATTCTTCCGCCAGCGCCGCGTCGCGCGCCGGATCTTCCGAGCGAGGCCGCGTGCCGGCAATGGGGCGCACTTCGACGCGGCCCTCTTCGTTCCGCACATGGATTTCGGGCGACGACCCCACCACGGCGCGCGCGCCAAATTCCAGGCAGTAGAGATAGGGCGATGGATTCACACAGCGAATTGCGCGATAGACATCGAGCGGATCGCCGCTGTAGTCCACCTCGAATCGCTGCGATAGCACGACTTGAATAATGTCGCCCGCCCGAATGAAGTCCTTGGCCTTGCGCACGGTGTCGCAAAATTGCTCGCGGGTGTAGTTCGAGCGCGCCTCCATCGGCGGCGGCCGATCCTGCACACTCAACACCTGATGCGACAGTGGAACCGTCAACGCCGCACAAAGCGCAGCAATCTGCTTCAGCGCATTTTCGTAGGCCGTGGCCGCGTCGTCTTCCACGAGCGCGTTGACCACCACCTTGAGCGTGTGCCGCGTGTGATCGAAGATCAGAAGCGAATCGGTGACGGCCATCAAGACGTCCGGCCAATCCAAAACAGACTTCTCCGCCAACGCCACGCGCGGCTCGAACCGCGAAATCGCGTCGTAGCCCACATAGCCCACTGCGCCGCCGTAAAAGCGGGGCAACGCCGGGTCGGGCACGGGACGATAGTTCGCCATGTGCGCGCGCAGCGCTTCCATCGGATCAGCCGCGGTCATGGTTTCGACGCGCCCGTCGGCATACGCAATTTCGCACTCGCTTCCGCGACTCGTGAAGACAGAGCGCGGTCCGCCGCCGAGGAAGGAATAGCGCGCGATATGCTCGCCACCTTCCACGCTCTCCAGAAGGAAGGTGTGGATGGGGCCGCCACGCGCCTGCAGGAAGTGGCGCAATTTTTCATAGGCAGCCACCGGCGTAAGCTGGTCCGCGAGCAACTCGCGCCAGACGGGAATCAAATTGCCGCGGGTGGCTTTCTGAAGAAATGTCGCTTTGTCAGGGTTGCAGTGCATGGCAATCAATCGTGTGAGGCGCAATCAGGGATCGAGATTCTCCAGTGCGCCGGTTTCAAGGTTGATGGAGCGATAGTAGCAGTTTCGCGGCTGGCCCGCCCGATTCTTCGTGTGGCAAATGTTGCCGCGCCGCGGGCGCACCACATAAAGCAGCGAGTTCTGCTCGCAGTTCACGCGCGCGTCAATGAGGTCAAATGTCTCTCCGGACGTCTTGCCCTTTTCCCACAGTTCATTGCGCGAGGTGCTCCACAACACCAGCGAGCGGGTTTCGAGTGTCTTGCGAAACGCCAATTCGTTCGTGTAGGCGACCAAAATCACTTCGCGCGTGTCCGCGTGCTGAACGGCGACAGGAATGATGCCCTTCGATTGCCCGACGGCCTTTTCCAGCTTGTTGAAGTCCAATTCGAGAACGGATCCTTCTTCCAATTCCTTACTCATCGCTGCTACTCCTCTCGCACGGGCACACCCCGCTCTTTCAAGAACTGCTTGGCCTGTTGAATGGTGAACTCGCCGAAGTGAAAAATGGAAGCTGCGAGAACCGCGTCTGCTTTGCCAATCGTCACTGCCTCCAGCAAATGCTGCAACGTGCCCGCGCCGCCCGACGCGATCACCGGCACATTCACCGCCTCCGAAATGGCGCGCGTTCCTTCGAGGTCATAGCCGGCCTTCGTGCCGTCGGCATCCATACTCGTCAGCAGAATCTCACCTGCCCCGCGTCGCGCGCCTTCAATCGCCCATTCAATGGCATCCAGCCCCGTCGCCTTTTGTCCGCCACAAGTCAGCACTTCCCATCCCGCGCCATTCGCGCGCCGCTTCATATCAATCGCCAAGACGATGCACTGGCTTCCAAATTGATCCGCTCCCTCATCCAACAGCGAGGGATTGTTCACAGCCGAGGTGTTCACGGACACCTTGTCCGCGCCTGCGAGCAATAGGCGCCGCATGTCCGCTACAGTGCGGATTCCGCCACCCACCGTCAGCGGCATGAAAATCTCCGCAGCCACCGCGCGCACAATATCCTCGATCGTCGCGCGCGCCTCGTTGGTCGCGGTGATGTCCAAGAAGGTCAGCTCGTCCGCGCCCTGCGCCTCATAGGCCCGCGCGGCCTCCACGGGATCGCCCGCGTCGCGCAGTCCCACGAACTTGACGCCTTTGACCACGCGCCCACCTTTAATATCGAGACACGGTATTATTCGCTTCGCCAACATTTCACTCATCCGCGGTTATCCAACCTGTTTCACTTGCTCTTTCCGAACGTTACAAAAAAACCCCGGTTCGCGACCGGGGTTTGCAACCGACACACACCACACCATCAGGTTCGGTTGAGAACCCCCATCTGCGTGTAGTGATGCCACCAGCTAAACTTCATCGGGGCAGAATGAAACGACTCAGCCCTGCTGACAAGTACTTTTGGCCCACACCCGCGCATTTTCGATTATTACTTCTGAATGGCTGGTCCTCAGGGCGCAGGCGTTTCGCCCGCCTCAGCGGGCGAAACAAGAGGCTCCGCCTCGGGCGTTGCTGCGGATTCCGACTCGTGCGTCAAAACCGGCGGCTGCTCCGGCGCATGCGCCTGCAGCGAGTGTAACGCCGAAAGGATCTGCGCATCGTGCCCGGCAGAGCGAACGTCATCTATGATCTTGGCAATCGCGCCCGCCGGCGAAATAAGAAAGGTCACGCGCCGAGCGCCCCCGCCCATCCCCTCGGCTCCGTATGCCTTGATCACCGCCGCACCCTCATCGGCCAGCAATTCAAACGGCAGGTGATAGTCCGCCTTGAACTTCAACTGAGTCTCCAACGAATCCGCGCTCACGCCCAAAATGTGCACGCCATTTTCGAGAAGAGCAGAGTATCCATCCCTCAGCGAACAGGCTTCTGTCGTGCAGCCCGGCGTGAACGACTTGGGATAAAAATAGAGCGCGAGCCATTGGCCCGAAAAATCGGACAAGCTCAATTCGCGACCCGCCGTGGATGCGGCGCGAAAATCAGGTGCCGTCTCTCCTTCTCGCACCGCCCAAGCGGGCGCCACAGCGCTCCATAATGCCGCGCCCACAATCATCATCCGCACCGTTTTCATCATCCTTCTTTCTGTTGCGCGGCAAACACTGTGCGGCGCGACACTTTCTGCACATCAATACACTCTACCGGACAAACCTCTTTGCAAGCGCCGCACCGAATGCACTGCGACTGGTCAATATAGAGCAGGTTGTAATCGTGCGCGCCCGTGGAACGATTATACCCCGTGATGCGCCCTGCCTCGTCATAAATAAGGGAACTGACCTTAACGATGCAACCCTCCATCGGCTTCACCTTCAGGCATCGGTCGCAATAAATGCAGAGGTCGTTATCAATCTCAAACTTGTAGTGACACAAATAGCAGCGCCTCGCCTCGCGCTTCGCCGTCTCCACATCGAAGCCCGTCTCCACCTCGGAAGCGAACCCGCGCTCGCCAATCGGCAGTTCCGGCATGGCATTCAGCGGCCATTCATCCATCTCGCGCGTGCGGCCGGTCTCCTCAGCGTCTTCAATGTGCACGGCGTCATACGACCGCGCGCCCCCCATCAGTTGAGCGTCTATCTCGCGCGCGGCGGAGCGTCCGTCCGCAATGGCATGGATCAGCGTGCGCGGCCCTGCGGCAAAGTCACCCACGAGATAGAGATTCGGCTCAACGGCAACCACGCCCGTGACCTTCACCATGCGCTGCTGCCACGCTTCGGGCATCCAGCTCAAATCGGCCGACTGACCCGTCGCCAGCAGCACCGCATCCGCAGGCACTACAAACTCGCTGCCGGCAACCTCGGTGAACGCACGGCGACGATCCGGCCCCAACGCGCCAATTTCCGTGCGAATGAAACGCACACCCGTGACACGGCCGTTCTCGGAGAGCAGCGCAACAGGATTCGCATGGGTATGCAGCGCAATCCCCTCTCGCTCCATTTCTCTAACTTCCGCAGGCGGCAGATACATTTCCGTTTTCGAACGGCGGTAATACATCCCCACTTCCTTCGCGCCCAACCGACGCGCCATACGCGCGCAATCGGATCCGGTGAATCCGCCGCCAATGACCACCACGCGCTCGCCGATGGTCTTGCGAAGGCCGAAATTGGTGTCGCGCAAAAAGGGGAGCCCGTGTTCGACTCCCTCAGCGTCGCTTCCCGGAATCGTCGGCATTCGCGCTTGGTAGGTTCCGGCGGCAAGAACAACCGCATCAAACTCCGCGCGAAGCGCATCGAGCGAAAGCTCTCTGCCCACCTCGACGCCGCAGCGGATTTCCACATCGAGCAAGCGGATCTGCTCGATTTCGAGATCAATTAGCGGGCGCGGCAAGCGAAACTCGGGAATCCCCTGCACCATCATGCCGCCCGCAGTCTTCTCCTTCTCGAACACGACGACGCGGTGGCCCCACAGCGCCAATTCGCGCGCGGCGGCCAAACCCGATGCACCCGCGCCAACAATGGCGATGGATTTATGCGTCGGCGGGAAAATCTTTTCCATCCGCACCGGTTCATTGCGCTCCTGAAAATCAGCCGCCGAGCGCTTCGAAAAGCAAATCGCAACGGGTTCACCCAACCCTTCCCATCCATGCCGGCACACCGGCTCGCACGGGCGCGTACACACCCGACCCAGCACGGCCGGAAACACATTGTCGCGCAAGTTGATCCGATAGGCCCCCGCAAAGTCGCCCTGCGAAACCGCCTCCAAATAGCCCGGAATATCCGTCTTGGACGGACACGCGGTTTGGCAGGGGATATTGACGTCAACCCAGTGAAAATCCTTTGCCTCGCGGGCCAATCCACCCGCCTTCGTCAGCGCGCTGTGCTGGGGGCGGGGCGGCGCGGTCCGCAATTCGGCCTTTTTTGCCTGATAATCTCTGAAGGCCGCGAAAACGGGCTTTCTCTGGCTTGCACTCATGTTTCGAGACTACCACAGTTTCCGAGGCGTGTGAATAGAGCGCCACGAAAATGGCCCGATCGAGCCCCGCGCCACCTCAATTGCGTACCTGACAGCCAGCCCGGCCTGTCGTATATTCGCAAACCGATGAGTGCCCAGAAGACCTATCACATTTGGACAATCGGCTGTCAGATGAACGAGGCGGACTCGCGCCGCCTCGCCCAGCAGCTCGAATTCGTGGGATATGAACCCAACGCGCAGGCGGAGGCCGCCGATGTGGTCGTGCTCAACACCTGCGTCGTGCGCCAGCAGGCGGAGGATAAAGTCGTGAGCCGTCTGGGCGCGCTCAAGGCGGTCAAACAGGCCCGCCCCGACCTCACCGTCGCGCTGATGGGCTGCATGGTGGGCATGCGCGAAGCGCCCGTTCTCAAGCAGCGCTTTCCTTTTGTGGATGTGTTCATGCCGCCGTCCGAAACGGCGCCGCTTTTGGACTATCTCCAGGCGCACGGCCTCTTCGAAGAGGTGCGCGAAACGGAGCGGCGCGACCGCGCGCTCCGCGATGCCGTGCAAGACGAAGACTTGCCGCTCCCCGTCCACGAGCGCGGCTCAGTTCTCGCCAATGTGCCCATTGTGCTGGGCTGTTCACACGCGTGTACCTTCTGCGTCATCCCCTATCGCCGTGGCGCAGAGCGCAGTCGCCCCGTGGCCGACATCCTCACCGAAATTCGCTCGCTCGTGGAGCAAGGCGTTCGCGAGGTCATGCTCCTCGGCCAAATTGTGGACCGCTACGGAACCGACATGCACGACGGAACCGACCTGAGCCTCCTCCTCCGCCGCGTCGCCGAAATTGACGGTCTGCGCCGCGTGCGCTTCCTCACCAGTCACCCGAATTACATGACCGACGCGATCCTCGAAACGGTCGCCTCGACCCCCAAAATCTGCCCGCAAATCGAAGTGCCCATCCAAGCCGGAAACGACACCGTCCTCGAAAATATGCGGCGCGGCTACACCGCCCAGCACTATCGAGACCTCGTCGCGCGCATCCGCTCGTTCATGCCCGATGCAGCGATTCACACCGATCTCATCGTCGGATTCCCCGGCGAAACGCACGAGCAATATATGGACACCTATCGCATCGTCGAGGAGCTG
>WBZO01005423.1_pt1 | contig 13001 bp, 5 predicted proteins | sample 5204261 | NCBI WGS metagenome assembly WBZO01 (sample SAMN12412400, study PRJNA552823) | activated sludge metagenome | isolation source: activated sludge from anammox sidestream of wastewater treatment plant... | place: USA: North Carolina | collected 2017-09
TGGACATCCTGACCAAGCCTGGGATCGAAAACTGGCACGGAGGTTTCAACTTCGGTTTCCGCGATGAATCGCTCAACGCGCGCAACGCTTTCGCTCCGACACGCGCGGCGGAACAGAACCGCCGTTTCGGTTTTGAAATCGGCGGCCCGCTCTGGAAAAAACATACCTCGATGTTTCTGTCGGCTGATGGCGTGAACTCATACGAATCGAAAACGATCCTCGCCGCGCTGCCCGAAAATCTCTTCAACGACACGGTTCGCACGCCCTGGCGGACGCTGAACCTGAACGCGCGCGTCGAACATCTGTTGACGCCGACACACACGGCGCGCGTCGAATACCAGCGCAACGCGACGAGGCGCGACAACAACGGGGTCGGCAATTACGATCTTCCCGAACGCGGCTACACCACCGATTCGGCTGAACACATTCTGCGTTTCGCCGATTCGGGCGCCATCGGCAAGAAGCTCTTCAACGAAGTCCGGTTTCAATACCGGCAACAAGGCGTTGGCATTGATTCACTGTCGAACGCGACCACGATTCAGGTTTTGAACGCGTTCAATCGCGGCGGCGCGCAAATCGCAAGCTCACGCCGCGAGCGCGAGATCGAACTGGCTGACAACCTCGACCTGCCGTTCAAAAAACACAGCGTGCGCCTGGGATTTCAACTCGAAGCGTCGAACTACAACTCGAACGAGCTTCGCAATCAAAACGGCTCATTCGTCTTTTCGAGTCTCGACGCGTTTCGCGCCGGGCGTCCGACAACCTACACGCAGCGCAACGGCGCGGGCAAAATCGAATTCGATCAGAACCAATTCGGATGGTACGCGCAGGACGATTGGCGCGCGCTCAAAAGCCTCACGCTCAGCTTCGGCGCGCGTCACGAAACGCAAACAAATCTGAACGACCCCAACAACCTGATGCCGCGCGCCGGGTTCGCCTGGTCGCCTTTCAAAAAGGGCAACACGACGATTCGCGGCGGCGCGGGAATCTTCTACGACTGGTTCGCCTCGGATACTTACGAGCAGGCGCTGCGCGTCAACGGCCAGCGGCAAAGCGATCTGATCATTCGCAATCCTGGCTTCCCCGATCCGTTCAGCGGAGGAAGCTCGGTCACGCTGCCCGCGAGCCGCATTCAAATTGATCCGAACCTGCGGATGCCTTACATCGCTCAGATGTCGTTTGGCGTTGATCAAACGCTGCCCAGCAACATTCGTTTGATGTCGCAATATTTCTACCGTCGCGGAATTCACCAACTGCGCGGACGCAACATCAACGCGCCGATTGGCGGAGTCCGCCCCGATCCGGCGTCAGGAAACATCACTCAGATCGAATCGTCAGCCAATTCGTTCAACCACACCTGGTTCGTCAATCTCAACTGGATGAAGATGGGCAAGTTCATGCTCGGCGCGAGCTACGTGCTGTCAAAAACCACCGACGAGACCGACGGCGCGCTCAGCTTGCCTGCCGACAACTTCAACCTGCGCGGCGAGCGCGGCCCGTCGTTGATGGACACGCGCCATCGCTTCAACATTCTGTCAACCGTCAGACTGACGAAATCACTGAGCCTCAGCGCAATCTTCAACGCAAGCTCTGCAAGGCCGTACAACATCACTACCGGTTTCGACGACAACGGCGACACGATCATCAACGACCGCCCGCCGGGCGTCAGCCGCAACAGCGCGCGCGGCGCAGGCCAGTGGGATTTGAGCAGCCGGTTGAGCTACGGCTTCAGCTTCGGCAAAAAGCCTGAGAGTCAGACGGCGGGTGGGGCGCGCGTGCGAGTCATTCGCGGCGACTCCGACAGCGGCAGCATGCTCGGTATGATCGGTTCGATGCCGGGCGCAAACGACAAACGGTTCCGCGCCGAGTTCTTCCTTCAAGCCACCAATGTATTGAATCACGCGAATCTGACCGGCTTTTCAGGCGTGCAGACCTCGCCGTTTTTCGGCCAGGCGATAGCGGCGCTGCCGGGAAGAAGAATTGAGATGGGAATGCGCTTCAGCTTCTGAAACGGCGTTTCCGTTTTTTTCGTCTATTCCGTATTCTCTTCCTGACGTTTCGTCACTTGATTCATTCATCAAGGAGGAAGGAATGAAGGTTGGTTGCACATTGCCTCAAAGCGGCGCGCTCGCTTCGCGCGAAAATCTGATTCGGGTCGCCAGGCGCGCCGAAGAACTCGGCTACGATTCGGTCTGGGTGTTTGAAAGATTGTTATGGCCGGTCAATCCGCGCGATCCGTATCCGCCCTCGCGTGATGGAAGCTGGCCCGCCAATTTTCAGAACGTCTTCGACCCTGTTGAGACTCTGACATTCGTCGCCGCGCACACGCGCAACGTGCGGCTGGGGACGAGCGTGCTCGTGCTGCCTTACCATCAGCCGCTACAACTTGCGCGCCGACTGGCGACGCTCGACGTTTTGAGCGAAGGCCGCCTGGAAATTTGTGGAGGCGTCGGTTGGTCGCGCGACGAGTTCGACGCCGTTGGCGTGCCATTCGACCGGCGCGGCGAGCGCGCCGATGAATTGCTCGAAGCGTTGATCGCCATCTGGACGCGCAATCCTGTAGGCTTCGAGGGGCAGCTTTATCACATCCCCGAATCGAAGATCGGGCCGAAGCCTTTGCAACAGCCGCGCCCGCCGCTCTACCTCGCGGGTTTCGGGCAATACACGTTTGACCGCATCGCCAAATTCGCCGACGGATGGAATCCGGCTGTCGTGCCGGATTTCGAGAGCTTTGAAGCGCAAGTGAACAAGTTGCAGGAAACCGCCGAGCGCGCTGGGCGCCCGCCAATGGAAGTCGTGCTGACGGCGGTTCCGTTCGTGATGGAGACATCGCTCGGTCACGTCCGCCGCCCGCTCGCCGGCACGCTCGATGAATTGCGCGAAGACATCAAACGTCTCGGGCGCATTGGCGTCACGCACATCATCTTCTCAATCCCTGAAATGGCGTTTGCGCCCTCACAGACAATAGAACCCGCGCTTGCGCGATTGGAGCAATTGATAAAGATCACTCGTTAGCGCGATAAACCGCGCAGCGAATGCGCCCTTCCAAGAGCATTGTTTTTGCCGAAGACAATGAATAAAATGCCGCGACCTCAGAACCCTGCGATGTCGTTTTGCTGAGAGGCGACGATCCCCCCTCCCAAATGAGAAGCAATACGAGCGCTACGTCCGGAAAGGCTTGCCTGGAGGAGGTGTTTGGTATGGCAAAGCGAACTGCCATCAGATCAAAGCGCGGCAGACGCTCAGTCGAGCCGCAGATCGAAGTCTTGAGCGAAGAGGCGCCGCCCCGGCGCAGGACGCTGATTGCAGGCGTTGCGGGAGCGCTGCTACTTTTTATCGCAACGTACCTGTGGCGACTCGACCGCGTCATCGGAATGTTCAGTGACGACGCCTGGTATGTGTTGCTGGCCAAGTCGCTCGCAACGGGGCAGGGTTATTCGCTGATCAATTCGCCGTCTCCGGGAATCATGCCGATTTATCCTCCGGCCTTTCCCTGGCTGCTCTCGCTGGCCTACCGGTTGTCGCCGGACTTTCCGCAGAACGTGTGGCTGCTCAAATCGGTTTCGATTGCGGCGATGCTGGTGATCGGAGCGACGACCTACGTCTACTTCAAATCCGAGCGGAAGTTGTCGGCCTGGTTCGCGCTCGGCATTGCGACGGCGACGGCGATCAATCCGGCGTTCGTCTTTCTGGCGACTTCGTCGGCGATGTCCGAATGCGTTTTCACGCTGGGCCTGCTGCTGACCATGCTGGTCGTCGAACGCGGGGCGCGAGCGGAGAAGAATTGGGGCTACTGGCTCTTCGCGCTCGGAGGCGCGCTGGCGTCATTCACTTTCCTGACGCGGGCGCTGGGAGTGGGGCTGATTGTCGCCGTCGCCGTTTACCTGCTCAAAGAGCGATTGATCCGCGCGTTGGCGATTTTCGTCGCGGTGGTCGCGTTGCTGGCTGGGTCGTGGACGCTCTACGCCTGGAAACACGCCCCGACGCCGGCTCAACAGGACGAACAGAACGGCTACATAGTTAAAAGCTACACTTCTCAATTCGCCAATGATGATCCGCTTGCCGCCAAAGCCCCTCCGTCAATTCCGAGTGAGCTGATGAGGCGGTCATTTAACAACGGCGCCCGGATGCTTGAATACAACATCGGCTCGCTCGTCGCCTATCCCCTGTTCCGCGCGGCTGAACCGCTGGTCGCCAGCGGCCGTAATCTCCAGTTGGCGCTGCTCTCTTTTCTGCTCAGCCTGATAGTTATCGCCGGGTTCATCGCGGCGTGGATCGAGCGCGTGACTTTAACCGAGATGGTCGCCCTCTTCTCAACGCTGGTGGTGCTGGTCTGGACATTCGCGTCATTCCGCTTCGCCCTGCCGTTGCTCCCATTCGCAATCTTCTACCTCATCCTGGGACTGCGCGCCATCTGCCACCTCTTGCAGCGATTGTTCGGCGCCCCAGGCCCGCGCGCTCAGCGGGCGGCGCTTCTTGGCGCGATCGCGCTGACCATCGCGTTCAATACTTACAACAATCTGGCTTACGGCCTCAGCATGCGCGGCCCCGAGGCGGAACGCCCCGCCTGGTTGCGCGCTTTCGACGAGGGCAGAGAAATGATTCAATGGGTCGGCGAGCATATCCCGGAACAATACGCCCTTGCCTGTTACAATCCGGGACTGGTTCATCTTTACACCGGGCATAAAACTGTAGGAACGACCTATCCCGCGCGTCGTTGGGAATTGTGGAAACGGCTCGGTGTACGCTATGCCGTTTTGAATTCGTTACGCCCGTTGCCGGATCCAAACCCGGCGGAAAAAAGGTATCCCATAATTTACATGTCCGACAGAATGAAGCTTCGAGTACTGGATTTCGGCGAAGCGGCGACGCGCCTTCAGTGGGTGGATAATCCGTGAGAGCGCCGTAATAGCGAAAGATCGCCGGAACTGATTTGAAATCCGATTTAGATCGGATTTCGATTGCGTGTACGGAATCAACCACGGGGAACATGGGCGCACGGGGAAAAGAAAAGGAAAATCATCGCTGCTCTTGTTCTTCCCCGTGCTCCCCGTGTCCCCGTGGTTAATCAGGGTTGCCGTACACTGATTTAAAATCCGATTTAGTTAGCCCGATCAAAGGCGCGCGAATGAACGCTTCCGCAGCCGTGATAGAAAAATCCTCCGCCCGGTGCTAGACTGCCTGTCACGCGCGGGTACTTTATGCCTATTAACAAACGACTCATTCCCATCTTCATTGTTGTCTTCGTTGACATTCTTGGTTTCAGCATCATTCTGCCTTTGTTGCCGTTTTACGCGAGCCAGCTCAACGCGCCGGACACCAGCGTCGGCCCTCTGATCGCATCGTATTCGCTTTGCCAGTTCCTCGCCGCGCCGCTCCTGGGAAATCTAAGCGACACTTACGGGCGCAGGCCGGTTTTGCTCTACAGCCAGTTCGGGTCCTTTCTGGGTTTTATTCTGCTTGGGCTGGCGATCCATTTGCCGCATCCGCTGGTGTGGCTCTTCGCGGGCAGGATGATTGACGGATTGTCGGGCGGAAATCTGACGGTCGCGCAAGCTTACATCAGCGACATCGCCGAGCCGCGTGATCGCGCCAAAACTTTCGGCATGATCATCGGAGTCTCGTTCGGTCTGGGGTTCACCATCGGCCCCGGCCTGGGCGCGATCATCTCTTCCCGGTTCGGTTATGACATTACAGCGTACCTCGCCGCCTGCTTTTCGCTGACCAGCATCATTGCGACGTTCCGGCTGCTGCCCGAAACGCACCATAAACGCGACGAATCGCGGCCACGCGGGCTGGCGATGTACACGCGCGTCGTGGATTACCTGCGCATCGCGGAATTGCGCCCGCTGCTGGCGGTCTTTTTCTTTTTGTCGCTGCCGTTCACCATCTACACGACGATGTTTGCGCTCTTCGCCAAAAACCAGCTCGATTTCGACGTCAAGCAGGCCGGATATTTTCTGGCGCTGGTCGGACTGCTCGGCGTCGTCTGGCAGGGCGTATTGATCGGGCCAGTCGTCAAACGGTTCGGCGAATACAAATCGCTGATGATCGGCCTGATCGCCAGCGCGGCGGGGCTTTATTACCTCGCGGCTGTTGATGTCTGGTGGAAGCTGATCTTCGTGGCGATCCTCTTCTCGTTCGGGCACAGCGTCTCGCGCCCGTCGCTGACCAGCATCATCGCGCAGGCCGCTCCGCCCAATCGGCGCGGCGGCGTATTCGGCGCGATGACTTCGATTGAAAGCCTGACCCGCATCATCGGCCCGGTGCTCGGCGGATGGATCATCACCACGCAACCGAGATGGCTGGGATGGGTCGGCGGCGCGCTGTTCACCGTGTCCGCCTTGATCGGCGCGACGGTCCGCGCCAGCGAAGAAGGAAGCGCCGAGCCGCAGCGATCGGAAGGGATTTAGAATTCGGCGCAAAATCCGGGCGCGCAGGAATGCGCGCCCCTCCAGACCTTGCCTGCCGATACAGCCATCGTGCTAGAATCCGCCCTCGTTTTAGCTCTTTCAGTCATTAAACGCCCCCCAGGATAAACATTGACACAAAGCATCCGATCAGCCCTGGATCGTAATCAAACAAATCCAATCGCCCAGATCGTTCCTGATTTCAGCTTTTAATTTGATAAAAAGGAGAACTGAGATGAAGAGCGGGCAGAGCCTCGCGCGTCTGGCGTTGTCGCTGGCGCTTATTGTGACCGCGACCAGCGACTGGAAGCGCGCGAGCAGCGCGGGAAAAGCAATCGAGCGGTCATTGTCATCCGCGTCATCCGGTTCATCTGGCGCCGCGTCAACGCAATCCACAACCTGCGGCGCGCCCAGATTCGGCTCCGCGATTTACGGCGTCTATCAATCATTCACGAAGATAACCCCGATTGATTTCAACGGCGATGGACGCCTTGATTTAGCCGGGATAGCTTACAGTCCCGGCCAGGTCATCCTTCTGAGCGGCGACGGCAAAGGGGCTTTCAAGCCGGATGTAACGTTTCCGGCTGAAGACCGCGCGAATGATCTGGCTGTGCTGGATTTCAACAATGATGGACGGGCCGACATCGCCGTCATCTCGGACTTTACGCCCGCCGTCCAGATGTTCATCAACAACGGGCAGAGCGGGTTTAACCCGCCGATGCGCGTCTTGCTGCCTGAGCCGAATTCTCCCATCGCGCAACCCCGCAATCTTGAGGCGGCGGATTTCACCGGCGACAACCGCGACGACCTGCTCCTCGCCTATGACGACGACCTTGTTCTCATCCGCAACAGCGGCCAGGGCGGCTACAAGGCCAACATCAAACGACCGGGAGAACTTCCGCCATCCATGCTCGGAATCGGTGACCTCACCGGCGACGGCATAGCCGATCTTCTCTCCGCTCCCGGAACAGGACCCGGAATCAGCTTGAGAGTATATCCAGCCGACGGCAACGGCGGTTTCGGAGCGGCAAAGAGTTTTAGCTTCATCGGGCAGATCACCTCCAAAGCCGTGATCACTGATTTCAACGGAGACGGCAAACCAGACGCGATCATCGGAACGACGGCCTATGCGCCGTTGCCGGGAGGAGGAGCGACTGGTAGCGCAATATCAATTCTGCCAGGAGATGGCGCAGGCAGCCTCGGCGCGCAAAACACCGTAGGCATCAACGGACTCGCCGCCAATCAGGTGACAAACCTGACCGTAGCCGATTTCAACGGCGACTCCAAACCCGACGTGGTTTTCGGCGCCAGCGGCAAACTGTACGTGATGTTGAACAACGGCTCCGGAGGATTGGAAGCTCCATTCGCTTTCGACGCGGGCTTCGGGGCGGGCCTGATCATCTCCGGCGATTTCAACCAGGATTCGAAAGCCGATCTGATAACCGGAGGATCGAACAGAGTCACCACATGGCTCAATCGCTGCGGGGCGGCGGGCTTCTTCATCTCGGGCCGTGTCACCGACAGCAACATATTTCAAGGCGTAGGCGGCGTCACCGTGACTCTGAGCGGAACGCAATCGGCCACGGCTCAAACTGACATCGGCGGCAATTACCAATTCGCCAATCTCACGCCGGGCGGCAATTACACAATCTCCGTTCAACGCTCCAGCTATGAGTTCGATCCCACGAGCCGGAGCGTTACGAATCTGGCCGTTGATCAGCCGGTCAACTTCAACGCCGTCCGCCTGGCCGTCAATGTCTCCGCCGCCGGCTACACAGGCGCATCGCTCGCGCCCGATTCAATCGTCGCGGCCTTCGGCGAAGGTCTGGCCCGCGCGCCGATGGCGGCCACAACGTTGCCGCTGCCGCTTTATTTCAACAACACCAGGGTTGACGTAAGAGACAGCGCGGGAGCCACCCGTCCAGCGCCGCTCTTTTTCATCTCGCCCACTCAGGTCAATTATCTGATCCCGCCGGAGACCGCCACCGGCCCGGCTACGGTGAAGATTTCGCTGGATTCCAACACCAGCGAACACAGCGTCTCGACTCAAACGGTCGAGATTGCGGCTGTCGCTCCTGGTCTCTTCTCAGCCAACGCCGATGGGCGAGGAGTGGCGGCGGCGGTCGTGTTGAGAATCAAAGCGGACGGATCGCAGAGCTATGAGCCGGTCGCAGTCTTCGATCAGGCGCAGAGCAAGTTCGTCGCGCGCCCGATTGATCTCGGCCCCGATCTGGGAGCCGCCTCCGATCAGGTCTTCCTGATTCTGTTCGGCACGGGGCTGCGCAATCGCGGTTCGCTTTCAAGCATTGCGATGACTATCGGCGGCGCGGCTGCAGAAGTCTTGTACGCCGCCGCGGTGAACGGGTTGGTCGGACTCGACCAGGTCAACGCTCGTTTGCCACGCTCGCTCGCCGGGCGCGGCGAAATAGATGTCGCAATGGCTGCGAATGGCAAACCGGCGAATATCGTTCGCATCAGCGTCAAATGAACGCAAACGTACTTTCTCATTCAAGCTTTTGGCCACGGCCCGGTCACACTTTCATCTGGAGGAATTCGTGAAATCAAAGTTATTCCGTCTGTGCGTTCTTCTGACGATCTGTTTGTCAACGACAACACTGCTCGCGTCTCATGCCGCATTCGTGGAGGGCGGTTCAGCGGCCTGCCAACTCACGATCACTCCGCTCAATCAATCCTTCCCGGCCACCGGCGGCGCGGGCAATGTGACGATCAACAGTTCCGAGCCGCAATGCTCGTGGACGGCGCTCAGCAACGCTCCCTGGATCACGATCACTTCGGCGTCGAGCGGAACAGGCAATGGCTCGGTGAATTTCACTGTCGCTCCGGCAATCGGTCCACGCAGCGGAACACTGACCGTCGCCGGCAGAACATTCACCATCTGGCAATCAGTCAATCCCTGCGCCACACCGGGCTTTGCGCTCCCGACGCCGATGGCGCCCACGCGCGGCCTGCTCCAATTCGCAATCGGAGATTTCAACGGTGACGGCAGGTTCGATGTAATTACGCTCGCCTACGCGGATCAATACGTTCTTGCCTTCGCGCCGGGCGCCGGCGCGGGAGGCTTCGGCGTCCCGCAGCCCATCCCACTCAACTTCACCCCTCAAAATATAACAGCGATTAAGCCTGCTGATTTCAACCGCGACGGCAAACTGGATCTGCTCATCGTTAGCCCGTCATCGAATAAAGTCTCCGTTCTGTTGGGCAACGGCTCTGGCGGTTTCGGAGCGCCGATGTCATCCGACCTCTCATCGTCTCCACCAGTCTACCCAGGCACGCCCAGGCAGACGGTCATCGCCGATCTGAACAATGATCGCAACCCCGACATCGTCTTCTGCGAAGAATACTCAGCCAGGCTCTCGATATTGATCGGAAACGGCGCGGGCGGATTCAATCCGCCGTTGATCCACACTCCCGCCGAAACCAGCGGCCGCGGACTGATGCTCAGCGCCGGAGATTTCAATGGCGACGGCAAGACGGACTTGATCTCTCTGATCAACGGGTCGTTCCAATTTCTCTTCCTGCCCGGCGACGGAACCGGCGGATTCGGGCGCGGTTCGACAATCAGTTTCGTTGACAAAACCGTGACAGGCGTAGTGTCGCCGGAAGATCTGGCTCTCGGCGATGCGAACGGAGACGGCAAGCTGGATGTAGTGGTGACCAGCAGTAAAGGGCTTTCAATCACGCCTGGTAACGGCGCGGGCGGGTTCGCTGAAGCCGTGATGCCTCTGCGCGATCAATCCGGCTCAATCTTCCTCGGCGATTTCAACGGTGATGGACGAACGGACATCGCACTGACTTCTGCGTTCGACCTCACTCTGCTTCGAGGCCTGGGCAACGGCAATTTCGCCGGGCCGCTGCGGTTTACTTCGGCCGCTGATAACAAACGGCCAAACACTGCGCTCAGCCTGGATTTCAATCGTGACGGGCTTATGGATTTGTTCCTAACCACGACAGTTCGCAACGAGTCAAATCCGGTCATCGGTTTTGTCGTCGTGCCCGGCTCCAGAAACACCGGCTTCGCCACGCCGCAGGGCCAAGCTGTGAATCTTACCGTGAACGCATTCGCCCTGAAGGATTTGAATGGCGATGACGCGCCTGACCTGCTGATGTCCTATGCGCTCGATCCTGGCAACAGCGGTTTCGCCGTGGCGTTGGGCGACGGCGCCGGCGGGTTCGGCGCTCCTGTGGTCAATCAACAAGGTTCATTCGTCAGTTACGCCATCGGCGACGTCAATGGCGACGGCAAGCCCGATCTCGTGATCGCCGCTCAGCTCGGCTCCGCTTCGAATGTCGTGAAGGTTTGGATCAACAGCGGCGCCGGAGCCTTTTCGCCAGGGCAACAGATCGCGCCCAGCCAGACGCTCTCCAATGTCGCCCTCGCCGATTTCAACAACGATGGCAAACTCGATCTGGTGGTCAACAACGACCGCGACCCAAGCCTGAAAATATTCGCTGGCGTCGGCGACGGAACATTCACGACGCTGACCGACCGCATTCCGGTCAATCTTATCCAAACGTTCACCACCGGCGATTTCAATGGAGACGGAAACACCGATCTGGCCACCTGGCGGCAGTTCAATTGCGACTCGGAGAACGGAACCGTATTCATCTTATCCGGCGACGGTCGCGGAGGCCTGGCGCAAACAAGCGCGGTCACGTTGGCCGCCAATCCCAAAACACTTGTGGCGGCTGACCTCAACGGCGATGGCCGCGCGGATTTGATTTCAACCCATTGCCGCAATGTCGAAGGAAATGGCGTCGCGGTTGCGCTCGCAGACCAGAATGGCGGGTTTACTCCAGCGGTCAATTACGCTTCAGGCGAGGGGGGCAATATTCTGATCGGCGACATCAACGGCGATGGTAAACCGGACATCGTCGCATCTTCGGGCCTGCTCGTCCTGATCAACAAAGGCGATGGGAGCTTCAACGACTCGATCCGACTCAACAGCTACTCTAACGCCTCGCTTGGCGACATCAACGGCGACGGAACCACAGACATCGTCGTTTCCCATATTCTTGGCGGGAAGAGCCACATCTTCCCGTTGCTCAATTTGAGCCGATGCCTGGCCCCTGACGGCGCTCTGGCCGTATCAGCGGCCAGTTACAGCGGCGTCAAGCTCGCCCCTGAATCAATTGCTGCGCTCTTCGGCGCCAATTTGACCAGCCAGACGCAGGCCGCGACCGGTCTGCCTTTGCCAACCGAGTTGGCGGGCGCCGGCGTCAAGATCAAAGACAGCGCGAACGCGGAACACCCGGCGCCGCTGTTCTTCGCCTCTCCCGGCCAGATCAATTTCCAGATTCCGCCCGGCGCATCGCGCGGAACAGCGGTCATCAGCGTCGTCAAAGGCGGCGCCGCAGTTGCGACAGGCGTGATTGATGTCACGCCGGTCAGCCCCGCTCTGTTTTCCGCCGACGCCAGCGGGGCAGGTTACCCGGCGGCGACCGTTCTGCGAATCAAAGGCGACGGCGCGCAAAGCTACGAACCGGTTGCAAGCTACGATCAGACTCAAAACCGATTCGTCGCGCGTCCGATTGATCTCGGCCCGCCAACCGATCAGGTCTTCCTGATTCTCTTCGGCACGGGGCTACGCCATCGCAGCGCGCTTTCAGCCGTCAACGCGAATATCGGCGGCGAGAACGCCGAGGTCTTGTTCGCCGGATCGCAAGACGGTTTCGTCGGACTCGATCAGATCAATCTGCGATTGCCGCGCTCGCTGGCCGGTCGCGGCGAAGTGGACGTGGTTTTAACAGTGGATGGCAAGACGGCGAACAACGTAAAAATCAACGTCAAGTAAGCCAGTTCGTAATTGTGATGGCGGGGCAATTCGGCTGTGTCCCGCCGTCACAAGCCCTGCTACAATGCGCGCGGCAGGTTCAGCCGATACTCGACACTTCGCTCTTTAGCCTTCAATCCCCGTTTTATCAACTTCGCCCCTTGACCCAATTCCCCAGGATTTGAGGTAGAGGAAGATATGTCAATCAGACCGACGCTATCGTTTCTCGCGGCGCTTGGCGCCATCGCTCTTTTGTTTTCGTTCGAGTTCGAAAAACAGGAGGCGGGCGCTCAGGCGGCGCAATTGGCGCAGGTTCCGCCTCCGCCCGCCGACCGCGCCGACCGTTTCGGCGTTTACAACTGGGGCGTCAATGAAGCGGCTTTCCCCAACGACGGGACGATTGACCGGCTCAACTGGGCTGCGGATAAAGTCGCCGAGATTGGCAGCCGCACAATCCGCGTCACCATCGCCACGCGCGACGATTACCGCGTCAATCCTCAGGGCGCGCCCGATCTGATTCAAATCGCGCAGAGTCCGGCTTACGACAAACTGTTTCGTGACGCGCGGTTTCAAACCTATATGCTGACCACATACACGGCGGGCGATATGGCCGGCAACTGGGCCGACGGCTACACGGGTTCCGAATACGCGGCGGAACGCGACGAGATCAAAAGGCTCTGCGAATACCTGCTCGGCAATCCGGCTTTCGCCAACAAGACGTTTATCATTTTGAATTGGGAGGGCGACAACGCGATCTATTACCACGCCAACAGGCGCTCGGCGTGGGACCATTTCACCA
>WBZO01005424.1_pt1 | contig 13001 bp, 9 predicted proteins | sample 5204261 | NCBI WGS metagenome assembly WBZO01 (sample SAMN12412400, study PRJNA552823) | activated sludge metagenome | isolation source: activated sludge from anammox sidestream of wastewater treatment plant... | place: USA: North Carolina | collected 2017-09
CAGCACGAAAGCGCTGGTCGCCGCGCGGCCATTGACGCTGATCAGCCGATCGCCACTCTGGAGACCAGCAGCGGCGGCCGGAGAATCCGGCGCGATACCGGTGGCGACCACCGAAGAGACCAGCGGGTCGGCCAGATTGACTCCCACGCGACCTTCGCCTTTCGGTGGGTGCTGTCTCGGCGTCAGGGTGGTCGGATAGAACGCTCCGCCGCGCTCGATGACGAAGTCGATCGGACTGCCGGCCTGGCTGGTCGTCAGCTGAACGAGCTGCTGGGTGGACTCGATCGTGTCGCCGTCGGCGGAAACGATCCGGTCACCCGTCTGCCAACCGGCCGCGGCGGCCGGCGATCCGGCGCCGACACCGGCGATATAGACCTCGCGGTGTGACACGCCTTTGACGCCGACCACGGCAATCATCAGCACGATCGCGAAGAGAATGTTCATCAGGATACCGGCGGAGAGGAAGAACGCGCGTTGCGCCGGCGATTTGGCGTTCATGGAATCGGAGTCCACGTTTTCGCCGTCTTCGCCTTTGACCCGCACGAATCCGCCGAACGGGATCAGGTTGATGGAATAGAGGACGCCGCCACGCACCCAGCCGAAGAGCCGGGGCGGGATACCCATACCGAATTCTTCGACTTTGACACCGGACATTCGGGCGGCCACATAGTGACCAACCTCATGAATGAAGATAAGAAATCCGAGGATCGGAACGATATAAAACCAGCTGAGCAAGTTTTCGGACCCCGCGGCCGAGTTGCAGGTCGTGGGGTGCATCGCGACCGTTTCGACGAGCCTCCCACGCAGCGATCAATGGTACCACTGGGGGGCGATGGGCCTGGGTCCGGAGTCCGGGGGCCGGAGCGCGTAGACCCCGGTGCCGGCACAGGGCCGGCATCTACAGGGAGGCGTGTTTTTCTCAGGCCCCCGGACCCTGAACTCCGGACTCAGCCGTCGATCCAGACGTATGGCAGACTCCAGAGGAGACCGAAGGCGTTCGGATAGAAGTTCTGCAGCTTGGTCGAATAGCCGGTGCGGGCGACGCCGAAACGCAGCGGGCCGACCGGTTGATCGGCCCAGACCGTGGCCGATTGCTGGATGAGCAGCTCGGTGCGCTTGCTGGCGTCGAATTCGACCCGTTGTTCCTTGTCGAGCTGGTCCCATTGCTCGCTGCAGTAGTGCGAGAAATTGAGTCCGCTGTTAGCAGCGTCGCAAGCGAAGAGCGCGGTCTGGTTGCCATCCGGTGACAGACTGACGGCAAGCAGCGCCACCTCGAAGTTCCCGGTCTGGAGACGGTCGATGAGCGCCGCGCCATTGATCGAGGTGACCTTCATCTTCACGCCGATCGCGTTCCATGCCTCTTTCATGTAGGTCACGATCTGATCGACCACCGGTTCGCCACCCACGTAGAGGAATTCGAATTCGAGCTTCTGGCCGTCCTTTTGCATGACGCCGTCTTTCAGTTCCCAACCGGCTTCGTTCAGGAGCGCGGTGGCCTTCTCCGGGTCGAAGTCGTACGGCGGCGCCATCCGGCCGGGCGCATAGGCAGGTGAGATCGGCGGCTGGGTGCCCATAGCTGCTTCGCCATAACCGAAGAAGATATTGCGGGTGATCGAATCGCGGTCGAGCGCATAGAAGAGCGCCTGCCGCACCTTCTGATCCTGGAAGAGCTCGGTTTTGGTCTGATCGAGATTGAAAGCGTAGTAGGTGAACTGGAAGAAGTCATAGACATCGACCGCCAGCCCGGCCGTCGCCTGCACCGAGGCCATCTGCGCCGGTGGCACGAACTCCATGATGTCGATTTCCGATTGTTTCAGCGCCAGCACCGATGCGTCGGAATCGGGCAAAACGCGCAAGGTTAGTCCGTCGATATAGGGCACCTTGTCGTAGTAGTCGTCGTTGCGGACGATGCTGACATGATCGCCCTGCACCCATTCCTTGAATTTGAACGGACCGGTGCCGATCACGCGGGCGGGATCCTGACCGGTGCTACCGCCATCGAGCGACCAGCTGGCGGCCGGTACATCGGCCCAGATGTGTTTGGGCATGATGGTGATGGCGCCGGGACCCTCGTAGAGAAAGGTCACCAGTTTTTCGCGGGCTTTCATCTCGAAGGTGTTTTCGTCGACGACCTTGTAGCTTTCGACCGCGTCATTGACGATCGAACGATACGGGAACCCGGTATTCGGGTCGAGCGCGGCATCGAAGCTGAACGCCACATCGTCAGCGGTGAAGTCGACGCCGTCATGCCATTTGGCCTGCTGGTTGAGGTGGAAGGTATAGGTCAAGCCATCGGAAGCCACATCCCACGAATCGGCCAATCCCGGAACCGGACGGCCATCGAGCGGGCTGATACCGATGAGCGACTCGAAAATGGCGCCGGTGATGAGTTGAGAGGAGGTGTCATTGGTCAGCAGCCCGTTGACCGTGCTGATATCCCCGGCTTCGGCCAGGAGGACGGTGCCGCCGGTCTTGGCCGCGTCGGACATCGGGCAGGCCGCCAGCAGCGCGGCCTCGAATTCGTCCCGGGTGGGCGGTTCGAGTAATGATGGCGAAGCCGCGCCGGCGGTCGGCGAGCCACTGTCGCTGGTAACCGAGGCTTTGCAGGTGTCGCGCTGGGCGATGGGACTGGCAATCGTCTCCGGTACGCTGGTCGATGTCGCTTTCTTGTCGCCGCCGCCGCCGCAGGCTGCCAGCACCACCAACAAGGCAATGGAGACGGCCAGCAGGCGACTGTGGCCCAACCATGAAGAAACCGCGGTTCGTCCGATCCGCACGTGCATGAAACCCCTCGGTCAGAATTGGCAAGCGCGGGGCGCTCGAACCCGAAACACTCGTGGCCCTGGATGATACCCGCAATTGGGTGCAGGTCGAATCACCGTGCTTCGATTGGCGACGATCGAGCAGGACCAGCAACTGGCCAATTGGCTCATTCTCTGGAGTGCCGGCATCGGTCGCACTCGACGATACGGACCGTTTGGCGCATGTTTGCGGGCAACGTTATCGCAAGTGGGAAACGTGATCGAGCGGCAATCTGCCATACTCATTGCCGCAGTTCCGCTGTTTTCGGTGAGGACTGTTCGAACCATTCGCGCTCCAGGCTGGTGGAAGCAGAGGCATGCATCCGGAAGAGTCCCTTTTTACAACTGTCAACGCCTTCATCGAAGAGCTAAGCTCGAAGCGGGGCTTTTCCGCCAACACCGTGGCGGCGTACCGGAACGACCTCAGCCAGTTCGCCGAGTATCTGTCGGCGCCGCCGGCGGAAGACCAGCTGGCTCCGCTGCACTCCTGGTCGGGTCTGGAAGCCAGTCACCTCGGTCGCTATCTCTCGTATATGTACCAGCGCCAATACGCGGCTTCGACTGTGGCGCGGAAGACGGCCGCTATCAAGTCGTTTTGTCACGCGCTCACCGAAGGCGGCTATTTGCGGGAGGATCCCTCGCGATCGCTGGCCGCGCCGCGTGTCGATCGCTATGTGCCGCACACCATTTCCGAGGAGGAAGTCGACCGCTTGTTGCGGGAACCGCGCAAGGCGGCCCGGTCACGCCGACCGGATGCCCTGCGCGATCTGGCCATGATCGAAACACTCTATGCGTCGGGGATGCGGGTCAGCGAGCTGGTTGCGCTCGATGTCGACGATGTGGATTTCGACACGGCATTGGTCGGTTGTCCGGGCAAGGCAGGGCGGCGGCGGCAGGTGCCCTTGCGCGCCCAGACGATCGACGCGATCGACGACTATCTGAAGAATGGCCGTGCGGCACTCGCATCGCCCGACGAGACCGCGCTCTTCGTCAATCACCGGGGTTCCCGGCTGACGCGTCAGGGATTCTGGCTTATTCTCAAGGCCTACGCCGAAGAAGCGAATATCGAGCACATCACCCCACACACACTGCGCCATTCCTTTGCCACCCATGCGCTGCGCGACGGCGCTGAGCTGCGAGATGTCCAACAACTATTGGGGCATGTCAGCATCTCGACGACGCAGGTTTATCGCCTGGTGGCCGAAGAGCAGAATCCCAATGGGAAGGCCGAGACCATCGTGATCGAAGAACTGGTCACCAGCACCGTCGACCGCTGAGTTTGTCATAATGATCGAGTCGAGGCGGAGCCATGGCATCGTGGTTCCGCCAATCGTATGTCCGGGAGAAAGCAGACACCGATGAGCACCACCGCCGAACGTGCCGCCACCATGGAAAAGATCGTTGCGCTGTGTAAACGGCGCGGTTTCGTCTTTCCCGGATCGGATATCTACGGCGGATTGGCGAACACGTGGGATTACGGTCCATTGGGGATCGAGCTCAAGAACAACATCAAGCAGCTCTGGTGGAAAACGTTCGTCCATCGCCGCCGGGACGTCGTCGGGCTGGACGCGGGCATCCTCATGCATCCGCGTGTTTGGGAAGCCTCCGGTCACGTGGTCAATTTCAACGATCCGCTGGTCGACTGCAAAACCTGCAAGGCGCGTTTCCGCGCCGATCATCTGATCGAGGAACGGCTGGGCAAGGAATCGGCCGGTCTGACGCCGGACGAGCTGAGCGCGATCATCCGGGAAGCGAATCCACCCTGTCCGAAATGCGGCAACCGCACACTGACGGATGCCCGGCAGTTCAACATGATGTTCAAGACGACTATTGGCCCGGTTTCGGAAACTGGTGTCGAGGTCTACCTGCGACCGGAAACTGCTCAGGCGATGTTCGTGCAGTTCAAGAACGTGGTGGCGACGTCGCGGGTGAAGCTGCCGTTCGGGATTGCGCAGATCGGGAAATCGTTCCGTAACGAGATCACCCCGGGGAATTTCATTTTCCGAGATATCGAATTCGAGCAGATGGAGATCGAGTATTTCGTCCGGCCGGAAACCGCCGCCGAAGCGTTCGAGAACTGGGTCGATGCGATGGAGGAGTGGGTGCGCGCGCTCGGTCTGACCGGCGAGTTCGTGCGTATCCGCGAGCACGAACAAGCGGAGCTCTCGCACTATTCCGACCGCACCATCGATTTCGAATATTTCTTCCCCGGTCCGATGGGTTGGAAAGAACTCTATGGGCTGGCGAACCGCACCGATTTCGATCTGCGTCAGCATCAGGATTTCAGCGGCGAAGATTTGACCTGGTTCGATCAGGAATCGGGCACCCGGTTTCTGCCGTATGTGATCGAACCGACCTTTGGGGTCGATCGCACGATCCTGGTCGTACTGCTCGATGCTTACGACGAAGAAGCCACGGTCGATGTCAATGGGAAGGCCGATACCCGGATCGTGCTGCGGCTCGATCCGAAGGTCGCGCCCTACAAGGCTGCCGTTCTACCACTGATGAAGAAACCCGAGCTGACCGAGGTGGCGCGGGGGATTTTCGATCGTCTGCAGGACGAAACCGGTTTTCTGGTCGATTACGACGAAACCGGCAATATCGGCAAACGCTACCGGCGCCAGGACGAGATCGGCACCCCCTTCTGCTTTACGGTCGATCCCGATTCGCTGCAGGATGGCAAGGTGACCGTGCGCGACCGGGACACCACCGCGCAGGAACGGATCGCGATCGACGATGTCGTTGGTTGGGTCAAGGACAAGGTCGCCTGACGGGGAAGACCCTTCGGGGTCGGATGCTATCATCATTCCAAGCGCAAAATGCCGGCTCGACTTCGCCAGAGGTCTGGCCGGTTTTCATAGGGAGCGAACAGCAGATGGGACCGATCGACAAATCGACCACCAAGACCGGCGCGACGCCGGACGCGCAGTCAACCGAAAGCGAAAACGAGTCCCTTTCGGGCGGTGAGCGGCGACGCCAGCAGTTCGAACAAAAGCGCATCGAGCGCAAACAAGCGCCTGCCAGGCAACGGCGCGATCAGACCGTGTATCACATCGGCTGCGCGCTGTTGCCGCTGATTCTGCTGGTCGGGCTGGGGTACTTTGGATACAACTGGATTACGACTCGCGATGACGACCGCGAACCAGCAGGCGTTGCTGCCTATAGCTACGCGGGTGGCCAGCATTCCAACGACACCGTGGCCTACACCGAATCGCCGCCGGCAGGTGGGGAACACAATCCGGTCTGGCAGACTTGTGGCTATTACGACGGCGTGATCCCGAACGAAAACGCGGTGCATTCGCTGGAGCACGGAGCGGTCTGGATTACCTATTCGCCAGACATCTCCGATCAGGACCGGGGTCGACTGCAAAGCTGGGCGAAGGACCGCCCCTATTTGCTGGTGAGCGAATACGACGATCAGGATACGCCGTTCGTCTTCACCGCCTGGAACAACCAGCTTGCGCTCGATTCGCTTGCCGACAAGGAAGCCACCCAGTTCATGAATTACTTCATCCAGGGACCGCAGACCCCGGAGCGGGGCGCGACCTGCTCGGGCGGCAACGCGATGACGCTGGGATAGCAGACGGAAAGAGTCCAGCGCCCGGGGTCCAGTGTCCAGAGCGCACTGGGAGCAATCGGACTGACGGTCGTTCGACCACTCCCTGGACATTGGACCCTGAACTGTGCGAAGCACGCGCTAGGGAAATGAGATTCGCGGGTTGGGGGGAGCGCCAGTGGAATATTCCGCTTTGTCTTCGGCGACCCGGGCGAGACCGTCGCGCTCCAGATCGCGGGCAAGCTGCAAGAGCCATTCTCCGTGCTCGGGAGTGTAATCCGGGCGTATGCGCGGACCGAGAGTGTTGAGCTCGATCTGTCCCCCTTCGAGCTCCCGCAGCGCGTCGATGACGCGCCCACGATAGAACCGGTTCGAACCGGTGAACGGCGCTTCCTTCTTCTTGCGGCTTCCGGCTGGAAGAGTGGCGATTACTGTCTGGATTTCCGGGAACGCGGCGCATTGGGTCTGGAGCGGGCAGATCACGCATGCGGGTTTGCGTGCGGTGCATTGGAGTGCCCCGAATTCGATCGATGCCTGATTCCAGCGCCAGGCGTCGTCCGACGGCAATAGTTGTTCTGCATAGCGCAGAAGCAGCCGGTCGGAAAGCACCGGTTTGGGCAGATCGGATCCGGCGACGAGCCGATGGACGACCCGTTTGATATTCGTATCGAGAAATGCCACTGCTTGCTCGAACGCGAAGCAGGCGATCGCTCCGGCGGTATAGGGTCCAATGCCGGGGAGTTGGAGCAACTCGGCTGGATCGGACGGGAATGTTCCCCCATAGCGCTCCATGACTGCCTGAGCCGTTCGTTGCAGATTCACCGCGCGCCGGTTATACCCGAGCCCGGCCCAGAGGGTAATGACCACCGATACCGGCGCATCGGCCAGGGTCGCGACAGTTGGGAAGGTGGCGAGAAATCGCTCGTAATAGGGGATAACCCGATCGACCTGAGTTTGCTGGAGCATGACTTCAGAAACCAGGATCCGGTAGGGGTCGCGAGTATGCCGCCAGGGAAGATCGCGGTGATTGGCTTCGAACCAGGCGAGGAGACCGTCGCGGATGGCCGCGACGCGTTCCTCGCTCAGCTCGGGTGGGTTGGGAGATCGAGAAATCGGGGTTACTCCGCCGGGTTGGGCCGTTTGATTTCCGCGATGTACGGCCGCTCGACCACGGTCGTCACGAAATCGTTCCAGACGGCCACCGCATCGTCCACGGGAGCCTTGGGCCGCATCTTCATATAGGCTGCCTCACCACCGGGAAAAACGAAGGTGGGCGTCCCGAAGACACTATAGCGCTGGATGGCGGTCTCGTAATCGTTACCGATATTTGTCAGCAGGGAGCGGTCGTCGATGGCGTCCGAAAAGGCGTCCATGTCCAGTCCCACACTCTGGGCGATCTTCGTGACAACGGCTTTCCGGCCGATGTTCTTGCCTTCGAGATGCTTTGCTTCCAGCAAGGCGAAATGGAAATCCAGAAAGCGATCGGGTCCCTGCAACTTTGCCGCTTCGGCGCCCCGGAAGGCGTAGAGTCCGCGGCTGACATAATCGTCCGGCTGTTCCCAGAGTTTCCAGTCGGGCCCCTCGGGTGAGTTCACCTGTTCCAGTGGAAATGAACGCCAGACGAATTCGATTCGGTCGCCAAGGGCTGTCTTGACATCGCGTACCCACATACTTCCAGCAAAGACATAGGGGCAGAGATAATCGTAAAAAACCTCGACGACGAGGGGATCCGACACCAGGTCCTCCATTTGCGCTTTCGGGTCATCAGCTACTTACGATTCGTAGCCGCCGGGTAAGTATCCGCTATCGGCGCGTTTGGCAGCCGATGCTATCCAGGCGCGGTCTACCTGCGCTTCGAGCGCTTCGATGGTGCCGTCGTTTTCGAACACCACGTCCGCGCGGGCGATCTTCTCGCTGGCCGGAGATTGCGCGGCGATCCGCCGATCGGCTTCTTCGGCCGTGAGACCGTTGCGCTGCATCAGGCGGATACGCTGCTGTTCGGGAGAGCAGGTCACCATCCAGATTTCATTGCAGCGGTCGCCCAAACCGCTTTCGAGCAGCTTGATGCCCTCGGTGGCGACCACGGGCGTCGTCGCGCAGGCTGTGCGCCGCAGCACCTCGTCGATGATGACCGGATGGGTCAGATGGTCGAGTCTGCGCAGGGCCGCCGGATCTGCAAAGACGATAGCTCCCAGCGCCGGCCGGTCGAGCGATCCATCGGGACGCACGATACCGGGACCGAATTCGCCAGCCAGCACCTGCACCAGAGCGGATCCCGGACCGGTCAGCTCGCGATAGATCAGATCGGCGTCGATCACGGTGGCGCCAAGCTCGCCCAGCCGCCGCATGATCACCGATTTGCCACAGGCGATATTGCCGGTGATGCCGATGAGCCAGGGATGGGTCACGAAGCGGTTGCCTCGGCCATCAGTTCCTGAAGTTGCGAGCTGGCGGTTTCCCAGTTCTCGTAGGCCAGCTCGAGTCGTTCCTGGGTGGTATCGAACTGGTCACTCAGCTCGGCCATTTTCTCGAAATTCTGATCGACCTCGGCGATGGTGAGCGCGTCGCTGATTTCGTTCAGCCGGCTTTCCAGTTTCGAAATCTCGCGTTCGGCGCCGGTTACCGCTTTGCGAATGGCGCTCTCGGAACGGCTGCCAGTGTCGCGGGTGACGGGGCGCGGTTTCGGCGCTTCCGGTACTGGCGCTGGTCGGGTCGGTTGCAACTCGAGTCCGGCCTTCTTGCGCTGGTAATCGGTGTAATTGCCGAGGAACTGGTTCACCTTTCCGTCTTCGACGATCCAAAGACGCGTAGCCAGTTTGTCGATGAAATACCGGTCGTGCGAAACGAAGAGGAGCGTTCCCGGGAATCCGGAGAGCATCTCTTCCAGCGATTCACGCGCCGAGACATCGAGATGATTGGTCGGTTCGTCCAGCACCAGAAAATTGGCCCGCTTCAGCAACAGCAATCCGAGCGCCAGCCGGGACCGCTCGCCACCGGACAACGCGCCCACCGGTTTGAACACATCGTCATCGGAGAAGAGAAACCGGCCCAGGAAGGTGCGAGCCGATTCTTCGCCCATCGGTTGCGCATCGAGCACGACCGAGAGCGGTGTACCGGTCGGTGGTAGTTGCTCATGCGATTGCGCGTAATAGCCGACGTGGACGTTGGTGCCGAATTCGAAATGTCCTTTCAGCAACGGGATATCGCCCATGAGCGTGCGCAGCAGAGTCGTTTTGCCGCCACCGTTGGGGCCGATCAGCGCTACCCGGTCGCCCCGTTCGATCAGGAGTTCGGGGGTGCGCACCAGCACATCGGGTTCGTCCAGATTGCCATGCAGCTTGTTGGCATATCCGACGGTCAGCGGCGAGGTGCGCAACACGTTCTCGCCACTGCGGGTCACCGGATTGATATTGATGTGGAGCTCCTGATGCTCGCGCGGCCGTTCGATCCGTTCCAGCCGGTCGAGGCGAGTCTGACGACCGCGCGCCTCGCGGGAGCGCTGGCCAGCCCGGAATCGCCGGATGAACTCCTCGGTTTTTTCGATGAACTCCTGCTGTTCCTCGTATTCCTTCCAATGCCGGAGGCGCCGCTCCTCGCGCAGGCGCAGATACCCCGCGTAGGCCGCTGGATAATCCTCCAGCCGACCGAAGGAGAGATCCATGGTGCGCGTGGTCACGCGGTCGAGGAAATAGCGGTCGTGCGAGACGATCAGACAAGCGCCGCCCCAGCCGCGCAGAAAATCCTCCAACCAGTCGAGCATGGCCAGATCGAGATGGTTGGTCGGTTCGTCGAGCAGGAGCAGATCGGGATCGGCCAGCAGCGCCTTGGCCAGCGCCACGCGAGTTTTCTGCCCCCCGCTGAGCTGGGCCACCGGCTGGTGGAATTGTTCCTCGGAAAACCCGAGCCCGGAGAGGACTTCTTCGGTCCGGTGTTCCATTTCGAAACCGCCGTGCGTTTCGAAGCGCTGTTGGAGCTGGGCGTATTCGTCCAGCAGGCTGTCGAGCGAATCACCGTCGACGACACCCATCTGGAACTCCAGCTCGCGCATCCGCTCCGCGGCCAGCAGCACCGGCGCGAAGGCCTCCCGGGCTTCTTCGAGCACCGTCCGGCCCGATTCGAAGCGGGCTTCCTGGGGCAGATAGGTGATGCGAGCGCCATCGGCTCGGGATACGATGCCGTCACTCTGTTCCTCGATACCGGCGATGATGCGCAACACGGTCGACTTGCCGGCGCCATTGACGCCGACCAGGGCCACATGCTCGCGTTCGGCGATCTGGAAGGAGATACCCGAGAAAATTTGCTCGCTTCCATAGCGTTTACCGAGTTGCTGAACAGACAGAATCGTAGGAGTAGGGGGCATCGAACTTACCTGAGCACACGAAACAACGTCCCGGAGTTCGGGGCGATCAACAGGAAAGTATACAAACCCCGGCGCAGCCGGTTGCCTGGCGGCAATATCGTACGTACACTCTCGTCGTTCCATGACGAGCGAACCAAAGGACCAAGGATGCTCTGGCCCGAAACAACCAAACGAAACAAAGCGGGCGAATTGGCGATCGGCGGGGTCTCGGTCGTCGAGCTTGCCGAGCAGTTCGGTACACCGCTGTATATCTTCGATGAGGTCACGCTGTGCAACCGGGCGCGGCGGGCGGTGGCGTCGGCCATGGCGGGAGGGCCGGGAAGCCGGGCCGTGTTCGCATCGAAAGCGCTGGAATTGCCGGTGATCCTGTCGTTGCTCGCCAGCGAGGGGTTGGGAATCGATGTCGTTTCCGGCGGCGAGCTCTTCGTCGCGCTCGAAAGTGGAATCGATCCGCATGTCATTACGTTCCACGGCAACAATAAGAGCCGCCGGGAGCTACAGGAGGCGATCGACGCCGGGATCGAACTGATTGCCGTCGACAATCTGTATGAGCTCGATCTGCTCGACGCGCTGACCCGGGAACGCCGGGAGCCGGTATCGGTGTTGCTGCGCGTCAATCCGGGGATCGATGTCCACACTCACGAAAAGATTGCCACTGGGGTGCTCGATTCGAAATTCGGGTTCCCGCTCTGGAATGACGATGCGGCGACAGCGGTGCGGCGGGCGCTCGAGATACCCGGCATTCGAGTCCGGGGATTGCATTGCCATCTGGGCTCGCAACTGTTCGATGTACGGGCGGCGGAGCTTGCCGTCGAACGCGTAATCGCCTTTGCCGCCGAGATGCGTCGGCTGTACGGGCTCGATGTGCAGATCGTCTCACCCGGTGGTGGTATGGGTATCGCCTATGTGGACGGTATGACCGAAATGGACATCACCGAGTGGATGGGCGCCACTGCCGATGCGCTGGAGCGCGCCTGCGCGCTGGCCCGGATACCGCACCCCTCGCTCGTGTTCGAACCGGGCCGCTGGATCGCCGGTCCGGCCGGGGTGGCACTCTATCGCGTGGGATCCCGGCGCGACATCGACGGTGTGCGCAGCTATGTGTCGGTCGATGGCGGGATGGCCGACAACATCCGTCCGGCACTGTACGATGCCGTCTACACTGCCGAATTAGCCAACCGAACCGGAGGCGGTGAGCGTGAGACGGTTACGATCGCCGGGAAGTATTGCGAATCGGGCGATGTGCTCATTCGCGATATCGAGCTTCCCCGGCTGAACCCGGGCGATCTGCTGGCGGTTCCAGCAGCGGGGGCCTATTGCATTCCTATGGCCAGCAATTACAATCTCGCGCTCAAGCCTGCTGTGGTGCTCGTCGCGGAGGGAGCGGCGAAACTGATACGACGACGGGAAACCTATGACGACCTGTTGGCGCTGGATCTATTGCCAGCCGTGAACTGACCGCCGGTCCGCGTCGGATTTGCACGCGCAGGCAATTGATAGTAGCGTTTTGATTCCCCTCTGACCGCCGCTGGAGGAGAGAGCACCGCCGCTCCTCGATGCGAGCATGGCGCCAGCCGAACCGACTGCGTCCGGAGTCATCGATGCCGAATCGAACATCCCATGACCACAATCGAGAGGAGGATATCTCCCAGCCGTCCGGCTCGGCCGGCAATGGAAGCGATCGTCGCCAGGAGATCCTCGACTGGACCGAAGTGGAACATGGCGCGCCGGGCGGGCAAGAGGGCGACGGTATGAGCGATGAGCCGATCCTCGAAGAGGAGACGGATGATACGCTCATACTCGAAGCGATCATCGATGCGGTCGATGCCGAACCGGTGCGAGCGGCTGCCATCGAGCCGCTGATGGGCATCGACGCCCCCGACGAGCTGGAAGACGATCCGGACGACTTGTTCGAGATCGAGATCGAACGGGTCAATTTCGATGTCGGGTCGGCTCATCTCGACGATTCTGTGCGCATGTATCTGCGTGAGATCGGGCAGGTCAAGCTGCTCGACGCCGCGCGCGAAATCGAGCTCGCTTCGGCCATGGAGCGCGGAACGTACCTTGCCGCCCGGCGCGCGCAGCTGATCGACGATTTTGGGGAACCGCCGGCGGCCGATGTGCTCGGACGCGCGCTCTATCACACCTTCGTTCAAGGCTGGACCCACATCGAGTTGCTCTATGCCGGCGCCTTTGGCGAGACAGACGATGTCACCAGAGACCAAATGCTGGCTGCGGTGTTGCCGCTGGGGCAAGTCCCAGCCGCGCAGGTGGAGGCTGTCAC
>WBZO01005425.1_pt1 | contig 12999 bp, 12 predicted proteins | sample 5204261 | NCBI WGS metagenome assembly WBZO01 (sample SAMN12412400, study PRJNA552823) | activated sludge metagenome | isolation source: activated sludge from anammox sidestream of wastewater treatment plant... | place: USA: North Carolina | collected 2017-09
CGCCTGTAACTGCTGCGGAAGCGGACAGGCGTAACCTGCTGCTTGTGGCCGGCAGTGTCCCGGGGGAGCGCGCGAGTCTTGACGAATGCCCTCACTCAGGGTATTGTGGATAGAGCTTGTCCATTGCTCTGATTGCGCTGACGCTCGTGGACTACGGTGAATTGTATGATTAGTAAGCGAACAATACTTCAGGCAGTATTTGCGGCATTGCTGTTGCTGCCGGTTCTGGTTGCACCTGCGGTATCGGCGGACGGTCCGGCGGACCTTACGTGTCTGGCTAATGTCCTGTGCACCGCCGGAGATTTGAGTGCGCTTCAGCTCCGGGCAGTCGAATCAGCCATGGCCGCCTACCCTGCCCCGCGGGTCACTCCGCTCACTATAGATGAACGTCTTCTCAACAGTCGTCGATATCAGCGTGTCCTTAGCCAGGTCACGATCTATGATGCCCCTAATGGCAACCCTATAGGCACACTGGCAACAGGGTTTAACTTCTTCACAACGATTAATCGGTCGGGAGACTGGATCGAAGTTAATCCGGGCCAGTGGGTGCAGGAGGAATATCTGGGCGGCGCCAGGATATCGCGCTTCACCGGCGTCCTCTTCGATCAGCCCCCGCTTTACCCGATCGCCTGGTTCCTGCTTGATACCAAGCCCAGCAAGAGACCCGGCGCTGAGCCTGTGCCGGGCACTGAGTATATCCCCCGCTATACGCTGACGAACATTTACGCGGTGGCGGACGTGGATGGGTGGCGCTGGTATCTGGTGGGGCCTGACCAGTGGGTGCACGAGACCCGGATGGGACAGGCCACGCTGGTTTCTCGTCCTGAAGGGGTAGAAGGCCGGTGGATCGCCCTGGATCTGTATGAACAGACCCTCGTCGCCTACGAGGATGACACGCCGGTGTTTGCGACACTGATTTCTTCTGGATTGCCGCAGTGGCCGACCCAGGAAGGGTTGTTCACCATCTGGGATCGTTACGAGGCAACGAAGATGAGCGGCTCTGAAGGCGCCCCGGATTTCTACTACCTTGAGGAAGTGCCCTGGGTGATGTTTTTTGACGACGACAGAGGCTTGCATGGCACCTACTGGCACGATGGATTCGGCTACCGTCACAGTCACGGTTGCGTGAATCTCTCAATCATAGACGCCTATTGGGTCTATGCATGGACGGCCGATGGCTATCCGGATGCGGCGGTTTACGTATACAGCAGTGGGGCTTACCGCGAGTAGTATCGTGTCGCTGTACGGGAAGAAAATCGGGCGCTCTGCACAGGGCGCCCGTTTTATTGTCCAACTTCAGATCAGTCGTGGAAGTGTAGCACGACCCCCGATTATACGGGGGTGAAAAACCATCTGCGCCGGTTGCTTATTATCTCTCAGACGGAAAAACCGGAAACGTGCCCCTCTGCGAGAAGCAGCTCAGCGTTTAGAATGGCTCCTCCGGCTGCTCCACGCACTGTATTATGGGCCATAGCAACGAACTTATAACCCAGCACCGGGCATTCACGCAGACGGCCGACGACCGTGCTCATGCCGCCGCCTTCGTCGCGATCGCGGCGAGGCTGGGGGCGGTCAGATAACGCGTTGAAGATGACCGGCACTTCAGGGGCAGTTGGCAGATGTTGTACGACCTCTGGCGCCTTGAATCTCTTCCAGGCCTCGCGAACCTCATCTATGGTTGGACGCGCCTCCAGGCTTATTGAGACTGTGACGAGGTGACCGTCAAATACCGGCACCCGATTACAGGCCGCGCTGAACGCCGCGTTCAGCGGAGTAACAGCGCCGTTATTCACTGTGCCAAGCATCTTCGCTGCTTCGGACTCCAGTTTCTCTTCTTCGCCGGAGATATACGGGATTACATTATCGAAGATATCCAGCGACGGGACGCCGGGGTACCCCGCCCCGCTGATCGCCTGCATGCTCACCGCGCTGACCTGACGAATGCCAAACGGAATCAGGGGAGCGAGCGCCATCGCGACCGGGGTAGTGGTGCAGTTCGGGGTTGTCACCAGGAGTCCGTCACCCCAGCCTCGCTGCCTCCGCTGAACATCGATCAGCTTCAGATGATCGGCATTCACTTCCGGGATTAGCAGCGGCACATCCGCCACCATACGGTGTGATTTCACATTGGAGCAGACTGCGTAACCTGCCGCTGCCAGTTCCAGTTCCCGGTCGTGAGCAACTTCAGCCGGCAACGCAGAAAATACCAGCGGGACATCAGGATCGGCATCGAGGGGCAATACTGTCAGCTCGGCTACGTCGTCCGGGGGGGCGCCGGCCAGCACCCATTTAGTCGCGTCGCGGTACAACTTTCCAGCGCTGCGGTCGGAGGCGCTGACAGCAGCTACTCGCAGCCAGGGATGATGGGCGAGTAACTGGATGAAGCGCTGCCCTACTGCCCCGGTCGCGCCCAGGATCGCGACATCTACGCGCTTGGTCATAACGTTTGCTCCGGTTTACGGCTTCTCGACGTCAGGCGAATCGGCGAAGGGATACGATCCCAGCATCTTGACAAACGATGCTTTATGCAGCAGGGCCATTAGTGCAGATTCGCAGACCGGGTCCTGCCAGTGCCCTTCAAAATCCAGGTAGAAAATGTATTCCCATGGGCGATTACGCCGGGGACGGGACTCGATTTTGGTCAGATTAATTCCGCGCTGGGCAAATTCCCCCAGGCACTCGTATAACGCTGCCGGACGATGCCGGGTGGCAAATACCAGTGAAGTCTTGCTGCGCTCGGAGCGCTCCGCATCATCGAAGCCGAGGATGAAGAAGCGCGTGAAGTTGTGCGGCGTATCCTCGATATTGGGCTCCAGCACGTTCAGGTTATACAGTTCGGCCGCGAGGACGCTGGCTATGGCCCCTACCCCGGGGATGGGGGCGGCGGCCAGATCGCGGGCGCTGCCGGCGGTATCATACCAGGGTTCCGCCTCTAGATGATAGCGGCGCAGGAATTGTTCGCACTGTGCCAGAGCCTGTGGGTGGGATCGCACGCGCTGGAGGTCAGATAGCTTCTGTCCATGCGGGGCGAGCAGGGCGTGACGCACGTGCAGGATGATCTCCCCCTGCACCCGCAGATCATGTTCCATAAGCAATTCGTAAGACTGTGAAACTGTCCCAGCCTGAGCGTTCTCTACTGGCAGGATGGCATGATCGGCTTCGCGCGATTCTACACAGCGCAGCATATCGCTAAATGTGGCGCACGGTATGACATTGATGCCGGTGCCGAACTGTTGCCGGATTGCCTGTTCGGAGTAGGCTCCGTGAATCCCTTGAAAAGCGATGCTCTGTGTCACGGTTTCTTCCTTGGTACAAGAGGCACGTTTGTACTGAGGTGCGTTTATACTAGCCTTTACGTCAAAGTCAAGTCAGGAGCAACCAGCATCAGTTAATTTAGGCACACCGCCCAATGGAGCGCGCGGGATTATTGTCAAAGTGTCTGTTGACGATGTGGCTGCGGTGCGTTTACGATAACGGGGCTATGAAATATTACTCTCTGCATGTTGTAGCATTCTATATTCGTCGCAGGAATCGCCGTAGCCGCCTGGTCACCTGCCGGTCTGGTGAGGGCTGTGTTGCTGTGTGTAGCGGGTAGCACTGAGCATATGCTCTAAAGCCCCCGGACCGTTCAAATGGCTTGGGGGCTTTTTTGTCTGCGTTTTCCAGGAATGAATTCGAGGAGAAGGTTGCTATGTCTGAGCAGAATGTCAGGAAAGTTGTGCTGGCTTACAGTGGAGGTCTGGACACATCCATTATAGTGCCCTGGCTGAAGGAGAACTACGACTGTGAGGTGATCTGTTATACCAGTAATATTGGCCAGGCGGAGGAGTTGGACGGTCTGGAAGCGAAAGCGCTCAAGACCGGTGCCAGTAAGCTGGTGATTGACGATCTTCGCGAGCAGTTCCTGACTGATTTCGTCTTCCCCACTATGCAGGCAGGCGCGGTTTATGAAAGAGAATATCTTCTGGGCACCTCGATGGCCCGTCCGTTGATTGCCCGGCGTCTGGTAGAGGTGGCGGCGGATGAAGGCGCTGATGCGATCTCACATGGATGTACGGGCAAGGGTAATGACCAAGTGCGGTTTGAATTGACCGCGATGGCTTTGAACCCGAAGCTGAAGGTTATTGCGCCCTGGCGTATCTGGGATATCCGCAGTCGTGAGGATGCAATTGCTTATGCGCAGGCGCATAATGTCCCGGTTTCTCAGACATTGAAGAGCATATACAGCCGTGATCGAAATCTCTTTCACCTGAGTCATGAAGGCGGGCCTCTGGAAGATCCCTGGAATGAGCCAGACAGGGACATGTTTGTGTTGACTGCCAGCCCTGAGGATGCGCCGGATGAGCCGGAATATGTGCAGATTACTTTTCATAAGGGAGTTCCTGTTGCGCTGGGTGGTCAGCAGCTCCCTCCAGTTGCGCTGCTTGAAGAGTTGAATCGGCTTGGCGGTAAGCACGGGATCGGCAGGGTTGATCTGGTGGAAAATCGACTGGTGGGTATGAAGAGTCGTGGGGTCTACGAGACTCCGGGCGGCACAATTCTATATAAGGCTCACCAGGCTCTGGAGGGCATCTGTCTCGATAAATACACGGTGCAGTTTAAGGATCAGATTGCTGTGAAGTATGCGGAGCTTGTGTACAACGGTCAGTGGTATACGCAGCTCCGCGAGGCGTTTGATGCCTTTGTGCAGGTTACTCAGCAGCGAGTGACTGGTGTCGTAAGGATTAAGTTGTATAAGGGTAATGTGATTGTGGCTGGTCGGAAGAGTCCCTATAGCCTCTATCGCGAGGATTATGCGTCGTTTGGCCAGATGGATATTTATGATCAGACGGATGCGGAAGGGTTTATCAATCTCTTCGGTTTGCCGCTGAAGGTGCAGGCGTTGTTGGAGATGGAGGGGCATCGGGAGTCGGGGTATGAGCAGGTGGATTATGGTTTGTTTAAGCGGGATTGATGGTGAGGTGGTGTTGGGATATGACTACGCGAAAGATTGATGCATGACTCTCTGGGGCGGTGTTTTTCAATCCCAAACTGATGACGCCGTGCGGCGGCTGAATGACAGCCTCCCGTTCGACTGGCGACTCTACGAAGTAGACATTACGGGCAGTCAGGCATGGGCGGCAAGTCTGTACCATGCGGCTGTGCTGACCCGGGCCGAGTATGACGCCATCACGCAGGGGTTAGAGGCAATACGCCAGGAATTCGCTTCAGGACGATTCGCGCCGGCACCGGACGACGAAGACATTCATACTGCCGTCGAGCGCCGTCTGACAGAAATGATTGGTCCGACAGCCGGTAAGCTCCATACAGGGCGCAGCCGCAACGATCAGGTCGCCACCGACCTACGATTGTGGATGCTTCAGGCCGTCCCTCAGACCATCGCAAAGGTGCGCGATCTCCAGAGAGCTTTGCTCCGGCGGGCTGCCGAACACATCCATACGCTGATGCCCGGATTCACCCATCTCCAGCCGGCACAACCGATCACTGCGGCACACTGGCTGCTTAGCTTCGCTCAGATGCTCGAGCGGGATCATCAACGGCTACATCAGCTCGCCGCATCTTCAGCGGTCAGCCCGCTCGGCTCCGGGGCGCTGGCTGGAACCCCCTACCCTATCGACAGGCAGGCGCTTGCTGAACATCTTAACCTCGCCAACGCCAGCGCTAACAGTTTGGATGCTGTGTCCGATCGGGACTATGTGGCCGACTATCTCTATGCTGCGTCGATGATCATAGTGCATCTCTCGCGGCTGGCAGAAGACCTCATCCTGTACAGCAATCCTTCTTTCGGCTTCGTGAAGCTGGATGAGCGTTACAGCACGGGCAGCAGCCTGATGCCACAAAAACGCAACCCTGATCCGTTAGAGCTGACACGCGGGAAGACAGGCCGCCTCGTTGGCCATCTGACAGGGTTCCTCATTACTCTCAAGGGCCTGCCAAGCGGATATAACAAAGATCTGCAGGAAGACAAAGAACCTCTCTTTGATACCTATGACACGCTGTCGCTAATCTTGCCCGTGGTGACATCTCTTGTTGACACTCTAATTCTGAATCCGGATCGTATGCGCGCTGCCCTGGATGAAAATATGCTCGCCACCGACCTGGCGGATTATCTCGTATTCAAGGGCATCCCCTTTCGCCAGGCGCATCACCTGGCAGGACGGGTTGTTCGCCTGGCTGAAGCGCGTCAGGTAAGGCTCTCACAGCTATCGTTAGAGGATTACCGCAGCATCACGCCCGAGTTTGACGGTGACGTATACGAGGTGTTCGATTTTGATAAGGCTGTGTCGCGCCGCAACCTTGTTGGAGGCCCGGCCCCGGATGCCGTCCGCGCTCAGATTGCCCTCCTTGCCCGGCACTTACAGGAGGAAATCTGATATGTCAGCCAAATTGCACAAGTGACCTCAGTGACAAACAACGAACCTTGCTGCACGCCGTACCAATATGTTGACATTCCCTCCAAAACACAGTATTGTGGCGTGCAGTTAGCAGCAATCGAAGTTCTTACAACGGATCAAATCTGATGTTTCCTTCTGACATGCTGTGCCTCCTGGCCCTTATTGGCGTAATCATCATTAGCCTCGTACTTATTGGTAACGAGGCCTTGGTGGTTGGGGCGTGCGCGGCGAGTGTCAGTGCGTAAGGAAGCACAGTACCTGAACGAAAAAAGCCCCCGACCAACGGGGGCTTTTTCATTATGAGCGGGCGGTAGAGGTCAGTTAAATGGCTTCGAATAACGAGCAGTGTACTAACATCCAATCACAGCGTTCGGCGTTCGCACCTTCTGCGCATCAGGGCTCGCATTGTACGCCTGAAGCGCAGCAACAGGCTGCCTTCCGCACAACCCGGTGGGGCAAGCATGGGTGTGCTACCCTGTCCGGCCGGTTCGTTTTTGTGAGCGATACAACCGTTAGGCGTCTCAATGCCTGACGGTTGTCTTTTCAGGGCATAGGGGAACGGCTATCCGAGGCCGCCGGTTACGTCGCTACGCCGGGCCGGCCAGCAGTGCCGAACTCCAAACAGTAGAGTTGTGTATCCTGGCTGAGATTGATACGCCTTTTGTCAACCATAGGAGATAACACCATGAAACTCACAGGCGCAGAAATTATCTGGGAATGTTTGCTTCGCGAGGGGGTCAACTTGGTCTTTGGTTACCCCGGAGGGGCTATCCTCCCGACCTACGATGCATTGAGCAAGTACCCACAGATGCACCATGTCCTCACCCGTCATGAGCAGGGCGCTGCCCATATGGCCGATGGGTTCGCCCGTGCCACGGGTCAGGTGGGCGTCGCTATGGCTACCAGCGGCCCCGGTGCAACGAACATGGTCACGGGAATCGGCACCGCGATGCTGGACTCTTCCCCTATTGTGTGCATCACCGGGCAGGTTGCCACCAGCGCCATCGGCAGCGATGCCTTCCAGGAGATCGACATTACGGGCATCACGCTACCCATCACCAAGCACAACTATCTGGTGACCGATGTTGCTGATCTGGCCTATACCATCCGCGAAGCCTTCCACATCGCGCGCACCGGCCGGCCAGGCCCCGTCCTGGTGGATATTCCAAAAGATATTCAGAATGCCTCGACCGAGTTTGTTTACCCCACCAATGAGATCGTTCTGCCGGGATACAAGCCAGGGACCAGTGCCAGCGAGACCGAGCTGAAGTCCGCCCTGAGCCTTCTGAGCGCCGCTAAGAAGCCCCTGATCCTGGCGGGGCACGGCGTGGTGATGTCAGGAGCCACTCGGGAGCTTGAGGCTTTCGTGGATAAGGCGCAGATTCCTGTCGCGCTGACACTCCTCGGCAAGGGCTGCCTGCCTGAGGGCCACCCGATGGTGCTGGGCATGATGGGTATGCACGGCGAAGCCTACGTCAACCAGGCTATTCAAGAAGCGGATCTGCTGCTGGCCTTCGGTATGCGCTTCGATGATCGTGTCACCGGAAACCTGAATACTTACGCGCGGAAATCCAAGAAAATCCATGTCGATATCGATGCCTCCGAGATCAACAAGAATGTGCCGGTCGATGTCGGCATAGTGGGCGATCTGCGGACCGTCCTGGGGCAGCTCACGCCGCGCATGAGTTACATGCAGCATAACGACTGGATGGAAGAGATCAGCGAATGGAAGGATGACACATTCAAGCGGGACATCATCAACAGAGAACACGGCGGCAAGCTGTTTGCTGCTCATGTCATTCGCGATTTGTGGGAAATCACGGAAGGCGATGCGACCGTGGTGACCGACGTTGGCCAGCACCAGATGTGGACAGCTCAGTACTACACCTACATCCGGCCTCACACCCTGATCACGAGCGGCGGCCTGGGCACGATGGGCTTCGGCCTCCCCGCAAGCATCGGGGCTAAGCTGGCCCGTCCAGAAGAAGAGGTGTGGGTGATCGTCGGTGACGGCGGCTTCCAGATGACAATGCCCGAGCTGGCAACAGCGGTTCAGGAAAAGGCTGCCATCAAGATCGCCGTCATCAATAACAGCTATCTGGGTATGGTCCGCCAGTGGCAGGAATTCTTCTATGAAGAGCGCTACAACGCCACTCCGATGTTCAGCCCGGATTTCTGCAAGCTGGCTGAGGCCTACGGAATTCCTTCTGTGCGCGTCACCAGTCGTGACGATGTGAAGAGCGCCGTTGAGAAAGCCCGCGCTTACAACGACGGCCCCTTCCTGATCGAATTCATGGTGGAGAAGCTCGATATTGTTTATCCGATGGTTCCTGCCGGCGCTGATCTGGATAAGATGATCCGGCGTCCAGGGCCTCAAGTCACGCCAGATATGATCTAGGCGTCAGGGGAGAGATTGATCATGAAACTCACACTAAGCGCCCTTGTTGAAAATAAACCCGGCGTGCTCGCTCGCGTGGCGGGGCTGTTTCGCCGCCGGGGATTTAATATCGACAGTTTGACCGTGGGTCGAACCCAGCATCCAGAAGTGTCCCGCATGACGATCGTCATGGATGGCACATCTCAGGACGCGTACCGCGTTGAAAAGAACCTGTACAAGCTGGTCAATGTGATCCAGATCGATCAGCTGACAGATAAGCCCATAGTGACGCGCGACCTGGCCCTGATCAAGGTCTCCGTCAACAGTGAGACCCGTTCCGAGGTCATGCAGCTCTGCGACATCTTTCGCGCGCGTATTGTCGATGTTGCTCCGCAGTCACTGGTCATCGAAGTGACGGGTGACGAACGCAAAATTGAGAGCTTCACCGAGATGCTGCGGCCAACTGGCATTCTGGAGATGGTTCGTACTGGTGTAGTCGCCATGGGGCGCGGTGATCAGACCCTCACCCTGGAAGATTACCAGCCCCAGCACAGCACAAACGGCAACAGTCATAAATCGGTCATCTAGGCAGCATCTGTTCCGCACCACATTATCGAGGAGAGATTATGGCCAGGCTTTACTATGATCAGGATGCAGATCTGAGCCTTCTGGACGGCAAGACCGTAGCTATTATCGGGTACGGCAGCCAGGGGCATGCTCACGCGCTTAACCTGCGAGACAGCGGTGTCAAGGTGATTGTCGGCCTTCATGCTGGCAGCCGAAGCAAAGCCAAAGCGGAGGCCGAAGGGCTGACCGTGTTGCCGGTCGCAGAAGCCGCCCAGCAGGCTGACATAATCATGATGCTCATCCCGGATACGCTCCAGCCCGCCGTGTATCGTGAGAGCATCGCTCCCTATCTGAAACCGGGCGATACCCTCATGTTCGCCCATGGATTCAACATTCGATATGGCCAGATTGAGCCGCCAGACTATGTTGATGTGAGCATGGTCGCGCCCAAGGCTCCCGGCCACCGCGTTCGCGAAGTATTCGTCGAAGGCGCGGGAACTCCAGCTCTCATCGCGGTCGCTCAGGACGCCTCCGGCCAGGCGAAAGCCAATGCACTGGCCTACGCCCGGGGCCTCGGCTGCACCCGCGCCGGGGTGATCGAGACCACCTTCGCTGAGGAGACCGAAACTGATCTCTTTGGTGAACAGGTTGTGTTATGCGGCGGGGTGACGGCCCTGGTACGCGCCGGGTTTGAAACCCTGGTCAAGGCCGGCTACCAGCCAGAAGTAGCATACTTCGAGTGTCTGCATGAGCTCAAGCTGATCGTTGACCTGATGTATCAGGGCGGCCTCTCTTACATGTGGTACAGCGTCTCAGATACAGCCGAGCATGGAGGCTATATCGGAGGCGACCGGATCATCACCGACGCTACCCGCGAAGAGATGGCTGGCATCCTGGCCGATATCCAGGATGGGACTTACGCCCGCAACTGGATTGCCGAGAATCAGTCCGGCCGTCCCTGGTTTAACACCCGTCGGGCGCAGGAGCATTCGCTCATGATCGAGCAGGTTGGCAAAGAACTGCGGGCCATGATGCCCTTCTTGAATGCCAAGCAAGTTGAGGATTAACCAGTAATCAGGGCTGACTCAGAAAGGAGGTGCTCTATGCCTGAAGATGACCTTAGTGACCTTAGCGGCCTGCTACAACAGCGTTGCTCCGATGGCATGTTGATTTCCAGTTTCGCCGGGCAAGATCAATTACTGAAAGGGACACCTCCACATGACACACCAGACAGACGAAACGGCAACTGACCCTGCCGTAAACGAACAGACAGATGCCAATCGCCGCGTTTACATCTTCGATACGACCCTGCGAGACGGTGAGCAGTCTCCTGGCGCCAGCCTGACCAGCGCAGAAAAACTGGAGATTGCTCGCCAGCTTGCCCGGCTCGGCGTAGACATTATCGAAGCTGGTTTTCCCGCTGCCAGTCCGGATGATCTGCTGGCTGTACAGCGTATCGCACAGGAAGTTGGCACGCCGGATGGCCCGGTTATCGCCGGCCTCGCCCGCGCCACTAAAAACGATATCGATAAGGCCTGGGAGGCTGTCCGCCTTGCTGCCAGACCGCGCATTCATACGTTCCTCGCTACATCGGACATCCACATGCAGTACAAGCTGCGTATGACTCGCGAGCAGGTAGTGGCTCGCACACAGGAGATGGTGGCCTACGCCAAAAGCCTGTGTGACGATGTCGAGTTCAGCCCGGAGGATGCCGGGCGCTCTGACCCCGACTTCCTGATCGAAGTGCTCGACGTGGCGATTAAAGCGGGCGCGACCACGCTGAACATTCCCGACACGGTGGGCTACACCACCCCGGACGAATACTACCAGCTCATTCACAAGCTGGTCACTGAAACTCCCGGCGGGGATAAGGTGATCTGGTCAGTGCACTGCCACGACGATCTCGGGCTGGCGACGGCCAACACCCTGGCTGGCATCCGGGCCGGTGCGCGGCAGGCCGAAGTGACGATAAACGGCATCGGTGAGCGGGCTGGCAACACAAGCCTGGAAGAGGTCGTCATGGCGTTGCACACACGGCGCTCCTCTTTCGACCTGCACACAGGCATCGACACCACCCAGATCTTCCGCACCAGCCGGATGGTGAGCAACTACACCGGCATGATCGTGCAACCCAACAAGGCTATCGTTGGCAGTAACGCATTCGCTCACGAAGCAGGCATCCATCAGGATGGCATGCTGAAGCACCAGCAGACTTATGAGATCATGACGCCGGAGACGGTAGGCGTGACTCAGAGTCGGCTCGTCCTGGGCAAACACAGCGGCCGCCACGCCTTCCGTGTCCGCCTGGAGGAGCTGGGTTTCGCGCTGTCTGATGCACAGTTGGATACGGCTTTTGAGCGCTTCAAGGACCTGGCCGACAAGAAGAAGACCGTCACCGATCCTGATCTGGAAGCCCTGGTCGCCGACGAATTCTACGGGCCGCAGGAGCTTTTCAAGCTGCTCGGTCTTCAGGTTGTCTGTGGACGGACCGGAATGCCCACGGCTACGGCGCATCTGCAGGGGCCAGATGGTCAGGAACATGTGATGCCGGCCATCGGCACTGGCCCGGTCGATGCAACATTCCAGGCGATTAACGCCATTGTCCAGATGCCGGCCACGCTCATCGAGTACAGTGTGCACAGCATCACTGAGGGGATTGATGCAATGGGCGAGGTCACGGTCAGAATCGCGCCCGCGAACGGCGATAAAAGGACCTTCGGCGGGTATGGCGCTGATACCGATATCATCATGGCCAGCGCCAAGGCCTATCTCGCTGCCCTCAACCGCATGCTGGTGGTTAAAGGCAGCCAGTTTGGTCATCCCGAAGGCGAATCCGCCACCATTCAGGTCGCTAACTGACAGTGCAAGAGGGGGGATTACCCATGACCGACAATCAGAAACCCAACCGGTTGACCGAGGCAGAGCAGCCCGATATCTTCCCGCCCTTCCCTGCGCCGCGCGTATGGGACTTCGGAGGCGACTATTGGACTGGCGTGACTCTCCAGAGGGACACGAGCGATTTCATGCTATCCGATCCAGTCCCCGACGATATTCGGCTCTCGACATCGCAAAGAAAGACCGTTTGAAATTCTACTCTGCTACCCTGGATATCGCGCACCGGGGGAGACTGGCGCTCTCCCGGTGCCTCATATGGGCTGAAATAACAAGGAAGCTGCTATGTCATCAAGCAAGCCCCGCACGCTCTTTGAAAAGGTATGGGAGACTCATGTCGTCTCCCCACAGCAGGCCGATACTCCGGCCGTGCTGTACATCGATCTGCATCTAATCCACGAAGTGACTTCCCCCCAGGCGTTCACGCAGCTCCGCGAGCGCGGATACCGCGTGCGCCGGCCCGACCGCACGGTCGCTACAATGGATCACAGCACGCCGACCATCTCTCCGGAGGCGGATGGCACCATCCCGATCGCTGACGCAATGGCGGCAGCTCAATTGGATCGGCTCCGCCAGAACTGCGCTGAATTCGGGATTCCACTGTACGCCCTCGGCAATAAACGGCAGGGGATCGTCCACGTAATTGGGCCTGAGCTTGGCCTGACTCAGCCCGGGATGACTATTGTGTGCGGGGACAGTCACACCAGCACGCATGGCGCATTCGGGGCGCTGGCCTTCGGCATCGGGACCAGCGAAGTTGCACACGTT
>WBZO01005427.1_pt1 | contig 12994 bp, 10 predicted proteins | sample 5204261 | NCBI WGS metagenome assembly WBZO01 (sample SAMN12412400, study PRJNA552823) | activated sludge metagenome | isolation source: activated sludge from anammox sidestream of wastewater treatment plant... | place: USA: North Carolina | collected 2017-09
GGCATGGTCCTCCAAAAGGGCAGTGGGAGAGTGCCCACGATAAGGCCGATAACAGTTGAGTGCAATACGCATGGGCCGGATACGCTCTGGCCTGTTACGCGCGGGCCGTATGAGGTTGACAACCATGCCCGAGACCGAGTCGTCCGCGCTCAACGAAACCACCCGCGTGTTCGGGGAGCGGGTGAGGGGGCGCCGGCTCGAACTCGGGCTCAGCCAGGAGGCCGCGGCGGTGAGATGCGGAATCCACTGGACGCAACTCGGCAAGGTTGAGCGAGGGCAACGGAGTCTCCGGCTCGAGACAATCCTCAAGATCGCTGCTGGGCTGGAGGTGGAGCCAGGGAAGCTGGTCAACGGTTTACCGGCACCCACATAGCGGAGCCACGCCGCCCCCTTCCGCTACCTGAAGCGTCGGTAGGAGGTATTACTTTTCTGGGCACTGGTTAAAGGGGGAGATATTTCAGCAACGACAGCCGACCTCAACGTCGCACCCGGCTCCATCGTCGTCATCCGCGACGAGGAGTGGCTGGTCACCTCGGCCGAGCAGGGTGCCGATGGCTGGCTGGTGCGCGTCCGTGGCCTGTCTGAGCTGGTCTCGGAGACGACGGCCGCTTTCTACTCGAGCCTGGACACCATCGAGGTCCAGGACCCGAAGGAAGCGAGAGTGGTCGCCGACGGGTCCTCCGGCTACCGCGACTCCCGGCTGTGGCTCGAGGCTCTGATCCGCAAAACCCCGGTCCCGTACGGAGACCAGAACCTCGCCGTCGCCACCCACATGCTCGCCGACGCCCTGGCCTACCAGCAGGCCGCGGTCACCAAGGCTCTCGACCCGCAGCACATCCGGCCGCGGATCCTGATCGCCGATGCTGTCGGTCTGGGCAAGACCCTCGAGATCGGCATGATCTTGTCCGAGCTCGTCAGGCGCGGCCGCGGCGAACGCATCCTCGTCGTCACTCCCAGACACGTTCTCGAGCAGATGCAGCATGAGCTGTGGTGCCGATTCGCGCTGCCGTTCGTCCGCCTGGACTCGACCGGAATCCAGAAGGTCCGCCAGAAGCTGCCGGCTACCCGCAACCCGTTCACATATTTCAAGCGCGCCATCATCTCCATCGACACCCTCAAGAGCCCCCGCTACAAGGCGCACCTGGAACGCCAGCAGTGGGACGCCGTCGTCATCGACTTTTCCTCTCGCCTCCATGCTGTGCGACACGTACGTCAACACGGGGAAATGCGGCTGTGTCGCACACCTCGACGGTACTGTTCACGACACCCGATGAGGGTGACTGAACCTGGACGTGTTGAGGGGGGCGGGTGCACTCGGGAACGCTGGAGTACTTCGTCCAGGCCGCGAACCACAAGGACAATTCGCAGAGTTTCTCGATATTCGACGTCGGCACCGCCAAGATCCATTCCCGCAGCGATCGCTGGTTGAGGACTTTTTCCGAAGGCACCCAACGCACGTACGCCTACCACTTGGTTGATCACCTGCGGTGGCTCAAGGCCGTCAACGCTTCCGAGGAGGCGATGAGTCTCGCGGACCTCCGTCGTTACATGGCGCTGTGCGGTGCCGAGCACGCGGGGCCACTGGGTTCTCCGTGGCTCGAGGCACCGCTGAGCGCCTCAGCCCTGCAAGTCCGTGCCGCGGTGTTGAAGGGCTACTACCTCGATGTCACGTCGCGAGAGCGCATCAACGACAAGTTGAACAAGCAACTCACTGAAACCCGGCTGCCAACCCGCTCCTTGAAAGACAAGCAGTTCCTCGCCCACGTGTCCGGCCTGGAGGTGCCCGCGAATCCGCTTGCCGCAGCGGCGCCGAGACGTCACCCTCGGCTCTTGCCGGATGGAGTAGCTGCTGCGCTGATCGACTCGGTCAACACCGCCCGTGATCGCATGATCGTGACGTGGCTGAACGACTCCGGCATACGAGTTGGCGAACTGTGCGGCCTGCACCATGTCGATCTGCACTTGCGGCCTCTCCATGAATGCGGCGAAGAGAAACTCGCCCATTTCCACGTGGTCAAACGGTCAAACCCGAATCGGGCGCGGGCCAAACGCGGCCAGCCGGCCCGGCTACAAGATGGCGTTGTCCGCGGCGGCAGCGTCCGGTATGCCAGTCCGGCGATGATCGAGACGTACTTGGAGTACCTGACCGATGAATACTTTGACGTGCGGGGGCTAGCGACGAGCAATCTTGTTCTCGTCCAACTTCAGAACGACGTCGGCATGCCGCTCTCGACCCACGCCGTGCGCCAAATGCTCAATCGAGCTGGAAGGCGAGCCGGTGCCGGGAAGGTCCGCCCGCACGCGTTTCGCCACACGTGGGCAACAGCTTTGACTGAGGCTAGCGGGATGCCCGCGCTCACGGCGAAGGCTGGTGGTTGGTCGAGCGCAAAGACTGTAGAGGAAACCTACCTGCACCTTGCAGCAAGCGAGATTGTGAGCGAGTCCTTGGATCGTGTATGGAGCCGGAACGAAACATGATTGCCAATAACAACTTTGCAGTGGACGACACGGCGCTGGTTCCGCCACCACCAGCGAGCGTGCATTTTGTCTCGACCGTGGATGCATTCATGAAGCTTTCGCCCCGGCAGCGGTTCGAGGAACTCATCGCCGGTCCAAATTTCCCGGAATACTTGCGTGCAGAACCGATCACGTTCGACGGCCGCGATCAAAACTACGGATACCTGTGCGACATCCCGAATTGTGAACACACAGCGTCGGGCCGTGTGTTCTGCGAAACACACCGGCTCGAGCGGGTTGCCGCCGAGAAGAACGGGATATCAGAACCGGAATGGCGGCAACAAGCCCGCCCACACAAATCCCCCGACCGTATAGACACATCGAGCACCGGCGTCGTGTCTTTAGCCGGTCTACCACCACTGGTCGCCGCCGAAGTGCGATACGCGCTCTGCGCCAACTCGACATCACCACGGCCAACAAAATGGAGCCCGAATTGGCTAAGTGCGCTGATTGATGGCCTCCAAGAAAAGGGCGTCGCGTCGATCATGGAAATCGACACCACGAGACGCCCGCCTGGACGCGGCAGGAAGAAAGATCTGAAACTCTGGCCGAGGTACAGCCAGGTTTGCGACATGATGATTGCGGTGATGCAAGGCCACTGCTCACCGGTGCATGTAACCCGCTCTGAGAGCCGCGATCTGGGCTATATCGACCCGCTGCATTGGGGTTTCCGTCTGGAAGACCGGCGGTCAGTGTTCGACCTCAGGGCAATTACCCAGGACTGGTTGCGCACACTCACGTGGGATTTGATCGCAACGATCTTCGACTCCTCGGATCGGCCCCGAACCCAGTCTTCTTTAGAGCAGCTGCGGCGCTGCTCTGTGACGCTCAGCGCCTACTTGGAGTGGTCGGTCCCTGATGGCGGGGCCGATGCCACGCAGCTCACCGAGGACGTCGGTCGAGGCTTTGTGGCCGACCTGACTCGCCGTGCACAGAACGGCGAGCCGCAACTTGGCATCTATCTCGTGGATGGCCAGGCGAGCACTGCAACGGAACTCAGCAAGTCAATGACGTTCAATGGACTCAGGCGGCTCATGCGCTACGCGCTGGACAGCGGCATCTCAGACGCCATTGGACTGCGCCGCGGCTTCATGCTCGCTTTCCCGGAAGGGAAGCAGCAACATTCAAAACGGCCCAGGCCGTTGAGCGATGACGTATTCGAGCACCTCATCTCGCCAACAAACATGAAGCTCCTCGCAGCCCGAGATCCCAATGATCTTGGCATTGAGGACATCTGGTTCATTCAAATCCGCGTCGGGCGCCGGATCGGCGAAGTTGTCAACCTCCGCTACGACTGCGTCAGCGAGCACCTGGGCCGCAAATACGCCTGGTTCGACATGACGAAGGTAAACCAGCTCGACTACGGCGTCCTCATACCCGATGACGTCTTCTGGGTCATCCGCGAACGCCAACAGAAGACGGCCGAGAGATATCGCCTCAAGTACGGCGTTATACCCACCGGCAAGACAGCGCAGAAGATCGCGTTGTTTCCCAGCGCCCAGCAGAACTCCCATTTTCTGAGCGCAATAGCTATCGCGACCTTCCAGGACCGATTCAAGAAGTGGCTGGAAGACATCGAGCTTCCCGGACACGTAAGCCACCAGGCGCGGCACACCCTCGCGACGCGGCTCGTCGATGCCGGCGCCCCCATGGTCGTGGTGAAGCAGATCCTCGGGCATGTATCCGAACGGATGTCGGAGCACTACACGCTCATCTCCTCAGCGAAGATCGAACCCTACTTGCAGCAAGTGTGGGTGAAAGGACCCGGCAGCAGAACACCGGGCGAACTCGTCCGGACTCCCGAGCCCTCAGCCGACTCGGCCATCCAACTCAAGCTGATCGACATCGCCGCACTGCCGACCGAAGGTGGACTGTGCACCTTCAAGCCAGTTGTCGGCGGTGCTGACTGCCCAAAGGGGCTGCGCTGCAACGATTGCGAAGACTTCGTCCTGACCGGCGCAGACTACGCCTACTGGAAACGCCAAGAGGAACGGTGGGCGACTTACGCAGAGAACGCACCCGATGCGTCTTCTCGCGGCTACGTTTACCAACTGTTTCAAAACTCGTCGATGGCGATCGCCGGGCTGGAGAAGGCGTTGTCGACCCTGGGTCTCCTAGAGCAGGCGAAGAACGTCGACTTGCGTAACCCGTACCAGGACTTCTTCGACCCGATCTGGAACCGCGGCTGGCGAGCATCAGATCTCATCGACCTGACCGAACGGGACATAACCGCCGGCCTTTCTGAAATCCCGCAGATCGAATCAGAAGACGAGGGAGCTGCATGACGCGGAAATCCGGACCACCACAAGCGGCGATAGACGCTCGCAAGAAGGACTCCCTGACAAAACTGGCCAGCGTCGAACAGGCGTTGAAGCGGCTGCTCAAACAGAAGGTGACTGAGATCGACAAGTCGCAGCTTGCCACCCTGGCAGGCTGTTCACGAACCTTCCTCTATCAAAACGAGGACGCCCGCGAACTCATCGCGCAGGCAGAGACGCGGATGAAAGCGTCATCGCTGAAACGCGTTCGCGATTCCGGCGCGGTCGAGGAAGCCAATTGGCGAGAGCGAGCGCTCTTCGCCGAGCAGCAGTTGCGTGAGGTCCGCGCGAAGAACAACTCGTTGTCGCGAACCGTGGCCGATCTGCTCGGCCAGCTCCGTGACCCCGATGGGACATGGGTCGAAGATGACAGGGAACAACTGCGGCAGCAGAACGAGACGTTACGTGCCGCCTTGGCAGCAGAGCGGCTTGCTCGTTCGGAAGCTGAGCGACGACTCGAAGCGTCTCGGTCAAATGTCCGAAACCTACGCCAGAGAGAAGCCGACAAGCTCCTCAACGGCGTCACGTAGAACAACGATCCCACTTGACCTGCTCGTTTGTAAGCTCGACCACTAGGGGGTGAGGTAGCAGTGACGGAGACCAGCGATCGTGGCGGTCCCGCGCTATTTCAACTCGGCTTAGAACAGATCAAGCACCGCGATCGGGTACGGGATCTCGCCGAGGTCTACACGCACCAGCGTGAGGTCGATGCGATGCTCGACCTCATTCCGGCGATGTTCCCGAGCGCCGCCGATCCCGGAAACCACGACCGAAAATTCCTCGAGCCGGCATGCGGGCACGGGAACTTTCTTGTGGAGATCCTGCGACGAAAGCTGGCCACCGCGACCGTCGACCGCTACGGGAGCGGGGACCGCTATGAGCACCGCGTCCTGCGTTGTCTGGTGAGCATCTACGGCATCGACATCGACGCCGAGAACGTGGAGGACTCCCGCCGGCGGATGCAGGCACTGATCGCACGCCACGTCGGTGATCCGGCGATGCGGACCGAAGGCTTCTGGGCCGCCGTGAACGCCATCCTCGGCACCAACATCATCCGCGCCGACACCCTCGCTGACGGATCGGTCATCGAGCTGGTGTCCTACCGGCCGGGGGCGGGCTGCACCTTCACACGAGAATGGTCGGTTCTCGAGGAGCCGGAAGAGGACTCGCAACTCGACCTGTTCGCCTCACTGCCCGGGGAACCGCAACGAGACGAACTAGCTGTGCACTACGCGGAGCTTGCCGCCAATCCGAAACCAACGGTGGCCAAAACGGGGAGGAAGCGATGACGGAGGTTCTTCATCGGCGGTTTGGGAATCACGTTCCCGACATTCTCGACTGCCTGGCGCAGCTGTCCAACGATGAGGTGCCGACGCCGCCGCGCATTGCCCGCGACATGCTGAATCTGCTGCCGCCGGAGGTGTGGTCCAACCCGGACTACAAGTGGCTAGACCCATTCAGCAAGTCGGGCGTCTACCTCCGGGAAGTGGCTGTTCGGCTGTTGGACGGACTCGCCCACTGGGAGCCGGATTTCGAGAAGCGACGCAACCACATCTTCCGAAATATGCTCTATGGCAACGCGATCACCACCATGACGGGGATGATCGCACGCCGCAGCCTGTACTGCTCCCGCGACGCGTCCTCCCAGTTATCCGTGGTCCATTTCGACAACCCCGACGGCCACTTGCCCTTCACACCCGCTAAGCACATCTGGTCGGGCAACACCTGCAAATTGTGCGGTGCCCCGAAGTCCATTGAGCGCGAAGGCCGCGAGAACTACGCGCACGCCTTTATTCACGGCGCATACCCCACCGAGGAGATGAAAAACATGAAGTGGGACGTAATAGTCGGAAATCCGCCGTACCACATTGAGTCCGACGGAAACACCCGCACACGCACGCTTTACAACCTTTTCGTCGAGCGGGCCATCGCTATGCAGCCCCGGCACGTTCTCATGATTACACCGTCCCGCTGGTTCGCCGGGGGGCTGGGGCTGGACGGGTTCCGATCCGAGATGCTGTCCGATCCGCAGATTTCACACATCGTCGACTACCCGCTCTCCAAAGACTGCTTCCCCGGGGTCAAGATTCGCGGCGGGGTGAGTTACTTCCTCTGGACGAAGGGTCACACCGGCGGCTGCACGGTCCGCACGGTGCGTGGCACCGAGATCGGACCGCCGATGGTGCGGAACCTCGACGACTACGACGTGTTCGTCAGGTTCAACGAAGGCGTCGACATCATCGAGAAGGTGCGGGCCAAGAAGGAACCGACGATGGACCAACGAGTCTCGTCCCTGGTTCCGTTCGGGCTCCGAGCAAAGTTCCGCGACTACGTCCCGGAAGGCTCGCCCGGTGCGATCACCCTGCACATCATGGGACGCAAGACGGAGTGGATCTCGCCTGACTCGGTGACTGTCAATCAGGATCTGGTGCCTAAGTTCAAGACCCTGCTGCACGCTGCGTACGGCGAAGACCACGACGGTCCTTACTCGGTCACCGCGAACCCCTTCGTCGCCGGCCCAGATTCCGCCTGCACGGAAACCTACTTGGTCATCAGTTCGTTCGACACGGAGACCGAGGCCCAGAACTTGGCGGCTTTCCTCCGCACCAAGTTCGCTCGGTTCCTCATCTGGCTGCGGATGAACACGCAACACATCCGCAAGGACCTTTTCTCGTTCGTCCCTGATCTGGACTGGAAGAAGAACTGGACCGACGAGGCCCTTTACGCACGATACGGACTCACCGAGGACGAGGTTGACGTCATCGAGCACCAGATCCGGGAGATGAAAACTCCGGGGGCCGATGTGCCGGTTGATGATCCGGGCGAGAACGTCGCCGGGGACGAGGCAGAGCAATGACCACCCTCGAAAAGGCGACACTCTCGCCGGAGGAACTGGAGACCGTCGGCTCCACCGGAGTCGCCCGCCGCATCTACGCCTACACGCTGCCCGGCAAAAGCACCCAGCCGTGGGAGCGCACCGTCGGCGGAACGCAGATCTCCGGAACGGGACTCATCAAGGTCGGCGATACGACCAAAGCAGATGTGCTGCAGCGCATCAAGCAGCAGCTCGGCACCGCCTACCCAAACCTCGAAGGCGTGAAGCTTCTGCTGGATACCCAGGCCCAACGCAACGACGGCACAGCTTTCCGTGACCACGACGTGCACCGGGCGTTGGTCGCCAAGGGCATTCGCAAGGACGCTGAGTGGTTCGAGGCCACGATCGACGAGGTGCAGGCCGCCATCGTCGCGGTCCGCAACGGCCACGCCTACGACGGCACCCGCACGGCCGATTTCGGGATGCGTCCCGAGCAGGAGGAGGCCGTCGCCCAGACCGCCGGCTACTTCCGATCCCACGCCGGCGACGGCAAGGCGCCCCGGTTCCTGTGGAACGCCAAGATGCGGTTCGGCAAGACGTTCACCACCTACCAACTCGCCCGCGAGATGGGCTAGAAACGCGTCCTGGTGCTCACCTACAAGCCCGTGGTGCAGACGGCGTGGAAGGAGGACCTGCTGACCCACGTCGACTTCGAGGGGTGGCGCTTCGTCGACCGGGAATCTTCCGCCGAGGACCGCGAGTCCGCCGCCGATGCCGACGAACCGGTGGTGTGGTTCGCGTCGTTCCAGGACATGCGCGGTAAGACTTCTGACGGGAAGATCAAGGTGCACAACGAGGTCATCCACCTCATCGACTGGGATGCCATCGTCCTGGACGAATACCACTTCGGTGCGTGGCGCGACTCAGCGCGAGAGCTCTACGACCCCACCGAGGCCGAGATCGCCGAGGTAGAGGAGCCCGATGAGTCCGTCACCGAGGACGACCTCGGCCTGAGCAGTTGCCACTACCTGTACCTCTCGGGCACGCCATTTCGGGCGATCACCAACGGCGAGTTCACGGAGGACCAGATCTTCAACTGGACCTACGTCGACGAGCAGCGGGAGAAGGAGCACTGGGACGACGCAGCCGGGCCCAACCCTTACATCGACCTGCCGGGGATGCAGATCTTCTCCTACGACATCGGCACCGATGCCGAAGCGTGGGCCGCCGACGGGGAGTTCGACGGCTTCAGTCTCAACGAATACTTCAAAGCGAAGAAGGTCGATACCAAGAGCACCTCCACCGCAAAGGGCGCGTACGTCTTCGAAGACCCGAACCGGGTTCACGAGTTCCTTGAGATGCTGCGCGGCACCCTGCCGGAACAGATGAAGCTGCAGATCGTAGGTGGGCAGAAGCCACCGTTCCCGTATCAGTCGCCGGTGTTCGCAAACGCAATCGCGCACTCGGTCTGGTACCTCAACGACGTCGCCGCGTGTTTCGCCATGCGTGACGCCCTGCTGAAGCATCCGTACTTCAAGACGTTCGAGATCGTCGTCGCGGCCGGCACCGGTGTCGGGATGGGCGCTGCCGCCAAGCCGCCCGTGATGGACGCCATCGACCGCGGAACCAAAGCCGGGACCGGTTCAATCACCCTTACCTGCGGCAAGCTGATGACCGGCGTGACCGTCCGGGAATGGGGAGCCATCCTCATGCTGCGGTCGCTGAAGTCGCCGGAGAGCTACTTCCAGGCCGCGTTCCGCGTGCAGTCGCCGTGGTCGAAGCGGCTCCCGGACGGCACCGTCGAGGTGCTCAAAGATCCGGTGTATGTCTTCGAGTTCGACCCCAACCGCGCATTGACATTGGTCGGCGAGTACGGGATGCGGCTCGGGGCCCTCGGCGACACCACACCGCAGGAGGCGATCGGTGAGCTGATCAACTACCTGCCGATCTTTGCCTTCGCTGGCGGGATGATGACCGAGCTCGACGCCGCGGACGTACTCAATTGGGCGACAACCGGTATCGGTGCAACTGCGCTGGCGCAACGCTGGAATTCCCCTGTGCTGGTGAACATCAACGAGCACACCCTCGGCAAGCTGCTGGAACATCCGGACCTGCTTGAGGCCCTCGGTAAGATCGAAGACTTCCGGAACCTGGCCAACACCGCCGAGCAGATCGTCACCTCGTCGAAGCTGCTGAAGAACGCCAAGCGGGAGAACCCGGATAACAAGCTCACCAAGGAGCAGAAGAAGGAGCAGTCCGAGACAGCCAAGCGCCGCAAGGAGATCCGCGAGAAGCTGCAGAAGCTGCTGGCGAAGATCCCGGTGTTCATGTACGTCACCCAGATCCGCGAACAGGCGCTCAAGGACATCATCTTGGGCGTGGACGGTCCGCTATTCGAGCGGGTCACCGGACTGAGTGTCGAGGACTTTAAGCTGCTCAACCAAATCGGGGTGTTCAACCCCATTCACATGAACGCTGCGATCTACCAGTTCAAAGCGTTCGAGGACTCCAGCCTCGAATACGCAGAAGATCCGAAGGCGCCGCAAAAGGATCGTCCGATCGGCCTCTGGGACCGCGTACTTCAGCCAGGCGAGGACATCGACGAGGTGTTGGCCGAGGTGGAGGCGGAGCAGAAAGTCGAGGCCGCTCCAAGCGCGCCGCCAATCACGACGGCCAAGACCAAGAAGAAGCACAAGCGGAAGAAGAAATAGCCAGCAGGCCTCAGTGCGTCGACCTACATCGCATCGCGCTCGTGCATGCGGCGTATGTGGTCGTTGATCCAGTCGGCGTCCACGATTGCGAGAATCTCGCAATCACGCCTACCGCAGATGCAGCCATGTCCTGTCTCGCGGTGGTAGCGCTCCAGCTTCTCGAACTGACGCAGGATGTTGTCCCGTGATCGGAACGCGGCGAGCATCTTCTCCTTGTAATCGTCGGCACGGTCCAGGGCTGTGTTCAGCTCGTCGGAGGTCTCACCCCAACGGACACGAACCTCCTCCTCATGCTCCTGAGCTTTTCGGAGTGGGTCAGCGCGGTGTTCGTTGCATTGACGGCATATCCAGCCGCGCACGAGACCGTAGGCATTGCGGTCGGATGATGCCAGGCGCCGGGGGACTCTGAGCTCGCAGCATTCACAGGTGACGTTGGTCTGAGACTCCATACGACAACGATGCCATCTCAGTCCGACAAGTAGCGGAGCCCTGAGCGGTTGTCCCTGACATGTGTGCGACACAACCCTGCACTACAAGCAGGCTCTAGTTCCATTTACGTTCAGTAAAATCGACGAGGCCCACCGCTGCGCCGGGCCGGTGTCATCGGAGTTCGCCACGGTTTTGGACGCGGAGGCGATCAAAGGTTCACGGCGGCTGTTCATGACGGCCACGCCACGCTACTTCACCGGCAGGGTGCTCAAGGCCGCCCAGGACGCCGACTACGAAGTCGCGTCAATGGACGATGAGGAGAAGTTCGGGCCGGTGTTCCATCGGCTGCCGTTCGGTGAGGCCATTGAACGTGATCTGCTCACCGATTACCAGGTGGCCGTCGTCGGTGTCGATGACGCGACGTATCGGGAGTGGGCCCAAAAGGGCACCCTCGTCACCCGCGACGGCAAGGAGAAACTCAGCGCTGCAACGCTTGCCGGACAGATCGGCCTGGCCAAAGCGATGAAGAAGTACGGTCTGCGGCGCACGATTTCCTTCCACTCCCGGGTGGCCCGCGCCCAAGACTTCGCCTCGTCCATGCCCGACGTGCTGGCGTGGATGCCCGCCCGGCAACGCCCCAAGGGCGCACTATGGTCCCGGCACGCCTCCGGTGACATGCCGGCCGGCGACCGCTACGTGTTGCTCCAACACCTCGCCCGCCTCGACGACGGCGAGCGTGGCCTGCTCGCCAACGCACGCTGCCTCTCCGAGGGAGTCGACGTCCCCACACTGGACGGGGTGGCTTTCATCGACCCCCGCCGCTCTGAGGTCGACATCGTTCAAGCCGTGGGACGCGCGATCCGCAAGTCCGACGCGAAGGCACTGGGCACCATCGTGATCCCGGTGTTCATCGACACCGACGCCGATCCCGAAGTGGCACTGGACTCCTCGGCATTCAAACCGGTCTGGGATGTCATCAAAGCCTTACGCGCCCACGATGCCGAACTCGGCGAACAGCTCGACACCCTGCGCCGTGCGATGGGACGCAAACACGGCCCACCCCGGCTGCCCCCCAAGATCCACCTCGACCTCCCCACCACAATCAACCGAGACTTCTCCACCGCCTTCGACGCCCACCTCGTAGAGAACTCAACCCAACCCTGGGAGTTCTGGTACGGCCTCCTGGAGCAGTTCGCCGAAAAGTACGGGCACCCGCGCGTATCCCGGGGGTACACGTCCGACGGCCATCAACTCGGACATTGGGTCAACACCCAGCGCGCGTTCAAACGCCGAGGAATCCTCTCTCATACGCGCCAGCAGCGCCTGGAACAACTACCGGGATGGGCGTGGGACCCCCACGATGATCGGTGGGAAAAAACATTCAGCAGGCTTCAGGAATTCGCCGACGCTAACGGTCATGCACGAGTACCGCGATCGAATAAGCAGCTCGGCGTCTGGGTTCAAGCGCAGCGGCGGAAATTCCTCAAGGGGACACTTGAGGATGACAAGCGGCAGCGACTGGAGTCGATCGCCGGATGGACGTGGGATCCCTTCGTCGATCAATGGGAAGAGGGATTCTCGTATCTGGTGAAGTACGCGCGCATGCACGGGCATGCGCGGGTGCCGGGGCCCTACCGTGTCAACGATTTCAACTTGGGCGCTTGGGTCTCAACACAGCGTCAGCAGTTCGGGAAGGGGAAACTCGACGACGAGCGGCGGCAGCGACTGGAGGCTGTGACTGGCTGGACCTGGGACCCTCATGTGCAGCAGTGGGAAGAGGGCTTCGCGCATTTAGTGGACTACGCCCGCGTCAACGGGTCCGCCGCCAACGTCCCGCGAGAAGCGTTTAATGGTTTTCTGCTGGGCGCCTGGGTCAGCCGTCAGCGGGCCGCTCGCGGCAAGGATCAGTTGAGCTCCGAACGGGTGCAGCGGCTAGAGAGCGTGCCCGGATGGACCTGGGACGAGATAGCCGCGCGGTGGGAGGAAAGCTTCAATGACCTAACCAAGTATGTCGCTGAACACGGAACGTCGTTGGTCCCGTTCAGCTATCGAAGTCCGGATGGCCGCAGTCTCGGTGCATGGATCAACACGCAACGAAATGCCTATGCCGCAGGCACTTTGGCCGACGAGCGGCGCGAGCGGCTTGAGCAACTCGTGGATTGGAGTTGGAACGCACGGCTCCAACTTTGGGAAGACGGGTATGC
>WBZO01002821.1_pt1 | contig 12984 bp, 9 predicted proteins | sample 5204261 | NCBI WGS metagenome assembly WBZO01 (sample SAMN12412400, study PRJNA552823) | activated sludge metagenome | isolation source: activated sludge from anammox sidestream of wastewater treatment plant... | place: USA: North Carolina | collected 2017-09
CGGGGAAATCGCCGAGCGGCTGCAGGACTGCGGCATCGCCGGCGCCTACGAGGGCGCCCTGCGGCAGGTGGACAATCCGGACCTGATCGGGCGCGTGCATTTCGCCCGCCATCTGCTGGAGCAGGGAAAGGCTGAGTGATGGATCGGGCGATTTGGCAATTGAAGCCAAAAGATCGGGAAGCATCTGCAAGAAGCGTCTCTGTGATTGAGATGCAGTCTTCCCCTCATGTCCGTTAAAGGTTATCTGCTTCAAGCGTCGCGCCGCATCCTCAGTGTCCCTGAACCCGTACTGTGAAAGTATCTGTGAATCACCATCTTCGGACTCAACCAGGCGCGCAATATCTACTGCCTGATCGGGGTGGTGGGACAGGAACTGCTTGAACAGGCGTTCATGGATATTGCGTACTGTACGCGTGTTCACTGCGTAATCTTTTTCAAATTGAGCACGAGCGGATACATCCCCGTCATCTCGATAACCCATGCTCAGCGCCAATCGCTGCAACTTTGCAGGGTCATCGGGTAGCACGGCGATCGGGAGTTCATCAACAAGTTGCAGTCGGTGCTCAACCTGCCTAAGGAAGACATACGATGATGCCAGCGCTGATTCTTCCTGCTCGGATACAACCTTCAGGCCATAAAGAACAGCAAGAGCATCAAGCGTGGCCGGGATTTGTGCTTCGGGATGCGAAGACCCGGCTACAAGCTGGAGAAGCTGCACTGTGAACTCAACATCACGGATCCCGCCCCACCCATGTTTGACCTGACGATCCATTTCACCAGCCTTCGCCTGATGAGCCTCTGACCTTTCCTTGACAGCAAGGATATCACCAATAGACAGAGCATCTATCGGACGCCCAAAGGTAAAATCGCGAATAAAGCTGTCCACACGTTCCCGTAATGCAGGAGGCCCTGCGATGGTGCGGGCTTTAATGAGCGCCTGACGTTCCCATGGCTCGCTCCACGATTCATAATAGTTCAAGAATTGCGCCACAGATGAACCGACGGGACCAGAGGAACCGAATGGTCGCAGCCGCATATCCACACGGTACATCCGTCCTTCGCCGGACAACTCACTCAGAGATTGAATAAGCAATTGGGATAGCTTTTGATAAAAGGTACTGACAGCGCTTTCCTCGCCGGCTGGAGGTGTATCCCAAACAAGCGCCAGATCAATATCTGAAGAATAATTCAGTTCACGTGCGCCGAGTTTTCCAAAAGCGATCACAACAAATGAGTCGGGCTTTTCGCCAGATGGATAATCGAGGGAATCATGGCAGACGGATAATGTCTGAGACACAAGTGCGCAAGCAAGATCGGATATTTCCTGGACTACTTCAGTAAACGTCCCCAATCCGGTAAGCTCCCGTGCTCCAATGCGAAGATACTCACGCCGCCTCATACGCCGCAAGGCATTCAGGATTGACTCTTTATTTGTAAAGGCTTCAGAAAGTTGTGAAGCCTCCAATCGCAGTTCTTCAAGCTGTCGCTGTCGCACAAGCTGTTCGGTGTCGGCAATAATATCCAGATATTCCGGATTTAGCGCCAGCAGATCAGCAAGCGAACTGCTTGCCCCAACGACAGTGAAGAAAGTATTCAGCGCCCCCGGGTTGCCGCCCAGACTTCTGTAAAGCGCTCCGCGCTGCCCATACCCCTCCGCCAATCTTTCAAGCTGCAGTAAACACCTCTGTGGGTCAACAGACCTTGCCGCTGCCTCCAAGACAACAGGCAGATACTCCGCCAACACCATCCTATCAGCGAGAGTGGGGCACATACGCTGAAGAGTTGTGTCTATATCGTGAGGGTCCGCAAATCCGTACGGGCTTAGGAGCTCAGCAACTTCCGAGTTGTTAAGGTCTTCGGCAAGAAGCAATCTGCGGACGTCAGACATAGTTATCTGAAAGTCGGTATGCAGAAGGAAGATGTCAGCAACTCAGGCCAACCGGCCGGCAAAACAGAATGCCGATGCGTTGTGCGGGTCAGCAAATCGGCTGTGCTCTTCAATCGCACGGACATGTGTTTAAATTCAGCTTTCCAGATACTCCTTCAGCCTACTGTCACGCTTGGGGTTGCGAAGTTTCTTCAAGGCTTTCCCTTCTATCTGTCGGATGCGTTCACGGGTAACATGGAAATGTCGCCCAACTTCCTCCAGAGTTCGGGAGCACCCATCATCTAATCCGAAACGCATTCTCAACACATCACGCTCGCGTTGGGAAAGGTTGTCAAGCGCTTCTTCAATCTTTATTCGCAGAATGCTTTGGGTGGCGAAATCAGCGGGAGAAGCAGCCTCCTGATCTTCAATAAAGTCCGCCAGACGGCTGTCTTCTTCTTCCCCGATAGGTGTCTCCAGCGACATAGGTTCCGGCACAGACCTCCGAATCTCTACCACACGCTCTGTAGGAATGCCCATTTCGCGCGCTAATTCGTCAACTGTAGGCTCGCGCCCCAATGTCTGCACCAGTCGCCCCGCCGTTTTTACCAAACGATTGATGGTTTCCACCATGTGTACTGGGATACGGATTGTGCGTCCCTGATCGGCTATAGCGCGAGTGATGGCCTGACGAATCCACCAAGTTGCATATGTGCTGAACTTATAGCCTTTACGGTAATCAAACTTCTCCACAGCACGGATTAATCCAAGGTTTCCTTCTTGAATAAGATCGGGGAACGAAAGGGAGCGCCCACTGTAGCGTTTTGCTATGCTAACAACCAGCCTCAGGTTGGCTTCGGTTAGGCGTGCCTTGGCGTCCCAATCTTGCAGTTCGATGCGTTTGGCAAGGGAGATTTCTTCTCTTGTGCTGAGCAGCGGGGTCCTGCCGATTTCGCGCAGCCACATCCGCACGCTGTCGTCAACAGGAATGCCGTCCATCTCACTAATGTCGCGGTCGGCCTTTTCCGTGACAGTAAGATCTTCAATAGGCGCGGATACCGTAGTGTTTATCTTAGCAGGGTGCGGATGATCGACAACCTGTATCCCTTCTTCGCCCAGTAATTGGAAAAGGTTGTCTAACTGCTCCGGATCTATTTCCTGTGTGTCACTGATCACGTCGTTGAGGTCGTCGTACGTCAGCATGCCGGTACGGCGTCCTTTTTCGAGCAATTTATTGAATTCGTTGGAATCTTTTAAGGGCAGATCCAGAATCACGTCTTCCATCCCCCTTTGTAACAGATCGCAGTTATTTTTTTTCATAGACGGTCTCTGTTGTATAGTCGTGCACAAACTGTGCCGGAGCGTAACCCTTACCGTCTATTGAGCACGTTCACGCTGGAAAAACCAGTATGATTACGCGTTCCTTTCTCGTTGTAAAACCAAAAATTCCTGATATTCAGGATCATTGCGGGAAAGCTCTCCTCGCTTGAACCTTTCCTGCAAGTCCGTCAGCGCCTCCCACTTCCTTTGCCTGGCGATTTGCCTGATACAATCGTCCACCACTTCCTGTGTAGGCGGCGGTCCGCTGGAGTAAACCACCAACGAACTGGCCAGTTGCGATGCCTGGTCCTGCTCACGGTCTTGTATCAGGGCGAAAACAGAGTTATCCTCTCCCGCTTCTCGCCTGGTGAATATCTCGCCAGCCAGATTGCGGGCTGTCTCCGAAACAAAAAACCCCGCACTGATCTTTCCCGCGATATACTCCGCGAACTCATCATTATCCAGCAGCGACCGTAAAAGCACATGTTCAGCTTTCTCAACGGCCGACAGCCTTTTAGCCTCGGGCGCTTTATTCCCCACAAGCTGCCCGGCAAGGCGCTCACTATGGGCAGTCTTCACCTTGGCTAATCTGTCTACCTCACCGCGAATCCGTGCTTCGGCAACGTCCGTGCCCTGATTAAAGCCAGGGTGAAATGGAGCCAGCTTACGGATTAGACGGTCTCTTTCGAAAATATTCGGTGTCCGAGCCACTACAGCGGCCGCTTTTACCAGCATTCGCGAGCGCTCGGCTTCATCGTTCAGATTGTGCTCAGCCAGAACTTGATCCAAACGGTACTCTGTGGCGGGGACAGAATCTTCAACCGCCCGTACTAAATCTCCACCCCGACCGCTGATAACCAGACTGTCAGGGTCCTCTCCCGCAGGCAGCCTTGCCACGCGCACATCGAATCCAGCCTGCTCAAGCGATTCGCTGGCTACATTGGCGGCCCTTTCTCCGGCGGAATCGCTATCAAAACATAGCACAGCGCGTTCGGACACACGTTTGAGCAAGTTTATCAAGCCGTCTCCAAAAGCCGTACCCATTGCTGCGACGGTGTTTTCAAGCCCAGCCCGATGCGCCGACACTACATCCAGATATCCTTCGACAAGCACAGCATGGCCCCGCATAGAAATGGCTTTTCGCGCCAATCCAAACCCGTAAAGGATGTCGCCTTTTCTAAAGACGGCAGTCTCCGGTGAGTTCAGATATTTCGGTCCCTCCGTCCCAAGATCGCGTCCACCAAACCCAACTATTCTGTCACCAGGATCTTTCACCGGGAACATCAAGCGGTTGCGAAAGCGGTCATAATATCCGCCATCCTGTCGTCGGCCCACTAATCCAGCCTTCGCCGCGGATGCCAGGTTTACCTTCTCTTTATTCAAAAAACCCGCCAACCCATCCCAACCGGGCGGCGCAAACCCCACTCCGAACTTTTCCGCCGATTCCGTATCAATCTGGCGTTGGCTGAGGTAACTCAGGGCGCGTTGGTCGTTTTCAAGCGCACCACGGAAGAATCGGGCTGCGGCGGAAAGCGCTTCCAGCATTTCTTCCCGTTCACCCCGCTCGGGCCGACGGGAACCGCGCTCGCAAGGCGCTCCAGGGCTTCAGGGAAACTGAGCGCTTCTATCTTCATGAGGAATGTAAAACAGTCACCATGCTCGCCGCAGCCGAAACAATGCCACATACCACGTTCGGGATTGACATGGAAGGATGGGGTCTTCTCTTCATGGAAAGGACAAAGTCCCTTGAACTGCCGGCCAGAGCGGCTAAGCCTGACGTGCGCGGATATCAGATCGACAAGATCTATTCGAGAGCGGACTTCACCAACAGCATCTTGACTCAAAGTCTTTCACCCGCCAGAAATAAAAAATCCCCTCCCTTTGCTTAAGAAAGGCTGCTTTTCCGGTTTGGAAAAGTTTTTTCAGGGCCGAGAGAACACAATTCTTTATTTGCCTACCGGCATCCTCACCTGAAGGCAAATAAACTTATGCCGACTCGTTACTCCACAAGAGCAACCGACACGCCAACAACCCTGCCGAGAAGAAGAGTGAATGCGCAGTGAGCCTTGTCGCGGTAATCCATCAAAAGCGTCCCATCAGAGTTTGTGCGCTGATCATTGGGGAACCCATACTGAGAAATTACTTGTTTGTAAGAAGCGCCCACATTGATACCGCGAGATGTCTTGGCGGGTGACCAGGGCCATGGGGCGAAGGCATCGATCTGCTCCACCAATCCTTTTTGGCCAACAGTGAATACCAGGGATGGCCCGGTAGCATAATCATAATAGTACTTGGTGAGAGCGCGAGGCGAGACGGTGGGCTGTTGTGTCCCAACTCCCCCAAACGGATTAAACGCATTCAAGCTTGCACCCGGGGTAGCAGGTTGTGGCCCGAAAAGCCCGCCTAAAGCGCCGGAAAGGTTTCCTCCGGGGGCTGGTGGAGGAATACTTTCGGGGGTAGGCATTCCAGGAGCGGCAGGCAGTCCGAACGCAGCTGCTGACGGCAGCCCACCTTCGGGACTTCCGGTTGATGATCCTGCCTGATCAGCGGGAGGTGTGAATAATTTGCTCTCAATCCGGGTGGGATTCCCGTATTTCCTCAAGACTTGTATTGCCGGGCGTCCGATAGCTACCCCCGCCAGGACACGCTCCGGTCCGTACGAAACCGCTCGTGCCGCATCAGCCGCGCCGCCCCATAAAAGAACAACCACGGCGGCAATTGCTGGAAATGTGCCGTTCACGCGGAAATGCGTCACATCCGTATTTAGCTTAACAATCATTTGCACCTTGCTCCCGAAAATTACTTTTTGACCACCCACGCAGCCATTACTGTTAAAAACAAACCTTTTTGCCACTCTATGTCTTAGGATACCCTGTTAAGGTCATTCCGCCAACAGGTGGTGAGTTCCTCTGAAATGTTCTTTATTTCCGCAGATCGGATAGTGTTACGATACGCAACCCGCGTTTTTTTAGACCGGCAACAATACCCGGAAGCGCTTTCAGAGTGGTAGGTTCGCAGTTGTGCATGAGCAGAATCGATCCCGCCACTACATTTGACGCTACGTAATCTTCCATTGTTCGCACAGGTCCCCCTTCATAAGGCCCACAATGCGCACTCCACATTATCGGCGTCAGCCCAAACCTTTGTGCAATTTTTCGTCCGCGGGCATCAAGATGCCCCCCCGGCGGACGGAAATAATGCGGAATTTTACCCGTAAGTTCGTGGATTATAGCAATAGCTCCGAACAATTCGCAGATAAACTCTTCTTCATCAAGCTCTGTAAGACTTCGATGGCTTTCAGAATGGCAGGCAAGCCCATGCCCAGCAGCATGAATCTTTCGCACCAGATCGGGATTTCGGCGTGCTTGTGCGCCCACCAAAAAGAATTCCGCCTTGATATCTGCTGCCGTTAAAGCTGCCAGTAACGATTGAGTTCCACCATTGGGGCCATCATCAAACGTCAGAGTAACCGCGCCATCCGTTCCAGTGCCCTTCCAGACAGGGGCGCTTGCGGTAAAGTTTGACAAAGCCCTCCAACGGTCTTGCACATCCCGATAAAACGGCCTGAACGCAAGAATGCGCTCGTAGTGAAGCATAGCTTCGCTCTTTTTCCCCTCTTCCTCCGCCGCACGTGCCAATTCGTACTCCGCCCAGGTCCTGCTGCCTCTCAAACGCAGCGCCTGCCAGGCGCCTTCGGCTATCTTTTCCGCTGCTTCGCCACTAACTGGTAGTCCAGGTTTTAGAAGTATGTTGGAGACAAGCACTTGTTGGGACGATTCTCCAACGAGCATTCCATCTGCCGTCTCGCCTCTGATTTTCACAACATGTAACCCGTTGGCAACCTTGGAAGTGTCCCAAACAAATTCGAACGGCGGGACGTTTACAATCCCAAGTAATCGATCATCAACATAAAACAACACATAACCTGCTGAAGGGGTTTGGGCACGATTAGCCCGGAGCCGAAGCTGTCCCGAATAGCCGGTAACCGGAGCTTTATTATGCGCGACAAGTGCACCTGAAAGTGAACCACCCGCCACACTAATGGGCGCCGCGGTATCCATCCCCATGGAAACACCTATGTCCAGTGTTGGATCGATAGTATCTGCCGGAGGGAATTTTATGAGCAGTGGAAGCGCTTCGCTGCTCTTTCCTGCTTTCAGAAGAGTGTACGCTGTCATAAGTGAAACACGTGGGTCACCGGAAAGGCTTTCAAGATTGGCGTGCCCACCTTGCATCAGGCTGATGTACGCTTGGACAAGACGGACTTCGGAATTCGGAACACGGTTTTGTTTTTTGGGGAGAACAGACAAGGCTGTGGAAAAATCTCGCAACCCCAAGCTGCAGATTGCCTTACCATAAGCGCAGACGTCCATTTCAGCCCCCATATCCGCTGCTTCATCAAAGGCTTTATTCGCGTCGGAATACATTCCCGCCTGAGTGAGAATGACAGCTCGTACCAAATAGGCGAGCCGCTCATCCTGCCGGTGCTCATAGGCAGCCGTAAGCGCCTGATAAGCGCTGGCACAGCTTCCGGCCTTTAATTCATCCAATGCCGTGGCAAGATGCTCTAAATATTCATTGTTTGGGTCAGGAAAAGATGCGGCGCTCAGCGGGTTCCACAACAAGACAGTCACACTGAGGGCAAGTAGTATTTGGAGGCAGGAATTGCTGGTAAACTTCACTATGATTACTTCTTACGCTGGCTTAAAACAGCCCACCTAGTGGGCGATATTTCACAGCTATGGTTTGGAGCGGGCGTTTTCCCCCGCTTCTACAATCTCCGGGCCAGCCCGGCAGATTCTACATAATCCAAACATAAACTTATCAAACAGACTAATCTCAGGCGGCTCAGGTTGTGTAACTTCGGGTTTTGGCTTCTGATCACCGATAAGAACAATCGGCACCTCTCCCGGCTCAACATAGCCGTAATCCCTTGACAGGCTTTTGGGCCCGTTTTCAGACTGCGCGAAACGAATCTGCCACCGCAGATCATCTCGCGTCTTGGCAGCTTCAGCGCGCTGTTTTTCCAGCAGGGGCACATCTCGCGCTGCCAGCCATGCTTCGCAGTGAGGCTTCATCGCCCATGTCAAACCATAATAAACAAAAACAACTCCAGTGAAATATAAAAAACTTTTAACGGCGATCCGACTCTTAGACAGCTTCGGTCTTGCAGGGCGCAGCCTTCGCGCCGAAGCCACCTTTTTTCGGCGGTTGTTATTTTTCAGGAGATCCTTTTCAGCTTCTTGTTCACGCATCCTGCGTTTACCCCCAGATTTTATCGCCCACCCTATGGTACTTAATAAGGCTGGTATTGCCTGGCACGCCGGCCCGAACACCAGCCGTTATCACCACAGTGTCTCTTAATTTTACCATCTTTGTTGCAAGCGCGCCCTCTACAGCGGATTCAATCATATCATCCGTTCCTACGGGTACAGGAACTGCGAACGGTTTAACCCCCCATGACAGCGCAAGCTGCCCGCATGCTGAATCGCCACCCGAGACGGCCGCCAGGATAGGCGCAGTGGGGCGATGTTTACTGACAGCCCTGGCCGTGGCCCCTGAGGCCGTGCAGGTGAGGATAGCTTCAACCTGAAGGACTTCGGCAAGACGGGCCGATGCCATGGCAATGGCATCCGTAGGTGTCTGCGATTGGATACGCTGATACTCTTTCGCACGTGAATTCTTGATAAGATAATTCTCCGTTGAGCTTGCGATATGAGACATGGTGGCAGCACAGCGTCCAGGGTACTTCCCAACCGCCGTCTCCTCGCTCAACATTACAGCGTCTGCCCCATCAAGGATGGCGTTTGCGACATCAGTGGCCTCCGCTCTCGTAGGGCGAGGATTGTTGACCATACTCATAAGCATCTGAGTTGCTACCACCACAGGTTTGCCAAGTGCATTACATTTCTTAATAAGCGTTTTTTGAACAATCGGCACATCGCGGATTGGGATTTCGATACCAAGATCCCCCCTGGCGACAAGCACGCCATCAAACGCATTGAGGATTTCGTCGATGTTTTTCAGCGCCTGCCGACGTTCGATCTTTGCCATCAAGCGGACGGAGCTGCCTGCCCTGCGAGCTTCCTCACGAAATGGGACAGCGTCCTTCGCGCTTTCGACAAACGAAATTGCGGCCCAATCCATTCCAAGGTCTAACCCGAACTTAAAATAATCCAGGTCGCGGCTGCGGTCAGCTGAAAGATCAAGATCGACCCCCGGGAGATTTACGCCCTTATGACTTCCCAGCACCCCACCTTCAATGACTTTCGCCGTTACACCCGATTGTTTACAATCAGTTACCCGCAGATGCAAGAGACCATCGGCAAGGTACATGGAGCTTCCAGGCTTCAAAGCGGCAAGTACTTCCGGGCTGGGGAGACTGATAATATCCGGGGTCCCTTCGATATCATCGGGCACAAACCGGACTGCTTTTCCGCGTTCCAGGCGCACCGTGCCTCCGCGAATATTTCCGATGCGAATTTTAGGACCAGGCAGATCCTGCAAGACGCCGATGGCGCGTCCCACCAATTTTGAGACCATTCTGACTCGGTTATAAACTTCAGAGTGAGCACCTGGGTCACCATGCGAGAAATTCAGGCGCGCAACGTCCATGCCGGCTTTGGCAAGCCGGAGCAGTTCTGTTTTACTATCTGTTGACGGGCCGATAGTGCAGACGATCTTTGTGCGACGCAAGCTGTTTCCTCCAACGAACCGGAAAAAGATCTCTACATAAAATCGATACTGGGGCGGGCTTTAAAGCCCGCCCTCATTGAATTCTATGACAAGTTGTAGAATGCGCTCTTGCCCGCGAATATGGCAGTATCACCTAGCTCTTCTTCTATGCGTATTAACTGGTTATATTTAGCAACCCGGTCTGTGCGTGAAGGAGCTCCGGTCTTGATTTGACCCGCATTGGTAGCGACAACAATATCGGAAATAGTGACATCCTCGGTCTCGCCAGAGCGATGGCTGACAACTGCTGTATATTTCGCCCGTTTAGCCATCTCGATTGCAGCCAGAGTTTCGGTGAGTGTCCCGATCTGGTTGACCTTGATGAGAATGGAGTTGGCAACACCTTTCGCAATACCTTCCCGCAAAATCTTAGTGTTGGTAACGAACAAGTCATCACCCACAACCTGTACCTTACCACCCAGTTTGTCGGTAAGCATTTTCCAGCCTTTCCAGTCGTCTTCAGCCATCCCGTCCTCGATGGAAATAATAGGATATTTGCTCACCAGGTCCGCATAGAATTCCACCATCTCCGTCGAAGTCTTCTTAAAGCCCGACTTCCAGAAATCATAGACGCCATCTTTCCACATTTCCGTGCTTGCGGGGTCTAGTGCGATGGCTATCTGTTCCCCTGGGATATATCCGGCTTTTTCGATGGCCAGTACTATCACCTCCAGCGCTTCCTCGTTTGTTTTGAGGTTCGGAGCAAAGCCACCTTCATCGCCTACGGATGTGCTATGCCCGCGCTCCTTCAGAACATCCTTCAATGAGTGGAACACCTCCGCGCCCCAGCGCAAAGCCTCAGCCCATGACGACGCTCCCACCGGCATAGCCATAAATTCCTGCAGATCGACGTTGTTGTCCGCGTGCTTTCCGCCATTTAGAATGTTCATCATAGGGACAGGCAGGGTGCGAGCATTCGAGCCACCAATATAACGATAGAGCGGCACACCAAGCGCTTTGGCCGCCCCATTTGCACAAGCAAGCGACACACCTAAAATTGCATTGGCCCCAAGGTTGCCCTTGTTCTCAGTCCCGTCAAGTTCGATCATAATCTCGTCGATCGCCACCTGATCGGTAACATCCATATCGATGATTTCGGGGGCTATCTTTTCGTTGACGTTTTCAACTGCTTTCAAAACACCTTTGCCACAGTAACGAGACTTATCTCCATCACGCAGCTCAACAGCTTCGCGAGTGCCTGTGGAAGCCCCACTGGGCACGGCCGCTCTTCCAATGCTGCCATCCTCGACATATACCTCGACCTCAACAGTCGGGTTTCCTCTTGAGTCCAAAATCTCCCTTGCAATTACGCCTTCAATGCCATGATACATGATGTCTGTCGTGCCTTTCGGTGGATATTAGGGCGAAGCATTCCAGCCTGGCCAGGGCGCATTATAGCACAGGGGTCAGAAGGTTCGGTGTACCAAATGCCCGCAGTTTGTCATATAGTGTCGGCGCATGCAAATTAACCTGGCATTTGATACACTGCCGCAGAACTTTATCTGTGGTATCCTGCAGCAAACGTTTTTCGCTGTGAACATCGACTGGAGGCCACGCAGCATTGGAATGCGCGATGCAAAGTAATAAAATAATGAGCCAACATCAGCGGCAAATGGCACGATTGACTCTTTTTGCTCTGATGACCATACGCCAACAAAGGATAATATTATGTCCGAAACAATGACCGGGGCAGTACTGCCGGGCAACAGTACTGTGAAGTTCAGGAAATATCCTGTTCCGGAACCGGGCCGCGGCCAGGTTCTGGTTAAAATGAAAGCCTCGTCAATATGCGGAAGTGACATTCGGGCAATTTACAGAGAGCATCTGGGCAAGGGGCCGGAAGGTTATCAGGGCGTTATCGCGGGTCACGAGCCGTGCGGCCAGATAGTCAAAGTTGGGCCAATGTGCAGGGAATTCAAGGAAGGAGACAGGGTTGTAATTTATCATATCTCCGGCTGTGGAGTGTGCGATGAATGCAAGAAAGGCTATATGATAAGCTGCCAAAGCAAGCATCGTGCGGCGTATGGCTGGCAGAGGGATGGCGGACATGCCGATTACCTGCTTGCAGAGGAGAATACCTGCGTTCGGCTCCCGGATTCGATGAGCTATTTGGATGGTGCTTTATGCGCGTGTGGCTTTGGGACAGCCTATGAGGCCCTGCGGCGGATAGAAGTGAGTGGGCAGGACAGACTCCTCGTGACCGGCCTGGGGCCTGTGGGGCTTGCCGCGGCGATGATTGGGCGAGCTCTTGGGTCAACGACCATCATTGGGACCGACATATCGGACCAACGTCTGTCGCTGGCGGTTAATCTTGGTCTTGTGGATCATGCAATTATGTCAGACGAGGCAACACTGGCCAAGATAATGGCACTCACAGGCGACCAGGGGTGCGAAGCAAGCATCGACTGCTCTGGAGCAGCTTCCGCAAGGCTTTTAGCACTGCAGGGCACCCGTGATTGGGGGCGATGCGCGTATGTCGGCGAGGGTGGATCGGTCAGCTTCGAAGTTTCCAAGTATCTCATTCATAAGCAGATCACGCTTTTCGGCAGTTGGGTAACTTCGCTCGGGCATCTGGAAGAACTGGTGGAGAGGATCGATCGCTGGGGAATCCATCCGGACAGGACTTGTACGCATCGCCTACCTCTTGAAAGAGCTTCTGAAGCTTATCAACTAATGGACAGCGGTAACTGTGGGAAAGTGGCCATTGTTTGGGACGAGTAAATTGGTAGGCGCACCACGACCCGGCACCAGAAATGAGATAAACTAAACAGGGCGAAGGTAATGCTGTTCATTAAGTACAAAATCGCACCCGTGTGGCTCCTGTTTACATAGATGGAACCGAAGCAAAAAGCTCAAGGTAATGAGCTTCATCCCCCCAACGCTTGCCTTACTAACGGATGTGAATCATCATAACCATATACAATCTTATAAAATAGCCGGCAGAGATCGCGCGCTTCCCATTGCCTCTCTATTGGTTGAAACATCAGATGCATCGGGGCCGAAGGCATCCCAGGCCCGACAGGCGGCATTACATAATTTATACCGGGAACAACAGCAGCTCC
>WBZO01005431.1_pt1 | contig 12984 bp, 15 predicted proteins | sample 5204261 | NCBI WGS metagenome assembly WBZO01 (sample SAMN12412400, study PRJNA552823) | activated sludge metagenome | isolation source: activated sludge from anammox sidestream of wastewater treatment plant... | place: USA: North Carolina | collected 2017-09
AGAAACTCAAGTAGGCAATATTCTTTTTGAGCCGGCTGTTGCTTATGTAACCACGCCAGAGCCTACTGCGCACTTGTTTATTACCCAATCGCGCAATGGCGTAACCAAGAAAAGAGCAATGGCATTGGCAGAGTCTGTTGGGTTATCGGTTAGTGATGTGTGTTATATATTGCATATTTCTGAGCGTACTTGGCAGCGCTATTCCGATTCCGATAAGTTGGCGGTTGAGCTTTCCGAAAGGGTAATTCTCTTAGATAGTTTAATCCAATTTGGGGCGCATGTTTTTGAATCTAAAACAGCATTTGGCAAATGGTTAAAGTCCGAAATTCAGGCCTTAAATTTTAAAACACCTCATTCTTTTTTAGATACTGCATTCGGGTTTCAATTGGTAAGTAGTTTATTGGGTAGAATTGAACATGGTGTATATTCTTAGCTATGTTGGTGTATAGAATTTGCAAGGAGCGGTATGCTTCGGATTTAAGTGGGGAGGGGGCAAAGCGTTTTGGCGGCAGGTGGAATAAGCCGGGTGTGCCGATGGTGTACACTTCGCATGTGGCTTCGTTAGCTGTATTAGAGTTGATGGTGCATTTTAAGCGCGAAGAAATTTTGTTTCCGTTCGTAATTAGTTGTATTGAAGTAGATGCTGCTGTTGCGGTAATAGAAGAAGTTTCCTTACCTCAAAACTGGAGTGTGCCCGAACGCAGCAATATGCTTTGTGGTATTGCAAACGATTGGATTCGGCAGGGAAAAACGGTTGCGCTTGCGGTGCCTTCGGTAATTTTACCTATTGAGCAGAATATATTGCTTAATCCTGAGCACAGCGATTTTAAAAAGGTGAAAATAAAATGGCAACGGCACTTTTATTTTGATGAAAGGTATTTTAAGTAGCTGATGTCTGAACGCAAAAAGTCCCGCTGCCGGGACTTTGCTCTGATATAATTAGGTGAATGAGTTTGGTTAATTTCTAGCGCTTGCCATGGCGGCATTTACTTGCTCGTTAGATTTGCGAAACATTTTTCCGGTTTCTCTGTTGTTGTTTACAAAGTAGCCTTCAAAGCGGTCGCCATCTGCCCAGTAGAAAGTTCCTGTTCCGTGCATCATTCCATTTAAGAATTCGCCTTCGTATCGGTCGCCATTGGCAAATGTAAATATGCCTTTTCCGGTTCTTCTTCCTTCTTTAAAGTCGCCACTGTATTTGTCGCCATTGGGGAAGGTCATGGTGCCCAATCCAATGCGGCTGTCGTTTTCGTAGTTTCCTTCATAGATATTGCCATTGGCAAAGGTGTATTTTCCTGCTCCATGTTTTCTACCTTCTGTAAACTCACCTTCGTATCGGTCGCCATTTTTATACACAAAGGTGCCTTTTCCGGAAATTTCGCTTTCGCCAAATATGCCTTCGTATCGGTCGCCATTGGCAAAATAGTAGATGCCTGCTCCGTGCATTTTATTGTTTGCGAATAGGCCAACATATTTATCTCCGTTTACAAAGGTGTAAATGCCTTGCCCTTCTCTTCGGTTGTTTTGCCATTCTCCGGTATAGGTGGAGCCGTCTTTCATTTTTGCTTTTCCGAAACCGTTGCGTTTGTCGTTCTCCCAGTTGCCTTCGTACACTTCTCCGGTTGCCAAAGTGGCTTTCCCTTGCCCGTGTTTTTCGCCTTTATCATTGTATTTGCCTGTATATTTTCCGGGAACATACGTTTCGGGTTCATCGAGCGATGCAAAACTTTGTTGTGCTTGGGTTGCGCTTACAGATAGCGCCAACGAAATAAGTAGTACTGCGTTTTTCATGGTTCAAGGTTCTGGTGTTGCTTTACGCATAATGAATCACAATGTTTCAACATGGCATAAAATGTTTCAGATAAAAAACCACTTTTGTGTAGGTAAAATGAATCCGCTCAAGCGCCTTGCTTCGCAAACTTTTATTTATGGTATTCCCAGTATTGCAGGGAGGTTCTTAAACTATTTGCTTACCTATCTTTATACAAGGGTTTTTTCTACTTCCGATTTTGGGGTTAATTCCGAATTGTATGCGTATAGCGGTTTTTTTGCTGTGCTATTGGCATTGGGATTAGAAACGGGTTTTTTCCGTTTTCAAAAAGATGCAGAAAAGCCTGAGTTGGTATTTGCTAGCGCCTTTAGGTTTTTGTTGTGTACCTCGGTGTTGTTCTTATCGTGCATATTGTTCTTTTCTACGCCTATAGCTGCTGCAATGCAGTATCAGGGGTTAGAATTTTATATTGAATGGTTTGCTTGGATATTGGTATTGGATGCAATAGGAGCATTGCCTTTTGCCATGCTGCGGGCAGAAAATAAGGCAATGCGTTTTGCTGCTATTAAGGTGGTGGAAATAGGTGTGAATGTTGGTTGCAATATCTTCTTTTTAGTAGTGTGCCGTAAGGCATTTTTAGAGGGTGGAAATGCTTGGTTGGCTTCGTGTTACAATCCTTCAATTGGTGTTGGGTATGTATTTATTTCAAACTTGCTGGCGAGTGGCGTAAAAGTGTTGTTGCTGCTGCCGCAAATGAAGCAGGTGCTGGCTGGTTTCGATGCTGCATTGTTGAAGAAAATGCTACGGTATTCGCTACCAATGGTGCTTATTGGTTTTGCTGGTATTGTAAACGAAATGTTGGATAGAATGAGTTTAAAGTACCTGCTGCCCGGCACACCACATCAGAATCTTGCGGCATTGGGTATTTATGGTGCTTGCTACAAGCTGAGTGTTATTATGAATTTGTTTATTCAAGCATTTAGATATGCTGCAGAGCCATTCTTTTTTGCACATGCTGCTAAAAGCAATTCGCGAAAAGTGTATGCAGATGTGTTGCTGTATTTTACTATTTTTTGTGTGTTTATTTTCTTAATGGTAATGCTGTTTATCCATTATTTCAGTTTGTTTATTGGAAATGATTTTAGGGCGGGTTTAGGGGTGGTTCCAATACTGCTGTTTGCCAATATGTGTTTTGGAATTTATACAAACCTTTCTATCTGGTATAAGCTAACAGATAGAACACTTAGCGGGGCAATGGTTTCTTTGGCAGGTGCGGTGCTTACGGTTGTGTTGTTGTTGCTGCTGGTTCCTAAAATGGGTTACGAAGGTGCAGCATGGGCTACATTGGCTTGTTACATTTTTATGGCAATGGTTTCATATTTCTTAGGTCAAAAATACTTTCCTGTGCCGTACGATGTTGTAAGAGTGGTGGGATATATGGTGTTGGGTGGTGCTATCTATTTTATTCACAAAAATGTTGGGTGGTTTACATGGCATCCTAATGTTGCTGCCATAGGATTGCTTTTGGTATTTGTGGGGATTGTTTTTGTTTTAGAAAAGAAAAATTTACAAAGTGTTAGAGGTTAAAATTATCAATAAGTCGCCACATGCTTTACCGGCATACGAAACGGCAGGCGCTGCGGGCATGGATATTCGTGCATGGCTCGAAGAGCCGGTGGTATTGCAACCGTTGGAACGGAAGTTAATTCCCACGGGTTTGTACATTGAATTACCGTTGGGTTACGAAGCACAGTTGCGCCCTCGCAGTGGTTTGGCGTTTAAGCATGGTATTTCGCTGCCTAATACTCCGGCAACTATTGATGCCGATTACCGAGGTGAATTAAAGGTGGCGCTTATTAACCTTTCAAACGAAAGTTTTGAAGTGCGCAATGGTGAGCGTATTGCACAAATGGTGGTGGCAAAGCACGAGCAAGTAGTGTGGAAAGCAGTAGAGGTATTAAGCAATAGCAATAGAGGTGCAGGTGGTTTTGGTAGCACCGGAAAAAGCTAAATGTGTGCTATAGGTAATCGCTTAAAAACTGCAATAAGTATTTTCCGTAAATAAGTATGCCTGTTGCTGCGGCAGTAGCTGCTGCTGCTAATACTGCTCCGGCAGCAATGTCTTTTGCTTGCTTTGCCATCGGATGTATGCTTGGCGAGGCTAAATCAACTACTTTTTCAATAGCGGAGTTAAAGAACTCGGCTGTTATTACCAATCCTGCCACAATAAATACTGCCAGCCATTCATAAAAAGTGATGTTGAACGCTAAACCAAGTATGGTGGCAAGCAAAAGTGCCGTTAAATGAAAACGTAAATTTGGTTGCTCGCTTAGAGCAGTTTGCCAACCTTGCAAAGCAAAATGAAAACTCTTTAGGAATCGTTTCATACAGTAAGCTGTTGCTGTAAGATGGGCATTGTTTACATTAAGAACTTTACGGTATAGGTTGCCTTATTGTCGCGTTCATCTACTACCACTACTTTAAATTCGTGTTGGCCGTGTGGCATAGATAAATCGAGTTTGTGAAAGAGTCTGGCTCTTTTGGCATCGTATTCGCTAATTACCCACTTATCGTCAATGTAAGTATCAAATTCTTTAATGCCGCTCAGGTTGTCGCCAATGGTAAACATTACCATTTTGTGCGGACGCATATTTCTACCGGGAACTATATTAAATGGAGTTATACGCGGTGGTGTAGTATCAATTTTAATACTGTAATCGCCAAATTCCCGCACCTTTGTATTCACAAACGAGCCATCGTATTTTCCTCCTTTGCTTACCCAGCTTCCAAACTCGTTTTTCCAAACTACTACTGCTTTGTTTTCTTTTCCCGGAGGTAATGGTTTGGTAGCTTTTATCATAAGCGAGGCAAAATCAAAAAGCATGGAGGTGAATTTATCTAAGTGGTGAATAGCCGAGAAGAATGAAGGCTCGGCAGTAGCGGTTTGTTTGTATTGAAAAGGGATGGTATCGAATAGAAATTTTTCGGGAATGGAGAAGGTTACTTCCTCGGTTTTAAACACATTGTTTTGAAAGGGTAAAAGGAGTTGGCTGTATTTCAATTCTTGTGTTTTAAAAGTGGTAGCGGTATTGCTTTTTTGCAATGTAAACTCGCAGGTAGAAGTGTTGCCTTCAAAATCATATACTTCAATATATACTTTCTTGGGTTTTCCATCGCTTAAATCAATAATACCTCTGTTTACCACATCGGTATATAATGGGCATTCATTAGCGGGATCTACAAAGCATTTATGAAAACTGCGTCTTCCTTCATTCATAAAAATGGGATAATCTACATGGCTAAGCACACAGCGTTTTTCGCTAAATGCCATACGGTTCATGTTGAATTCAAACTTTTTTTCGCCATCTACATGCAGTTTCATTCCATATACACCCACTTGGTTTCCGGTGCCGTTCATGGCATCCCAAGCATTTACCGATAAACTTACCACATCGGCATTCAACAGTACCGAACCTGTTGCTACCTGGTACTTTCCGCCAGACCCAACGGTGCGGACGCGATAGCCTGTGCTGTAAAATTTTCTTTCGTCTTGAGGGTAAAATTTTAAAAAACTGATAATTGGTTTTATGTTGTCTTTTGGATTAAAGCCAAAAAGCATTGGGTTGATGGGGCGCTCTAAAGAGTCGCGAATTTCAAAGTGCAAGTGAGGTCCGGCACTACCTCCGGTGTTGCCGCTTAGTGCCACAATTTCGCTTTGTGTTACGGGCAACTCGCTTGGGTTTAAACTAAAATCTACACTAAACGATTCTTTGGCATATTGCTCTTGCTGTAGGCGTTTTTCAATTTTATCTGAAAAGCGTTGTAAGTGGGCATATACCGAAGTGTAACCGTTTTTGTGCGTAATGTATAAGGCTTTGCCATAGCCGCCTCCGCTTACATTTATTCGGCTCACGTAGCCATCGGCAATGGCGTAAATATTCAACCCTTCCATTTGGTTGGTGCGAATATCTAGGCCGGTATGGAAGTGTAGCCTGCGCGGCTCTCCGTAATTGCCCGCAAGCAATACCGGAATATCTACCGGTGAACGAAAATCTTCTTTCGGGAAAACTGGCAGCGGTTCGTTGGCTAGTTTACTGGCAGGTGTGGTGGAATTGAGTAGCGCAACCAAGTAAACAAGCAATGACTTCATGATAAAATTCTATTTGTTTTTATTGCTGAAAAAACAGCAAGTGTTTGTGTTGTAGTTACCACGAATGTAGAAAAGTATAATCCCTTTTCAACGATAGATTTCTACAATAAATAGTTAATAACCAAATGTAGAAGGCAGTAGTAAACAAGCCAAGTATGCATGGCTGCTTTTTCTGATTTTATAGAACTTTAATACCATAAAAAAGCGAATATGTTTTATCGGATTATATTTGCTGCGTTTAACTTGTGTTTTGCAAGTTTTATATTATTAGCAACCTTTATTTTATTGAAGTATGAGTAAATTGATAGTAACCAGATTAGATTATGCGCGGATCAAGAAGAGTGTTAACGATGCTAAGCAGTTGAATACTATAAATAAAGTTGAAGCAGAAAAGTTGTTGAATGAATTGAGTTCAGCCGAGATAGTGGAGCCGGAGGCCATTCCTGCCGATGTGGTAACTATGAATTCAATTGTAAAATTGAATTTTTTGAATACCAATAAGGTGGTACAATTTCAAATTGTATATCCCGATAAAGCTAATATCAAGGAAAATAAAATCTCTATTTTTTCGCCCATTGCTACTGCGCTCATTGGCTATAAAGTACAAGATGAAATTGAGTGGGTAGTGCCTGCCGGACTTACTAAAATTAAAATAGAGGAAATAGTGTACCAGCCCGAAGCTGCAGGCGATTACGATTTATAGAAACAAGGTGTGCAGCAAGTGCTTTAAACACCAAGCATACTCACAAACTCTTTAAATTATTTACAAGTGCAGTGTAATTTTTGGCTGCATTATATGCTGTATTCCATGTTTGAAATGCCGCATTGGAATATTGTGTGTAGGTTACAGCACTCATGCCAATAAAGCGTTTAATTTCTTGTGCTATTAAATCGGCACTTGGTGTAGAAGGTAGTAAGCAGCCGTTTTCGTTGGTTACAATTTCTCCATTGCCGCCCACATTGGTTGCCATGCAAGGCACGCCAAAACTCATGGCTTCCATTATCGAAACAGGCACACCTTCCGATGAACTTACATTGATAAACAAGTGAGGTTTTTCTGCATGGTATGCAGCATATATTTCCACATTTGGAATTCTGCCTCTTAATGTTGCTTTTATGTTGCCGGGTAAGGTGGTAAGCTGGGTTTTAAGTGTTGGCATATCTGTGCCATCGCCAAAATGTATCCACTTAATTTTGTAATCGGTAATTTGGTGAAGCGCATCGGCAATTAAGTGTACTCGTTTTAATGGAATTATATTGGAGCAGCTCATTATTGTAAATTCATTGCCTTTTTGAAGATCCAATTGCTGTTGTCCATTTATGCCCAAGCGCGAAAGAAGAAACTTGTTTTTATCTACTTGCCAGTGCGTAGCGGCATAGTCAATACCATTTTGCGAAATAGAAATTATTTGGCGGAGGTGTTCTGTAATAAATTGCCGAAATGGCAGGTAATTTATAGGGCTTCTTTCAAAATAACTGTCCCAGCCATGTATTCTGGAAACTGCTTTTATAAGTTGTTTCTGGGAAAGTAGTGCCAACCCTAGGGCAGTATCATCGCACCAATAGCTGTAAAAAACTGTGGTGGCGTAGTTAAAGTGTTGTTGTGCTATAAACTGCGCTGTTTTTTCACCCCTTTCTAAGGAAATAAGCATTGTTTTTAAAATGCTTTTGGAGGGTTGCAGTCTATATGCTTTTTCAACCGTTGTTAGTTCTTCTTTTACCAAGGGGTTAAGGTAATTTAGCAAACTTTTCAGCCGTAATTTTACCGTAAAATCAATATCCATTCGCAGCACTTCGCAATTGGGGGGCAGCGCCCTTATATTAGTGTTTTTTGTATCGGCAGTAATAATTACTACACGATTAAACCCTTGAGCTAAGTACGTTATTTCTGTTTCTAAAAAGGGTTCGCTGCTACCATACGGAAATGCTGCCGTGAGCAAGACAAGTGTATTGTTCATAAAGGTGTTTGCCCCATCTAAAAAAGTTAGGCTCTTTTAGTGTTCATAGAGGCACGAAATTACATTTAGTTTTTAATCCTGCCTTTACTTTACAACTTTAATTCTAAAAGTAGGAATGGATGTTCTGTGCCAAATTGTGCTGCCGATGAAAATCAAAACAACTTCCATGTATATTTCGTAATAAAATTTATGTACGTTTGAAACCCATTTCTATCTTCAGTTATGAATAATTCTATTGCAGGATACATTCCAATTATAATGCAGTTTGTGTTTGCCGCTGGCTTTGTAGGGGCAACAATTTTAATTTCGCACTTTATTGGTCCACGCAGGCACTCAAAAGTAAAAGATGCCAATTTTGAATGTGGTGTGGAGCAATTTGGCAATGCAAGAATTCCTTTTTCAATCAAATATTTCTTGGTAGCTATTTTGTTTGTACTGTTCGATGTGGAGGTAATATTCCTCTATCCTTGGGCGGTAAATTTTCGTGAGATGGGAGCAGATGGCATGGTTAAAATGATATTGTTTATGGGCATGCTATTAGTGGGTTTTTATTATATTATTAAGAAAGGCGCTTTAGACTGGGAGTAAATTCTAAGAAGTAAAATATAAAGTAATCATGCTCGCAAAGTGGCTTGCACGATTAAGATAAAATATAGAATATGAGCAATGTAATAATGCCACCGGCAATAAACGGAGAAGGATTTCAACTTACAGTGTTAGACCAAGTAGTGGGGTTAGCGCGCAGTAAAAGTTTGTGGCCGTTGCCTTTTGCTACCTCATGTTGCGGTATAGAATTTATGGCAACTATGGCCTCTACTTACGATTTAGCTCGGTTTGGGAGCGAGCGCCCTTCATTTTCGCCCCGCCAGGCAGATATGCTTTTGGTAATGGGAACCATTGCCAAAAAAATGGGACCTGTGTTAAGACAAGTATATGAACAAATGGCGGAGCCGCGTTGGGTGATTGCCGTTGGCGCTTGCGCTACCAGTGGAGGTGTATTCGATTCATATTCAGTACTGCAAGGAATAGATAAAATTATTCCGGTAGATGTGTATGTGCCTGGCTGCCCACCACGCCCTGAACAAATTTTAGATGGCGTAATGAAACTGCAAGAGTTGGTAAAAAACGAACCTATGCGCAGAAGAAATTCACCCGAGTATAAGTCGCTTTTAGCAAGCTATGGCATTGTTGTAAATTAAAAACTGTGGATGTATTATGCTTACAAATGAATTAGTTCAACAAAAACTTACCGCTCAATTTGGCGAAGCTGTTACCGCCTTCGAAGAACCGTGGGGTATGCTTACTTTTGAAGTAAAAAGTTCCAAAGTGCTGGAAGTAATGCAGTGGCTGCGCGACAACGAAGAAATGGGCTTCACTTTTCTAACAGATGTATGTGGCGCACATTTCCCGGATAATACTGTGGAAAGGCAGTTTGCCACTATTTACCACATGCACAATTGGGTGGCCAATGTGCGCATTCGTTTTAAGGCGTTTTTGCATGGCGAAAATCCCGAAGTGCAAAGCGTTACTTCCCTTTTTAATTCTGCCAATTGGCAAGAACGGGAAACGTATGATTTTTACGGAATAACATTTAAAGGACATCCCGATTTAAAACGCATTTTAAATATGGATGAAATGGTTTCTTTCCCATTGCGAAAAGAATACCCGTTAGAAGATGCCGGAAGAACCGATAAAGACGATAGATATTTCGGAAGAGAACCACAAAAATTAAGTGTAAACTGAATTCGATAAAGAAATGAGCCAGCTGATTAAACCTGCTTCAATTGAAGAAAAATATGCCGAACTCATTCGCCAGCGCGAAAATGAAGACGGCAGCGAATTAAGTATATTAAACCTTGGGCCAACACACCCGGCAACGCATGGAATTTTTCAAAACGTGTTGCTCATGGATGGCGAAAAAATTGTAGATGCCGAGCAAACATTGGGCTACATCCACAGAGCATTCGAAAAAATTGCCGAAAACCGCCCCTTTTACCAAATCAATGTTTTAACCGATAGGTTAAATTATTGTTCTGCACCTATCAACAACTTTGGCTGGTGGATGACGGTAGAAAAACTATTAGGTGTAGAAGTTCCCAAACGCGCACAATATCTCCGTGTAATTATGATGGAATTGGCACGCATTACAGACCATATTATCTGTAATTCCATTTTAGTATTCGATGCGGGGGCATTTACACCGTTCTTATACATATTTCAATACCGCGAAAAAGTATATGAAATATATGAAGAACTTTGTGGTGCACGCCTTACCACCAACATGGGGCGCATTGGAGGTTTAGAGCGCGATTTAAGTGCAACAGGTTTTCGCAAGCTCCGCAAATTCTTAGAAGAATTTAAAGCAGGCTTACAAGAGTTTGAAGAACTGGCACTACGCAACAGAATTTTTATGGATAGAACCATAAATGTTGGCGGCATTAGTGCAGAAAAAGCTATGAGCTATGGTTTTACAGGGCCCAACCTCCGTGCTGCAGGTGTTGATTACGATGTGCGTGTGGCAACACCTTATAGCAGCTATCAAGATTTTAATTTCATTATTCCGGTAGGCAAAAGTGGCGACACCTACGATCGCTTTTGCGTACGCAATGCCGAAATGTGGGAAAGCATAAAAATTATTGAACAAGCATTAGCAGGCTTGCCGGAGGGGCCAATTCATGCCGATGTTCCTGATTATTATTTGCCTCCAAAGGAGCAGGTGTATAACAATATGGAAGCACTCATTTACCATTTTAAAATAGTAATGGGCGAAATTCCTGTACCTAAAGGTGAAGTGTATCACTCAGTAGAAGGCGGCAATGGCGAATTAGGCTTTTATCTTGTTTCGGATGGCAGCAGAGTGCCATACCGCTTACACTTCCGCAGACCAAGTTTTATTTATTACCAAGCATATACCGAAATGATAAAAGGTGCCATGCTGAGCGATGCTATTTTAATTATGAGTTCACTCAATGTTATTGCCGGAGAGTTAGATGCTTAAAGCAAATCATTATTAAATCATAAAACAATACCGTTATGCGTATTTTATTTTATTCAACCATTGCACTATTATTAGCAGTTGCCGCCTGCTCCAAAAAATCAGCTGCACCCACCGCTACTAAAGAAAAAGTGTATAGTGGTACAAACATTTTTGCTAAAAGTTGCGCACGCTGCCATGGTGCAGATGGTGTTAAAGATGAACGCACGCCTAACCTAAAAACAATTCCGCTAGATAAAGCCGGATTGGTAAAAGTTATCAGCTATGGCAAAGGGCACATGCCGGCATTTGCAGATAAATTAAACACACAAGAAATAGAGGCGGTGGCAGATCTTATTTTAAGTTGGCACAAGTAGTGTAAGCCGCACATAGTATATAAAACTCACTCGCATTTAGAATATAATTATTATGGGTTTAAATATTAAATTAAACAAGGAAGTAAAAATTTCCGACAGGCTTCAAGAAAGAATAGAAGCATTAAAAGCACGCTTCCCGGAAGGCAAGCAAAAGAGCGCTCTGCTTACTATTTTACATGAAGTACAAGATGAAAATGAACATTGGCTTTCTGTTGAAGCAATGGATAAAGTAGCAGAAATACTCAATATTAAGCCAATAGAAGTATATGAAGTAGTGAGTTTCTATACCATGTATAATCAGCAGCCTGTAGGCAAGTATTCATTCGAGTTTTGTAGAACCAGTTGTTGTGTATTGCGTGGAGCAGAAGATATGATAGAATATACATGCAAAAAATTAGGTGTAAGCGAAGGAGAGGTTACGCCCGATGGCATGTTTAGTGTAAAAGCCACAGAATGCCTTGGCGCTTGCGGTTATGCTCCTATGATGCAGTTAGGCGATTTTTATCATGAGTTTCTTACCGAAGAAAAAATAGACCAGTTAATTGAAGATTGCCGCGCAGGAAAAATTACCATGCTAAGCAAAGTGTAATGCCGGGCGGTATGTTTTATGCACGAGATTGAACCATACTATTTGTGGCGCAACTATTACATTGCATCCAACGATAAAAACTCACCATTTTATCGAAAACAGTACAATGAGTTTCAGCTAACACAAAAAATCTATAACTATTACATTCATCCACAGTGGGATTTTTTTGGTTCCTCCACCCTCTATTGCAAAGTACTTTTTGCAGACTATACATTCAACTTTGCCATTATTGAACTTATGGGTGAATGGAACGATACGCTGCATAACGACATCATGGAACTCAAACGCGGGCTAATAGATGTTATGATAAAGAATAACATTTTCAAGTTCCTGCTCATTGGCGAAAATGTACTTAATTTCCACGCTTCAGACGATTTGTATTACGAAGAATGGCTCGAAGATATTCGCGATGAAGGCGGTTGGGTAGTAGCACTCAATTTTCGAGAACATGTGGTACATGAAATGCGAATGCAAAAAATTCATTACCACATAGAAATGGGTAACCATTACGAAATAGTTGAATGGCGGAAACATAAGCCGGAACACGTATTTCAAATGGTGGAAGCTATACTCATGAAATCCATAGGTATATAAATGAAGTTAAGTACGCCACACACAACAGGAAAAAGCTATCTTTGAAAAAGCAATGTCTTCATTCAATAAAGTTATTGTATTTACAGTAGTTGTTTTTGCAGTTTGTAGCATACAAAAATTGTTTGCTCAAAACGAACCGCAGTTTACGCACTATATGTTCAACCGTGCCATCTTTAACCCTGCTTATGCAGGCTCGGCAGATGCAATAGAAATAAACGCACTCCACCGCAGTCAATATGTAAATATTGCGGCTACTGCCATCAATACCCAATTCTTTGGAGTTAATCTTCCAATTCATGCTGCAAGTTCAGGCGTTGGTATTTCGGTAGTAAACGACCTGGCCGGAGCATTGCGATCAACCTATGTTTCGTTGCAGTACAATTATCGCAAAAAAATGAAATGGGGAAATATAAGTGCAGGCATAGGAATAGGGTTGGTACAAACCGGTTTAGATGGTAAAAAATTACGCGCACCCGATGGTAACTATAATGGGGGTATAAACCATAGTGATGATTACCTGCCAACAAGCCTTCAGCAAGCAGTAGCACCCGATTTTTCAGTCGGTATTTATTTC
>WBZO01005432.1_pt1 | contig 12981 bp, 5 predicted proteins | sample 5204261 | NCBI WGS metagenome assembly WBZO01 (sample SAMN12412400, study PRJNA552823) | activated sludge metagenome | isolation source: activated sludge from anammox sidestream of wastewater treatment plant... | place: USA: North Carolina | collected 2017-09
CTCCAAGCTGACCTCCAGCGATTACTTCATGCCCGTGCTCGGGGTGATCTTCCTGCGCCATGCCGCTAATCGCTTTGAGGTAGCCCACCGCCAAATCGAGGCTGACCAGGCCAGCGGGAAGATGCCCAAACGCCGAGTCCTTCCCGCAGACTATATCTCCCGGCGCGCGCTCTATCTCCCTGAGAAAACCAGGTACGACTCGATCATGAAACAAGCGGCCGTGAGTGGGGCTGATCTTCCCCGGCTCGTAACCGATGCCATGACTGCTATAGAGGATGAGTTCGAGCCACTGCAAGGTGTCCTCCCAAAGGACTATGGGATCTTCGAACCGAAGGTACTTGAAGACCTGATGCGCCTGTTCAACAGCGAACGGATCAAGCAGGCCACAGGGGATGTCTTCGGCCGTATCTACGAGTACTTCCTCGCCAAGTTCTCGATCCAGAAAGCCCATGATAACGGGGAGTTCTTCACCCCATCTTCCCTTGTGCAGATGATCGTCAACGTGATCGAACCTGACCATGGCGTCGTATTCGACCCCGCTTGCGGATCAGGTGGAATGTTCGTGCAATCGAGCCACTTCATTGAGCACGAGGGCGGCGATACGGCGAAAAAGGTGGTTTTCTATGGCCAGGAGAAGAACCGCGACACGATCCGCATCGCCAAGATGAACCTTGCTGTGCATGGGCTGGAGGGGAAGATCGCCGAGGCCATCACCTACTACCAGGACGAACACAATCTTTATAGCAAGTGCGATTTCGTGATGGCCAACCCGCCCTTTAACGTGGATCTGGTGGACGCCGAGCGCATCAAAGGGGACCCGCGATTGCCCTTCAGCCTTCCGGGGGTGAACAAACAGAAGAAGGTCAGCAACGGGAACTATTTGTGGATCTCGTATTTCTGGAGTTATCTGAACGAGAAAGGCCGGGCTGGTTTCGTCATGTCCTCTCAGGCCTCCAGCGCAGGTCATGGCGAAAAGGAAGTCCGGAAGAAGATTGTGGAGACCGGCGATGTGGATGTGATGATCTCCATCCGCTCCAACTTCTTCTACACTCGTACGGTCCCCTGCGAGCTCTGGCATTTTAACCGCGCCAAGTCTGCCGACCGCAAAGACAAGGTGCTGATGCTTGATGCGCGGAATTTTTTCCGTAAAGTCACGCGGAAGATCTACGACTTCTCGCCGGAACAGATGCACAACCTCGCCGCCATCGTCTGGCTTTATCGGGGTCAGCGAGAGCGATTCCTCGGATTGGTGAAGGATTATCTCGGCCAGGTTTGCACGGAAAGCGAGGCGATTCCGAAGGTATTGGAGACTTTCGAAACGACTAAGAAGGACCTGCTGGGGCGTTTCAAGGCGTTCACAAGGGCGGCTACTCATGACGCCACCCTAGCATCGGAGAGAAAGCAGGCCCTGGCCGAAGCTGTCGCGGAACTGGAAGAGGCGAATCGACTCTACGAGGGTGACGCAAAGCATCTTCTCGACAGCCTGCGTGCGTTTGGCCGAAAACAAGCCCAAGCTTTACCCGAGAAAAACGATGGTCAGCACAAGGCGCGTCAGGCCTTCGATCCCATCGCCGAGGTGGTACGCGGTCTCATCAAGCAGGTCGACCTGCTCTACAAACTCTCCGCGCGGATCTCGGACATGGGGACCGATATTTCTGTCACCCCCACGAATGGAGGCAAGAGCGGGGACGACGGGACATCTTTCGACCGGCGCGTCATCGGGAGGCTGGCCAAGCAACTCGACGAAGAACGCAAGGCCGCTGTGGAACAGTTGAAACAGGCGGTCTATTTTCACCGGCAAGTGGCCTGGCTGCAGGACCGGTTCCCGAAGGCTGAATTGGAGGCTGTGCCGGGGCTGGTAAAACTTGTGGACTGCGGGGAGATCGAGGCCGCCGATTGGAGCCTTACTCCCGGCCGTTATGTCGGTGTTGCTCCCCAGGAGGAGGACAACGACTTCGACTTTGAACAGACGCTTCGAGACATCCACACTGAACTCGCCGATCTCAACAAGGAAGCGGTCGAATTGGCGGCGAAGATCCAGGAAAACTTCCAGGAGCTGGGAGCATGAGCTGGAGCACTTCCACACTCGGAAGCGTTGTCAAGCGTGATGGTGGGATGATTCAAACGGGGCCGTTTGGGTCGCAGTTGCATCAGTCAGACTATGTCAGCGAGGGTATTCCGGTCATTATGCCGAAGGATATCAATGGCGGTCGTGTTGACCCGGAATCTGTCGCACTCGTGTCGGAGGAAACCGCTCTGCGACTCAGTCGCCATCAACTTCGTCCCCGAACAATTGTTCTCCCTCGACGAGGCGAGATTACAAAGCGTGCTTTCATACGCGATGAACAGACCGGATGGTTGTGTGGTACAGGGTGCCTACAAATCGTGACTGGAGAAAACCAACTCCTTCCAGAGTTCCTCTATTTCTATATGGATCGACAAGAAGTTGGAAGGTGGCTGGAGCAACACGCAGTCGGTACCACCATGTTGAACCTTAGCACGAAAATAGTCGCGAATCTTCCAGTGAAATATCCATCACCCAAAATCCAGCAACGTATCGCCGATATCCTCTCCGCCTACGACGACTTGATCGAAAACAACCGGCGTCGGATGGCGTTGTTGGAGGAAGCGGCGCGTCAGATCTACCGCGAGTGGTTTGTTCGGCTCCGCTTTCCAGGCTATGAGCACACACGGATCATCGATGGGGTACCGGAGGGGTGGGAGAAATCAACAGCATTATCCGCCATGGAAGTGCTCAGTGGAGGGACCCCGAAGACGACCGCTCCTGACTACTGGGATGGCGATATCCCTTTCTATACGCCAAAAGATGCGACCGATTCCTGCTACGTTCTACAGACCGAGCGTGGAATTACGGAACTTGGGCTGAAGAACTGCAATAGTCGGCTCTACAGTGTGGATACCATCTTCATCTCAGCACGGGGTACCGTCGGCAAACTGAACTTGGCATCAGTACCAATGGCGATGAGTCAGTCCTGCTATGCACTCATAGGAAGAGGCAATGTATCCCAGTACTTCCTCTTCTGTGCACTGAAGGAAGCAATCGATCACTTCAAACAACATGCGGTAGGGGCGGTGTTCGATGCGATTATAGTAGACACCTTCAAAATGATTCCCTTCATAGTTCCGACAGTGAAGATAGTTCGGGCCTTCGAGGAGACAGTCATACCGATGTTCCATCAGATTGCCAACTTGTTAGAGCAAAATCAGAAGCTGCGAAACGCACGAGATCTCCTGCTACCGCGATTGATGAGTGGGGAGATTGCGGTATGAGCGGAGCAGACTTGGCACCCATCAGGTACCACGGGAAAGACCGGCAGGTGTCCTGGTGTGGCGTAAGTATGGTTGACAATGCTGAATTCGACATGTTCATGACTAACAATGTGGCCGCTCGTCTCCATGACGATGAGGGCACAACTGAATTCAAGAATCACTTAATGGGGCTCGCCAGCACCGGTTTTGGACGTAACAGTCTTAATGAAATACTAGAAGCCGAAGTACCAGAAGAAAGAGACTGGGCAATTGGTGAATCGTTAGCAGAATCCTTTTTAAGCCAAGAACAGAAAATCATCTGGCCCTGGAATATGGAACGCGACAAACGCCATCCAAGTGCGAGTTTGTCCGGCGCGGACTTGGTGGGTTTCGAGCTCGACGGAGAGAATGTCCATATTGCCCTTGGCGAGGTCAAAACTTCGACAGACGTAAATACCCCACCAGGCGTGATGAATGGGCGGAGCGGTATGACCCATCAGATTGATAATCTGGCAACCGACCTATCTCTTGTTTTTCAGTTGCTGAAGTGGTTGTGGCCGCGTTGCAAAGGTACGGTCCATGAGAAACACTTTGATATTGCTGTTGGCTTCTATCTCGAGTCGAGCAACAAAGCCGTTGCCCTGTTTGGTATACTTATTCGTGACACAAATCCCAACGAGCTGGATCTAAAGGCCAGAGGTCACACCTTGGCTGGAATTCTTCAAATCCCGACCACGTGCCGGCTGATTGCAATCTATCTTCCTTGTGCCATCGCCGACTTACCGAAACGTGTTGCGGGGGGTGCGCCATGAGCCATTGGCTGCTCGATAAGTTGGGCGATACCAGGCAACACGCCCTGAAACTGGTGAGCCGCGCTCAAATCTATCACGAGCTCCTGAATTTACCTTTTTCCGAGGACGCACAGGTAATCCGGCGGTGTGCAGAGGCGTTGGAACTGGCCGTCCTCGACCTAACACTTGAAGATATCAAAGACGATGAGGAAAAGCGGAAGGATCTGAAACAAGCTGCCGCCGATGCGTTCCGTATGCTCCGTGTGTTACCAAGACCCACCGATGCGATGAAATCCGCCGTATTCCTCCTTCGTGCAGGAGCTTTGGCAGTGGTGGGTGACAAAGGCCCGGATGCGGCGCGCTGGCTTCGTGAGGAACGTTGGCCAGATCTCCCTCTGGAGTCCGATGACTGGAGCAAGCGAACATGGGCAACAATTCTTGACATCTGGCTCCTACTCATTCGCAAGAATGGATGGACGGATCGTGACTTTGTACTGGAACGAATTGACCACCTCCGTGATTGTCAGTCGTCCTTTGAGAAGGACTTCTTGGAGCGGTTGGAACTCGCGCAAGCGAAAACGACAGCTCTTGAACTGATTGGCCTTTATCACCTTGCAAAGGCCGCTGAAATATTCGCCACTTACATGACTGAGGGCGAGGTGGATGGGAATTTCCAGATCCATCAGCTGTTAGAAACACACTTCGACCGGGTACTGGCCGTTTGTAAGCAGGCCCAAATGGTAGAACTTGAACCGTTAAGCCGACTACTCGCAGCCAGCGCATCGCAGATGGCAGAGAATTCCATCTGGACAGTAACCAGGGCCGTCAACTCAAGAGTGACGGATTTCGTGAGGTCCCTAGTCGACCGTGGCCGTGGGAACCGTGCCATCTTTGATGTGTTGCCACCGCAACGTCGAACCTTGGCAGAAAAGGGACTGCTTGGTTCAAGCCGTCGCGCGGTGGTCGTAAGTCTACCCACCTCCAGCGGTAAGACGATGATCGCGGAATTCCGCATCCTCCAAGCCCTAAACCAGTTCGAGCATGAGCGCGGATGGGTTGCGTATCTTGTACCCACCCGAGCCCTTGTGAACCAGATCACGCGTCAACTACGCCGAGACTTTAAGCCGCTCAGGGTTTGTATTGAGCAGGTAAGCCCCGCTTTGGAAGTTGATAATATTGAAGCGGGGTTGCTGAATTTCCGTGATCCGGAGCGAGAGTTCCGCGTCTTGGTCACGACGCCTGAAAAGCTCGACTTGATGCTCAGGCAGGGCTGGGAAAACGAGATAGGCCGTCCATTGACCCTCGTTGTTGTTGATGAGGCCCACAACCTCCAAAGCATCCAAAGGGGACTTAAGCTCGAACTGTTGCTGGCGACGATCAATAAAGAATGCCGCCGCGCACAATTCCTGCTTCTCACACCTTTCATTTCGAACGCCAGGGAAGTTGCGCGGTGGTTAGGGGGTCAGAGTTCAGACGACATAAGCCTCGCTCTCGATTGGCAGCCTAATGATCGAGTTATAGGAATTATTCAACCCGAACGTGGTGAAGCGATTTCAAGCCGAAGCCATGATTATCAACTTCGAATGGAAACCGTCCAAACGACAAGGCAGACACTAACTGTCGACGACTTACTTTCCGTGCCGAAAAACACAGCCATTGCTTCTACATATAGTAAAGTCGCCAACTTAAGTTCTCTCGCGGCTGTGACCGCTCAAAAACTGCAAGAGCGCGGCCCAGTGATCGTGATGCACACCCGTCCAGATTGGGTTTGGACGCTCGCTGAGCGGTTCAAGATTGATGCAAATCGAAAAGCCCCGACCGAGAACATCGAGCTTGTTCAGAAATTCTTGGCGATGGAATTTGGGTCATCGTTCCCACTTATTTCACTTATGTCATTTGGCGTTGGTGTTCATCACGCGGGCCTTTCTGATGATGTTCGAGCACTAATGGAATGGTTATTCGAATCTGACGAACTGAGATTCCTGGTTGCAACCACTACGATTGCCCAAGGCATGAACTTCCCAGTGACAGGTGTGGTTATGGCATCGCACCAATATCCTTATGGAGTGGATATGCCTCCCGAGGATTTCTGGAACATTGCAGGCCGTGCCGGGCGTATTTCCCAGGGAAGCCTCGGTGTTGTTGCACTTGTGGCCGATGACCAATCAAGAGTAGATGCGCTGAGGGCATTCATCAACAACCAGTCGGGCGAGCTCAATTCGGCGCTCATTTCAATGGTACGAGAAGGAAAGGACTTTCTCAACGACCTAGGGGGAATTGTTTACCGTAGTCCAGAATGGTCCGCATTTCTCCAATACCTTGCACACACCTACCGCCAGATGGGGCAACCGGAAGGATTTGCCGATGACATTGAGCAGGTCCTTCGGGGAACATTTGGATTCGAGAAATTGCGGAGTCAGGATTCATCCCTGGCCAACCGTTTGCTCACTGGAATCCAAACATATACCGATTACCTCCAGGAACCAGGACAGCCCCTCAAACTTGTAGACAGTACCGGATTTTCGCTGCAGAGTGTCCGCACTGTTTTGAGTGCAATTGGTGAGATAGGAATCCGAGCCGAAACGTGGAATCCAGCCTCATTGTTTAGTGAAGGAAACCGAGATCTCCAAAGCATGATGGGTGTCTTGCTAAGAGTTCCTGAACTGCGTGAGAATTTGGAAGCAGTGACCGGTGGAGATTCGCCAGATGGAAATAAACTCGCATTGATAGTTAAGGATTGGGTGAATGGTTCTTCTATACCCGATATTGCCAACCGGTATTTCATCGGTCGAGACAAAGACACAACGAAGGCAATGACCGTTTGTGGGCAAAACCTTTACGGTCGCTTGACGCAAACCGCCGCATGGGGACTTGGCGCTTTGCTTTCGATAACCGGAAGTTCTCTTTCAGAGGAAGAGTTTCACTCGTTGCGGAATCTTCCTTCGCGCGTTTACTACGGTGTAAACGATGATGCCGCGATTGCACTTCGTTTGCTTGGCGTTCCGAGATCAGCCGCCACAAAACTTGCAATATCAATAGGCGGCGTTCTTGGTCAACCCCTAACCACCACTCGTGCACGTCTGACCGAGATGGACGAAGCGGGATGGCAGCGAGCCCTTGGCCAGACCGAGGGAGGGGTTTATCAAAAGGTTTGGCGAGTGCTGGAAGGGATTGAGTAGCGATCCATGGTCCCCAAGATCATGAATATTGACCAACCAGTCCGGATTGCATTCGTTATACTCGACCTGCGGCATCCACGTGTGATGAGCGGGGAGGTCGCACTATGATTCTGATCTCCTTGTTGCCGATGGTTTTTTCGAGATGGTATGGTGAAACCAGAAATGTGCCCAGCTTATAGGTGACCTATGGCTACAGCGGAACAGATTAAATCCTTAATTCGGTCACACTTTGGTGACGAACCGGAACGATTCATGACCTTGGCGCTTCAGGTGGCCGCGCATGAAGCCCAGCAAGGGCACCGGGATCTCGCCCATGAGATACGTCTGATTGTGGACAAAGCAAAGGAAATGCAGTCCTCGGTCATACAACTGAAATTCCCCCGGGAGCTACATGGCCTCGTTGTGGTGGAAGCCCCACAAACGCCAATAGCGGCCCTTGTGCTTCCAGAGAGTCTCAAGAAGCGGATTAACCGTGTGATTCATGAGTTTCGTCAACAGCAGAAACTGAAAGAACATGGACTCTCCCATCGCCGGAAAATCCTTCTCGTCGGACCACCGGGAACAGGAAAAACTATGACAGCGCGAGTGCTTGCCCACGAGTTGAGGCTCCGGCTCTGCACGATTCAGGTGGATAAGGTCGTCACGAAGTTCATGGGTGAGACCAGTGCGCAGTTGCGCCAGGTGTTCGACTTGATCCAGGAAGAAGCGGGAGTCTATCTGTTCGATGAGTTCGATGCCATCGGTGGTGAGCGGTCTCTGGAAAACGATGTGGGGGAAATGCGGCGGGTGCTCAACGCCTTCCTCCAATTCATTGAACAAGACACTTCCGACAGCCTGATTGTGGCCGCGAGCAACAGTCCCAGACTCCTCGACCGCGCTCTCTACCGGCGCTTCGATGATGTCCTTTACTACGAACACCCTGATTCCGAGGACCGGTCCAGACTGATTAAAAATGTCCTCGGGATGTTCTGTGATCCGAGGCTCGGATGGAAAACCTTGACCACAGCGAGCCAGGGTTTAAGCCACTCCGAGATCGACTTAGCCTGCCGTGATGGAATCAAGGAGGCGATTCTAGCGGACCGGAAGATGGTGAATACGTCCCTCTTGTGTTCCATGCTTCGCGAACGGCAAGACGCGCATGGAAAGCGCGGAGGATAACGAGGCATGGCAGGCGAACGATACCGCCACATCTTTCTTCCCGGGCCTGACCGAACGGAAGGGTTTACAAATCCTCGGCGAGGAGGCGGTCAACCGAGGATTCCTTCACGGGATCGGGCCGGTCACAGTGCTTACCTCAGGGGAAGGCTTGAGTCTGCATGGAGGGAGGACGAAGAGCGCTGCGCTGTTGCCCATGCAGATCGTCACGGTGTCTACATTGATTTCCTGAGCGAGCCTGGATTCGATCTGATCATCAAAAGTTTGGAGAGCCTGCGTTCGGGGATTCGCCTGCTGAATGTTCGTAGGATGGAAGACGACGGTGGTGAGCGGACCATTGCCACGGTTTATGTCCCGAACGCCAAGCGGGTGCATTTTCTCAAGAAAATTCGCGACTATGCGGAACAGGTCACCCAGACCGGAAAACCGAAGAACAAGGATCTAGTAAACAGTATATCCGACATCCGCCGCTCCGTGCTCGAATCCTTTTGGCAGGATGCCCATGAAGTTCTTCCCGGAACCGAACCTTCATGGGTGGAGGTTTGGCTGAGCTCCGATAACGACGAGACCATCGAGAGGTATAACGACTTACTTCAGGGCCACCAGATAGATCGGTCGGAAGGATTTGTGAAGTTCCCTGAGCGAGCTGTGGTAGTCATTTTCGCGAACCGCGCCCAACTGGAGTTCCTGATTGAATCCTCGGATGACATCGCCGAGTTTCGCTTAGCCAAAGAGGTCGCCACGTTCTTCATCGAGATGGAGAATCAGGAGCAAGCAGAACGGGTGAGAGAATTGTTGGCTCGGACCCGCTTCAGGTTCGACCACGACATCGCGGTGACAATCCTGGACAGCGGGGTGAACAACGGACACGCACTACTCGAACCCGTGTTGGCCGATCCGGATCTTCACACTGTCGACCCAACCTGGGGAACCCATGATCACGGTGGTCACGGAACGCTGATGGCCGGAACCGTCGCGTATGGCGATCTACTCGCGATCTTAAACTCCTCGGACCGAGTCACCGTTACGCACCGCTTGGAATCTGCCAAAATTTTACCGCCTCCTCCAGATCAGAATCCCAAGAAACTTTGGGGGTACATGACAGCACAAGGGGTCTATCGGACTGAGATTCAAGCGCCAAACCGGAAGCGGATTGCATGTCTTGCGGTCACTTCCACTGATAGCAGAGATCTTGGGCGCCCCTCGTCATGGTCAGCGACTATAGATGAGCTGTCCTCTGGATATGAGGATGGCGTCCATCGGCTGTTTATTGTGGCTGCGGGAAACACGGACGACTCCGATGAATTCAGGGCCTACCCAGATTCGAACACCACAAACCAAGTGCATGACCCAGGCCAGTCATGGAATGCCTTAACAGTGGGTGCGTTTACTGAAAAGATCCGAATCACTGCCCCAAGTCTTCAAGGATATACCCCCATTGCACCACTGGGTGGCCTCTCGCCTTTCAGCACAACCTCCACGACATGGGAGGCGCGGAAATGGCCTATCAAACCAGATGTCGTATTCGAGGGTGGAAATGTGGCCAGGGGACCAAACGATTCCGTGTTGGATGCCGAGGACCTGAAGCTACTGTCCACATTCCACGATCCGCAGGTTGCCCAATTTGCTCCGTTTTGCGCGACAAGCGCTGCAGCCGCCCAAGCGGCATGGATGGCGGCTGTCATCCAGTCGCGTTACCCAGAGTTGTGGCCCGAAACGATCCGCGGGTTGATTATTCATACAGCGGAGTGGACGGAAATGATGCGTACTCAGTTTCTGCCTCCACCACCTACTCAACCGAGTAAGGCAGAGTATTCAAAGATGCTGAGGATATGTGGGTATGGCGTCCCCAATCTAGACCGGGCGCTGTACTGCGCCTCGAACTCCTTAACGCTCGTGTGTCAAGCGGAGCTACAGCCATTTGCTGAGCGAGATGGCAGCCGGGTTACCCAAGATATGCACTTCTACAAGTTGCCATGGCCATTGGAGGTCCTTCGTGAATTGGGTGAGGTCATCGTCAACATGCGTGTGACACTGTCTTACTTTATGGAGCCAGGACCCGGTGAGGTGGGTTGGCAGGACCGGTATCGCTATGCCTCCCACGCGCTTCGTTTTGCGGTTAATGGCCCAGGGGAGAATGAACGGGAGTTCATCAGCCGAATCAACAATCAGGCGCGGGATGATGGAGAGCATCCTGGGACTGAAGGTCCGGGGGAACGTTGGATCATCGGCGACAAAACGCGAAACGTAGGTTCTGTGCACTCCGATATCTGGCAAGGCCGGGCCGCTGACCTTGCCCTTTCCAACCTTATCGGTGTATACCCAGCTATTGGGTGGTGGCGGGAAAGGCACCATCTCGGACGGGTGGACAAGAAGACTCGGTACTCGCTAATCGTATCAATAAACACTCCCCCGTTGGACGTGGATATCTATACACCTGTGGCTGTCAAAGTTGGCATCACTGTACCGATAGCAGTTCCTGTGGATTATTGAGGCACCGCTGAGGAGACCTGAGTAATCGTGATCACCGACATCAACAGCGAAGACCGACTCGTCCAAATGGCTTTCGCCAAGTATCTCGAAAACGTTCTTGGCTGGGAGAGCGTCTATGCTTTCAACTCCGAGACGTTCGGCCACGGTGGCACACTTGGCCGTTCCTCCGAGCGGGATACAGTCTTGGTTCGGGATCTGCGAGCTGCACTGGCAAGGCTCAATCTTGACCTGCCCGAGTCCGTGTGCGACCAGGCGGTTGAGAAGCTCACTCGCGCCGAATTCTCACGTTCCCTCCTTCAGCATAATCGCGAGTTCTACAACTTCATACGCTCCGGCGTTCCTGTGGAATGGCGCGATTCTTCCGGCGAGACTCGCCATGCTCGGGCGCAGGTCATTGATTTCCGTAATGCTGAAAACAATCGTTTTCTAGCTGTGCGGGAACTGAAAATACAAGGATTGCGCGTCCCGTACTATAACCGACGGGCGGACTTGGTGTGTTTCGTTAATGGATTGCCATTGGTGTTCATCGAACTCAAGGCGGTCTATCGGAACACCCGTGCCGCATATGACAACAACCTGACCGACTACCTCTCTGAAAACAGTATCGCCCACGCCTTCCACCATAATGCGTTCCTGGTGGTAAGCAACGGAGACCAAGCTCGCTACGGATCGATTACCAGCAAATGGGAACATTTTGTTGAGTGGAAACGCAACGATGAAAAAGAAAAGGGCCGTTTGGACGCGGAGGCCCTGTTGAACGGGATGCTCGCCAAAGATCGGCTGCTCGATCTGGTCGAGAATTTCATCTTGTTCGACGACAGCCGGGCCGGGGGTACACGAAAGATCGTGGCGCGCAACCATCAGGTACTTGGGGTCAACAATGCGGTTGACTCTGTCCTCCACCAGGAGGAATTGAAGCGTCAGATCCCGCCCGACAAACGGCTAATAGAGTATCGTGTTCCTTTACTGGAATTGTGGAAGTCAAGGGGACCGATAACGAAGGATGTGGCCTGTATCTCACCGGCTGACTCTAGCGATGGTGGGGAAGTCGATTTACCGTTGGTGAAGCGGGTGCACCCTGACCTTGGTCGATTGGGTGTTTTCTGGCACACCCAGGGCAGCGGAAAGTCCTATTCAATGGCTTTTTTCGCCGAGAAGGTTCGGCGAGTCGTTCCTGGAAACTTCACATTCCTTGTAATGACCGACCGCGAGGATCTCGACGACCAGATTTTCCGTACATTCATCGGCTGCGGCGTTACAGATGAGAAGACTCCACGAGCTAGTTCCGGAGAGGATCTTCAGGCGATCCTGTGTGAGAATCACCGGTTCGTGTTTAGCCTGATCCACAAATTCAACCAGCCAGTGACTGAGCCTTACAGTGAACGCGACGACATCATTGTCATCTCAGATGAGGCCCACCGGACTCAGGCAGGAAAGTTCGCCCGCAACATGCGGCTCGCGCTGCCGAATGCCTCATTCATCGGGTTCACCGGGACTCCCCTCTTCAAACACGACGAGCTGACAAGGCGGATTTTTGGCGATTACGTCTCTCGTTACGACTTCAGGCGTTCCGAGGAAGACGGGTCCACGGTCAAACTTGTTTACGAGAACCGAGGCGAGAAGCTGGGGCTAGACCGGCTCGATCTAAATGACCGCATTGCGGAAGCTGTCGAGAGAGCCGACTTGGACCCAGATCAAATCTCGTTGCTGGAGAAGCTGCTTGGCAAGGACTACGAGGTCATCACCGCTGACGACCGGTTGGACAAACTGGCTGATGATTTTCTCGATCATTGCAGCACACGCTGGCAGTCCGGGAAGTCGATGCTTGTGTGCATCGACAAGATCACCTGCGCAAGAATGTTTCAGCGCGTTGAGCCGCGCTGGCAGGCTAAACTGGCCCAGGTCAGAGCGCTCCTATTGGACAAGGAAGCCCAACTAGCCGCCGACGCCGACGCACGAGAACGGCTTCGCGAAGAGATTGAGGCTTTACGCGGGCAGGCGCGGTGGATGGAAAGCACAATCATCGAGATCGTTATCAGCGAGGCGCAAAACGAAGTCCGCGACTTCGAGAGGTGGGGCTTTGATATTATCCC
>WBZO01005435.1_pt1 | contig 12980 bp, 9 predicted proteins | sample 5204261 | NCBI WGS metagenome assembly WBZO01 (sample SAMN12412400, study PRJNA552823) | activated sludge metagenome | isolation source: activated sludge from anammox sidestream of wastewater treatment plant... | place: USA: North Carolina | collected 2017-09
TTGAGCTGTTCAACTTCGCCACAACCGAATACGCCCTGGGGACGTTCTTCGGGGGTCAGAGCGCGCTCGGTGCGGTCAGATGGGCCACGATTCTGGCGGTAGCCTTTTGCGGCATCGATCTGGCCGGGCTATCGCGCCTGTCCACCCGGGGGAGCGCCTGGCGGCATGCCTCCAAAGAGGACTGGCTGCTGACGGCGGCCTGGTTCTTTGGAGCGTTGATGAACGCCGCGATGACATGGTGGGCGGTCGCCGCGACGCTGGCCGCTAACCCGGGCCTGGGCAATGAGCTGGTCACCCGCCAGCAGATTCTACAGATCGTGCCGCTGGCGGTAGCCGGCCTGGTCTGGCTGACACGAGTCACGCTGATCGGCAGCATCGCCGGAGGCAGCGATCATCTACTGAGTGGCAGCCCGCGCAGGGATATGCACGCCGGCGCCACAATCAGCGGGACGGCCAGATCTCTGGAGGCGGCACGATCCGGCAACCCCTCCCTCCCCCGTCCTGTTGAGAATCCAGCCCATGCCAGTTCGGCCAGAGCTTCTTCTGTTCGCAGCACTACGCCGCTATCGCGCCCGGCCGGGGATCGCTACCAGCCCGCTGCGTGGCAGGCATCCAGCTTCGCCGCCGGGCAGCGGCCTGCCTCCAGCCCGGCGGGCGAGCGCGCCGCTCAGGCGGCCGCCCAGCACGAGCTAACTTATGTGAACCTCGATTGACGAAAGAGGTAACGCCCGACTCCCGTTTGGAGGAAGGAGGGCCTATCGAGCACTTCCCATTCAGACGATGTCCCCTCCTTGCCGGACTGGACACCCGGGCCAGGGGGGACATCGTCTTATTTCCGAAAGGCGCAGCGCGCAGCTTCAGTCCAGGCTGGGGTCGCAGTCGCCATCACCGCTGCTCAGATAAGCCCTGAGGTACTGCCCCGTGTAGCTCCCCTCAATGGCGGCCACTTCCTCCGGCGTGCCCAGAGCCACGACCTCACCGCCGCCGTCACCGCCTTCAGGTCCGAGATCGATCAGGTGGTCCGCCACTTTGATAATGTCGAGGTTGTGCTCAATGACAACGACGGTATTACCCTGGTTCACCAGTTCCTGCAGGACGGTGATCAGCCGCGCCACATCCGCCGCGTGCAGCCCCACTGAAGGCTCATCCAGCACGTACAGGGTCCGCCCTGTCGCCCGCTTGCTCAGCTCGCGGCTCAGCTTGACGCGCTGAGCTTCGCCGCCGCTCAGGGTCGTAGCCGGCTGGCCAATGCGGATATAGCCGAGGCCGACCGCCTGGAGCGTCCGCAGCTTGCTGACGATAGCCGGGATGCTCTCAAAGAACGCCAGCCCTTCGCTGACGGTCATATCCAGCACCTCGGCGATGCTCTTGCCTTTGTAAAGGACCTGCAGAGTCTCGCGGTTATAGCGCGCGCCGTGGCACACTTCGCAGGGGACGTAAATATCCGGCAGAAACTGCATCGAGATCAGGAGTTGCCCCTGCCCCTGACAGTTTTCGCAGCGCCCGCCCTTGACATTGAAGCTGAAGCGGCCGGGGCTGTACCCGCGCACCTTGCTCTCCGGGATTTCGGCGAAAAGCGACCGGATGGCGTCGAACATCTTGGTGTAGGTGGCCGGATTGCTGCGCGGCGTGCGGCCAATCGGACTTTGATCAATATCAATGATCTTGTCGATATATTCCAGACCGCCAATGGCGTCGTGATCGCCGGGGCGCTGACGGCTGCCGTGCAGAATCTGCGCCAGCCGCTTATAAAGAATCTCCACCACCAGCGTGCTCTTGCCGCTACCACTGACGCCGGTCACACACACGAGATTGCCCAGCGGAATCCGCACATCGATATTCTTGAGGTTGTTCTCCCGCGCCCCGCGAATCAGAAGGCTGCTGCCGTTGCCTTTGCGCCGCGCCTCCGGGATGGGCACGCATTTGCGACCGGAAAGGTAGGCCCCGGTCAGGCTGCGGGAATCCGCCATAATCTGCGCCAGAGTCCCCTGGGAGACAATCTGGCCGCCATGCTCCCCCGCGCCTGGCCCCAGGTCGATCACCCAGTCAGCGTGGCGGATAGTCTCATCATCGTGCTCGACGACGATCAGGGTGTTGCCCAGATCGCGCATCCCCTCCAGGGTGTGGATCAGGCGGGCGTTGTCACGCTGATGCAGGCCGATTGTCGGCTCGTCCAGCACGTACAGGACGCCAGTCAGGCGGCTGCCAATCTGGGTAGCCAGCCGGATGCGCTGGGCTTCGCCGCCGCTGAGCGTGCCTGACGCGCGCGACAATGTCAGATAATCCAGCCCGACATCAACCAGGAAGCCGACGCGCTCCTCAATTTCTTTGAGAATCTGGCCGGCGATCAACAGCTCCGTTTTACCCAGGCGCGGCGGCTGTCCGTCAGTGCCGCGCAGGGCGCGAATCCAGGGCAGGAGGTTTTTAACCGTCACCCCGGTGATATCAATGATGCTGCGATCCAGCACCGTCACCGCCAGCGCCTCAGGCCGCAGCCGCCGACCCTGGCACGCCGGACAGATCACCCCCGACATCAACGTTTCGTACTGCTCGCGCACGTAATCGGAGGAGGTCTCTGCATACCGCCGCTGCAGCGTCTCGACAATACCTTCCCACCGCCCGCGATATTCCCGCGCGTACCCCTGCGGCGTTATGAAAGTGCGCCGCACCGGCTTGTTGCGGGAGCCGTACATCACGATGTTGCGCTGCTCCTCAGATAGCTCCCGCCACGGGCGATCCGGCGGGACGCCCAGTTGGGCGACAGCCTCCACCATCCAGCGGACACTGTAGCCGTCCGTCGAGTTCCAACCGGGAGCGCAGATCGCGCCGTCGCTCAGAGACAGGTCAGGGTTGGGGACAAGCAGCCCCGGGTCGAACTCCAGCCTGGCCCCCAGCCCCTGACATTCCGGGCAGGCCCCGTTCGGCGTGTTGAAGCTGAAAAGGCGCGGCTCGATATCCGGCAGGCTGCCATGGCCGTTAACGCAGGCCAGATGTTCGCTGTACAGGGTATCCACCGGGTTGTCGCGATCGGTCACATCATTGATGATCGCCACGCCATCCCCATGTTTAAGCGCCGTCTCGACGGCATCGGTCAGGCGGCTGATAGCGGCGCGCGCTTCTTCGCTGGTCGGGTCATCAAACCGCTGCGTGATGAGCCGATCAACGACGATATCGATAGCGTGGATCTTGTACCGATCCAGCTCAATATCTTCGTTGACATCAACGATCTCGCCGTTCACACGGGCGCGGACAAACCCGGACTGCCGGATATCGTCAAACACACGCTCGTGGCGCCCCTTGCGGCCCTTGATCACGGGCGCCAGGATATGAATACGCCGGCCGGATTCCATCTCCAGGATGTGGTTGACGATCTCCTCAGCGCTCTGCGCCACCACTTCTGCGCCACATTCCGGGCAGTGCGGGATGCCGATGCGGGCGTACAGCAGGCGCAGGTAGTCGTAAATCTCGGTCACCGTGCCCACTGTGGAGCGTGGATTGGCGCTGACGCCTTTCTGGTCAATCGAGATTGCCGGGCTTAGCCCCTCGATCTGATCAACATCGGGCTTCTCCATCTGGCCCAGAAACTGCCGGGCGTACGCGCTCAGACTCTCCACATAGCGCCGCTGGCCCTCGGCAAAGATCGTGTCAAACGCCAGCGAAGATTTGCCGGAGCCGGAGAGGCCGGTGATGACGACCAGCTTATCGCGGGGGATATCGACATCGACATTCTTGAGGTTATGCTCGCGTGCGCCGCGAACAATGATTTTATCTTGCATGGCTATCCCGCTGCTTCAATAGCACTAACGTTCTAGTATAGCATATCTGTTCGTCAACAACAACGGACGTACGAGTCTAACAAGTGGCCCGTGCCGAAACAAGATCAGTCACGCGAAAAACGGACAGCCCCCGCTAAATCGCCAGCACAAAGCGCCAGTCAGCGCCAGGACTCAGATGGAAGGTGTGCCACGCGGCAGATCTGGTCCCTCAAGGGGGAGCACCCCCTCGAACAGATCGCGCTCAATCGCCGCTCCGGGCCTCTCCGGCCAGGCGCGGTGGAAAGACTGCCAGCCGAACAACTGTCTGAGGAGTATGCGGGGCAGCGGCAGCAGGGACAGCGGCCCCTGCTGGCTGGCGTGGCAGGCCGATGCCCGCACCCAGGCGTCGTAATACGCCCGCAGATCCAGGCGAGCGTGATGGGGCAGCGCGGCATCCAGAAACGCCTGCATATCCAGATCGTGATTGCGGCCCATCCGGCGCGGGTCACGGCCCAGCAGGCGGAACAGCCGCACACCGATTCGCGCCCAGGTGCGCGGAAAAGTGGCGTAATACAGCTTCTGAGCCTGGAAAGGGGCAACGCCGTCGGTCAGTTGCTCCGGGAACTGGCTGGCATCGCCTGCTGCGTGGAAAGCCTGTAACGTGGCGCGGTGGACGGCAATGTGATCCGGATGGCCGTATCCGCCGTAGGGATCGAATGTGACAACGACCTGCGGGCGGACGCGGCGAATGATCTCCACAATCCGCCGCGCCACATCATCCTGATCGGCCTGCCACAGGCAGTCGGGGTGGGCATTCTCCGCCGAACCCATCATGCCGCTGTCCCGGTAGCCGAAGGTATAAACGCGGCGGATGCCGAGCACATGCGCAGCACATTCCAGCTCATCCAGCCGCACCCGGGCCACCGACCGCCCATTCAGCAAGGCCGGGTCCACTTCCCCCACGTCGCCGTTCGTGGCGCACACCAGATCGACTGCGACTCCTTCATGGGCATATCGCGCGATCGCACCCCCCAGGCCGAACGTCTCATCATCCGGATGGGCATAACATACCAGTAAGCGCCGTGAGGCTCCGGCAGAAGATGGCGGGATGGTCATCATAGTCGGCTCCTGTGTAAGCAACCGCCCTATTGTACCGCCAGTTGCCAGCGCGCCAGCTTTCGACTTGTCGGGCCGGAGCAGCCTGTTATAATCCCGGCGAACACTGGCAACCTGATAACCTGTGACAGACACAGCCCGGCGTGACTATGCAACAAACAATTTGCCTCATCCGGCACGGTGAAGTCGAAGGCAACATCCTGCTCCTGGATCGCCGTATCACAATCGGCGACTTCAACAATCTTGTGATCCGGATTCCCCATGAGCCGATCAATGAACGCGGCATTGAGCAGGTGCATTCGATCATTCCTCGCGTGGCCGATCTCGGCCTGACCAGTCTGTACTCAAGCCCGCTGCTCCGCGCCCGGCAAACGGCGCGGATTCTGGCGGAAGCTGTTCAGGTTCCGCTCCTGGTGCGCGATGACCTCTACGAGCTGCTCCCGGCACCATTACGAGGCCCACATCAGCGCGAGCATACCCTCAAGGGCGCCTACATCCGCTCCGGGATACGCCTGGGCAATCCGTTCACCCGCGATACCGAGACCGCCCTCCAGGCGTTCAGGCGCATTCGCCGCGCCTGGCAGGAAATGACGGACGCCACCCGCACGAACTTCGGCATCATCGGCCACCAGGGGATTTTCCGGCTGTTGTTCACGTGGTTGAAAGTTTCGCCGCGCTGGAAACTGGTGGAAGAGGACACCAGCAACAGCGGCATCTCCATCGTCACACGCGACAGGTAACCCTCCTCAGCAGTTCAGGGAGGAACCAATGCTCCGCGCAATAAATCTGGAAGCGATACTCCCGCGATGGGCGCGGCGCGAAAACGCCGTGGTCAGGCGCCACCTCGGTTTTGCCGGGCGCACCAACACCATCGACATCCGCCGTATTCTTATCGTGTCGCTACTGGAAGCCACCCTGGTCGCGCTGACCTGGCCGCTGGGCAGCATTATCCGGGCGGGTATCAGCAGCCCTCACATTACGCTGGTTGTGCTTCCTCTGCTGGTCGTCGCGTACGGATACGCCCTGGCCGCCGTGCTCATTCTGCCGCTCGGCCTGCTGCTCTACGCTTACATCATGGCCGTGGTCAGTCAGGGCGCGGTGGATCATATTTTCGATGAGCGGCAGGGCGATACGCTAACGCTGCTGCGCACAATCCCCCCTCCCTTGCAGGAAATCTTCCTCAGCAAAATTGCCAGCAGCATCTGGCGGCAGGTCGATAACCTGGATATCGTGCTGTGGGTTATAACCGTGTTCAGCCTGCCGATCATCATCCTCTACAACACTTTCCAGAATCAGGTGGTCAGCCCCGCCCCTCTGAGCCAGATCATGGTCATCATCGCGCTGGCCGTCTGCCTGATCCGACCTTTCGTGGAATTATTCATGGTTGGCGCCCTCGGGATACTGAGCGGGGCGGCGGTGTCGTTTCGGATTGCCGGCAACGCCGGGACAATCCTGCTGACGATCTCTTATTTTGCCCTGATCAACCTGGTGCGGCTGCTGCCGCTCAGCCCGTTCCTGCGGCTGGCGGTGGAATATGCGCTTCCCCTGCTCCTGCCCGTCGGCATCGGCTGGGCGGCGCTACATGCAGCCGAGTATCTGGTCACGCGTGCGGAAGAATAACGTCAGGAGACGTACTGCCCGCCATCGCCCATGAGCGGTATTCCGCCATATTGACGACGATTGATTCCAGCCGCGCCTTCTCCGCCGCAAAAGCGAGAAGATGGCTTTCCAGCGAAGCCCGCGCATCGGTCAGCGGTCGCTGCCCCTCGCCGCGCAGGACGGCCAGAAACTCGGCCATCAGCCGCTGATCGCCGCCGCCATGTCCGCCAGTCGCCATCTCAGGATGAATGATATCAGTCGCCCCGGTCCGGTGATCGGTGACGCGAATCTCCTGCCTCCGGTCTATGAATTCGCCCTCTAGTGTGGCCCGCGTACCATCAAGGCGCAGGGTACGCCCCTCAACATGGCTGTGCCCGTGCATGAAGAAGCCTATCGAAGTGCCGGCCTCGGTCTGCATGGTGACGATCTGCGTATCCACCACATCGTTGTCGCAGTGATAAACGCAGCGACCATAGGGGCCTTCCTCCAGCGCGCGGCGAATTGACTCCCGTCGGAGGTCACCATTCGCCAGTGTGGACATCGGCCACTCCAGAGTTGTGGAGAGATCCTGGTCATCAGCCAGACCCATCGAGCGCCAGGGGCGGAAGTCCAGGTAAATCCCCGGCGCGGAAAACGGGCAGTCCGCCTCGATCGGGCATCCATCCAGGCATCGGAGAGGGATATCCGGGCGCGGCGCCTGATCGGCGCGATAATGGCGCAGCGTCCCCACCGAGCTTAGCTGCGCCACCCGTTCGCCGAGAATCCAGTAAATCAGATCCAGATCGTGACAGGACTTCGCCAGAATCATCGGGCTGCTCTGGTCGGCCCTCCGCCAGTTGCCGCGCACGAAGCTGTGCGCCATATGATAGTATGAGACATTCTCCCGGTGCTGGTAGGTGACAACATCGCCCAGCCGCCCGGACTGCACGATATCGTGCACGCGGGTGAAGAAATCGGTATAGCGCAGGACATGGCAGATTTGCAGCACACGCCCGGCTTTTTCCGCGGCGACTGTCAGCGCCACACAGTCGGTCAGCGTAGTGGCCATAGGCTTCTCTAACAGCACATCGTATCCGGCTTCCAGGGCCGCCAGCGCCGGCGCAACATGCCCGGTATCCTGCGTGGCGATGATGACAGCATCGGCTCTCCGCGGCCCGGACAGCAGGTCCTCCCATGTGGAAAACTGCGCTTCTCCGGGCAGGTCGTACTGTCCGGAGAAGCGGGCGCGCCGCTCCGCGATCGGCTCAGCCACGGCGACGAATTCGACATCCGCATCATGCTCCAGCGCATACCGCCCGTACACATCAGCGCCGCGCTGTCCCGCCCCGACTGCGGCCAACCGGATTCGTGCTGCCATAATACGCACCTCGCATCTGATTCTTCACCCACGCCAGCCCCATTGTAACACCGCGGCGGTTCGGATAAACTACGTTCGCGACTTTCACCCGGGATACAACGATGACCGGCCACCCCACCAAACGCCTGGTTCAGCAGCAGTTCGGCAAAAATCCGACCGGCTACGTGACCAGCGTCACCCACGCTCACGGCAGCGACCTGGCCCGGCTGGTCGAGCTGATCCAGCCGCAGCCGGACTGGCTGATACTGGATGTTGCCACCGGCGGGGGGCACACCGCTGGCATCTTCGCCCCCTATGTGAAGCGGGTGATCGCCAGCGACCTTACGTTCAGCATGCTGGCCGCCGCCCGACAACACCTGTCCCGGCTCGACCTCAGGAATGTAGCCTGCCAGCAGCTCGACGCCGAAGCCATTCCCTGCAGGAATGGCAGCGTCGATCTGGTCACCTGTCGCGTAGCCGCTCATCACTTCCCGGCCCCGCAGCAGTTTGTCATAGAAGCCGCGCGCGTAACCCGGGTCGGCGGTCTGGTGGCCGTTATCGACCAGATCGTGCCGCCCGACCGCAAAGCTGCCCGCTACGTGAATGCGCTCGAACGGCTGCGCGATCCCAGCCATGCCTGGGCTTACAGCCTGTCGCGCTGGATGAAATTCTTCGCGGAAGCGGGCCTCGAAGTGACCCATACGGAGAGCTTCGAGCGCCGGCATCAGATCACCGAATGGGCGGATCGGATGCACTGCACGCCGGAGATCACGCTTCGGCTGCGGGTGATGCTCACCCAGGCCCCGGAGCGGGCGGCAGAGTGGCTGCGGCCGGAGCTGCATCCGCAGGGAGATGGGACGTTCTCGATTCACCAGGGCCTGTTGATTGGCCGCAAAGTGTGATCGTTGGGGTGCCTGACTACACGAATATCTTCATTGGCGCTCGACCAGCTCGATGAGGAGCCGCGCCGCTTCCGGCGGCCCGCCCAGCGCGGCGAATTCCCCGGCCAGCCGGCGCGCCGTATCGGCCACCTTCGCATCGGTCACCACGGCCCTGATCCCGCTCCCCAGCCGCCCCTGGCGCACATCGAGGGCGCTCAGGTTCAACCCCACCCTGGCCTGAGCCACGCGCCGCGCCTGCCCGCGCTGATCGGCGGCATGAGGCACGACCACCTGCGGAACGCCGTGCACAACAGCCGCGTGGGTGGTCCCCATGCCTCCGTGATGCACAATGATTTTAAGGTGGGGGAAAACATGGTCGTAATCCACCCAGGTCAGCAAGCGTGTCCCGCCGGGCAGCGCCGCCTGGAGCATGCGCTTTTCTTCAGCCTCCAACGGCCGGCCAAGCACGACCAGCGGGACCAGATCGGCGCGGACCATCCCCTGCGCCGCCCAGGCGAAGAATCCCAGATCGCCAGTGAAGACTGTGCCCAGCGTGACCATCCCCAGCGGCGCGCCCTCCAGCGCGCGCAGCCATTCCGGCGGCTCTCCAGCCGGCGGCGTCGGCATCCCACCAACGAAATGTGTCTGGGGCAACGGCTCCGGATCGGACTGGTGCCAGAAGCGGCTGAAGTAGCTGATATGCAGGAGTTCGCTCTGTATGGCCGGGGTCGGCCCCTGGGCGAAATTCGTCCCGCGCAGTCCAAAACGCGCCGCCAGCCGCTCGATACGTCCCCGCGCATCATCCGCCAGAGACACCTGAACGGGCAGCAGCCCCTCCTCATCAGGAGGGCACAGCGCCGGCCAGCCGCAGACAGCCAGCGGCACATCGAATGCCTCCGCAGCCAGCGCCGATGCTGTCAGGAAGGGATCGGTGACCACGCAATCGGGCTGCCCGCGCTGCCGGGCCAGGGCCAGCAGCGCCTCCACCGCGGGAATAATCAGTTCCTCAGTCAGCCAGGTATCCAGCGCCCGCTGATACCGCAGCCGGATCGCCTGCTCCGGGGGCATGCTGGTAAAATCAGGCGGGGGCGGCAGCGGCCACAGCCAGCCCGTGTCAGGGATTTCCGCCAGCGGCAGCCCGGCTGCGGCCACCATATCGGATACTGCTGCCCCGCTGACCCAGAGCACCTCATGGCCTTCGGCCTGCAAAGCGCGGGCCGTCTTCAGGAAGCCGCCCCAGTCCAGATGTCCTGGTAGCGGCGCAGAGACAAACCAGAAACTCGCCACTTTTCCCCGTCCTAACCACTCTACCCTGCTAACATGCTTCTCGCCCCTCGTCCGGCCAGCCAGCGCGCCGTCCACAACAGCGCCGCGATCGTTTTCGCGTCGGCGATATCTCCGCTGTCGATCTGGCGGAGCGCCTCATCGAACGGCAGCGTTACCACTTCAAGAAATTCGTCCTGGTCGCCCGGCAGCCTGGAAGGAGTCAGGTCAGTAGCAACATAGAGGTGGATGTACTCGGAGCTATAGCCCGGCGCCAGGTAGACCCCTCCCAACCGCTCAAGCCGGCCCGGATACAGCCCGACCTCTTCCTGAAGCTCCCGCATCGCGCAGGCCAGCGGCTCTTCGCCGCGCTCCAGGCCGCCGGCCGGGATTTCCAGCAGGTCGCGCCGGACAGGCAGGCGATGCTGCCGCACCATCGTGATCTGCCCATCGCTGTGAAGCGGAATGACTGCGACCGCGCCGCCATGCCGGATCACTTCGCGGATAGCCGTCTTGCCGTCCGGGAGCTGCACGGTCTCCAGATAGAGATTGACCACCCGGCCTTCGTAGATCGTCTGCGTTTCGAGGATCGATTCTGCTGCCATGTCCGCACCTTTCCCGCCCATAAAAATCAGGGCGACCGTATGATCGCCCCGATTGTATCAAGCTGACCGGCTCCCCCGCGAGACAATTTACGAGCAGGGGATAACCAGGGTTCGTCCGGCCACAATATGGTGGATATTCGAGATATCGTTCGCGTGCTGCAGGGAGGCCAGCGACACGCCGAAGCGCAGTGAAATCCGGTACAGGTTATCGCCGGGCTGAATGACGTAAGTCTGCTGCTGGCATCCGGGCGGCGGCGTAGCATCAGAGGGCGGGACGCCCGGGCCTGGAGTCGGGGTCTTGTTGCCGCAGCCGGGGATCGTCAGCTCCTGCCCCACATGAATGACCGACGGATTGGTCAGGCCATTGGCCTGGGCGATCTGATCGATGGTGACGCCGAACTGTGTCGCGACGCGGTAAGTCGTGTCGCCCCGCCTGACAACGTAAATGCAGTTTCCGGTCGGGTCCGGGGTAGGAGTCAGCGTAGGCATCTCAGGAGGCAGGAGAGTCGCGGTCGGCGGCAGAATGCCCAGCGCTGTGGCCGTCTCCGTAGCCCGGGCGAACGCGGTCTCAGTTGCGCCGAAAATCATGGCGGTGGCTGTCATTTCGCCGTCGAGCAGCGGCATCTCCAACTGCGGCGGCGTCGGCGTGCTGATGACAATAAAACCGCCGGGCGGGGTCTCCATACCGACGACTACGGGCGTCGGCAGCGCAGCCCCGGCGATAATCGCCGTCGCGGTCATGGCCGGCGCGGAAATCGCTGCCGCATCTATTGGCGGCTCGACCAGCACAAGTGTCTCTTTGGGGGCCTCGACAAACTCAAACGTCGCAGAAGGCTGCTCCATCATAGCCATATCAGCGGGCGATAATGTATACTCAGCCCCACCTATGCCTTCCTGAGGAGCAACATCCAGTGGCGGCTGTGTCGGCAGGACAAAAGGGGTATTGGTCATCATCACTGGTTCAGGCATAAAAGCCGTTGGGGATGGGGGCACCAGCGGGACGCCCCCAACCGGCGTCGGCTCGATGCCGGTCCCGGCCTCCTGAAAGCAACCGCTCAACCCCACTGCCGCCGCTGTCAGCGTCAGCAGCAACATGAACGAGCGCACTGTAATACGCATAAAGGCCTCCCCAAAACTGACCGCGGCATGAATCAGGAGATTCGTCACTCGCTTGCTTGCCTGAACGAAGTCTACCATCAGGGCGTGTCAGGAGCAAGCGCCGATTCACCGCTGCACAGCGTGGTTACACGCTCTGGCAAAGATTGGAGAAATCTCTTCCATGGCAGTATTGGCCCGGATCAGAACTACTTCGCGCGAGTTGAGTCTCTTTGCCGCGGCTTCGCTGGCCATAGGAATTGCCACCAGTGCATTCGACTCGACCTTCAACAACTTCCTCAATGAGAGCTTCACCCTCACCGGATTTCAGCGCTCCTTCCTGGAGTTTCCGCGCGAGCTGCCGGGCTTCCTGGTCGTATTTGTCTCGGCAGTGCTGTGGTTCCTGACAACCCGGCGGCTGGGCGTCGTTGCCATGGTGCTGGGGGCGGCCGGCGCCTTTTTGATCGGCTTCGCCTCCTCCAGCTACGCCATCATGGTGATCTGGCTGTTCATCTACAGCATGGGGCAGCATCTCTTCATGCCGCTGGCATCCGTCATCGGGATGGAGCTGGCGACGGACGGCAAAACGGGCCAGCGCCTGGGGCAGCTCAATGGGATACGAAATCTGGCCGTCATCATCGGCAGCGTCACTGTCGTCCTGGGATTCCGCCACCTGGGGTTCACCTTCCAGCATACCTTCATACTGACCACGCTGGCCCTGGCCGTGGCCGCGATCCTGCTGTTTTCCATGACACCGGAGACAACGCCCCGCCCTCGCCAGTACCTCCAGCTTCATCGCGAATACCGGTTGTACTACCTCCTCGCCATACTGGCCGGCTCCCGCAAGCAGCTTTTTGTCACATTTGCCCCCTGGGTGCTGGTCACGATTTTCGGGCAGCCGACGCAGATCCTCGCCACGCTGCTGACCGTCGGCGGTATCATCGGCATCCTGTTTCAGCCTATCCTCGGCTGGTCGATCGATCGCTTCGGCGAACGCCTTGTGCTGATGGCCGAAGCCTTCATCCTGATCTTCATCTGCCTGGGGTATGGCTTCGCCCGGGACTTGCTGCCGGAGGACACGGCCCTGCTGGTCATCTCCGTCTGTTATGTGGCGGACCAGATGATATTCTCAGTGGGGATGGCGCGCTCCACCTACATGAAGAAGATCGCGCGCCAGCCTGACCACGTGCAGCCCGCGCTCACGGCTTCTGTGACGATTGACCACATCTTCTCCATCAGCGCCGCGCTGGTCGGCGGGCTGATCTGGAATGCCTTCGGGTTTCAGTATGTATTCCTGCTGGGCATGGCGATCGCGCTGGTCAATCTGGTC